>WNGH01002131.1_pt1 | contig 18656 bp, 17 predicted proteins | sample 5400631 | NCBI WGS metagenome assembly WNGH01 (sample SAMN13153373, study PRJNA577476) | soil metagenome | isolation source: 115 cm soil or saprolite under Garry oak tree replicate 1 | place: USA:California | collected 2016-06-15
ACTACCGGCTTCAGCCGTGTAGTTCATCAACTTTAATCTAACCAGGAGAAAACTTTTCTGTTTGGATACCGCCGTGCTTCAGCCGGCGGAGTTTCAGTTTCGGGCTAGTTCGCTCGAGTATAGGTTGAAATTGAATCTCCATGCGGCTGAAGCCGATGGTGTCTGCGATCATCTTTCTGCGATCAAGTTAGGTTCAAGTTGAATCTCCACGCGGCTAAAGCCGATGGCATCTTTGACTTTTGACACGGACTCCTCACGCCTGGGAAAATTGAGCAGGATGAATTTAGGTAACCTCCTTCAGGAGGTTTTTTTGTTTTGGCTTCAGCCGACCACCTAAATGCTTTAAGACGAAAAAAGCCCATGAATGGGCTGCAGGAATTTTCATGCGCTTCGTTTCCCAGGCGTGAACGCCTGGGCTAGTGGAAAAACCACCGCGATCCGAATCGCCGATCCGAAATTAACCTGGTCAGGTGCCGCTTTGCGTTCTCGATCAATCCGCCAGGCTCGGTTTTTGATCCTCTTACACAGTGCGCCGGACGTAAAACCTCTTGTCGCAGTCGTGGCATCGATACGGATAGAGTGAAAAAATTGAGATGGCGTGCTCGCGTATTCCTCGTCTGCTGGAACGATGAACGTTCTTGCCGTCGCATCGCGGGCATTGCTTGGAACGCCTGTTTCTCTGGCGATGACGTTTCCCACTCGACTGCGCGCTAACAGGAGCGGTCGATTGCGGGCTAATAGGAGGGTTCGATTGCTCGCTAGCAGGAGCGGTCGATTGCGCGCTAGCGGGAGGGGTCACGTCTTTGGCTTCGTGGTTGCGGCGCTTCTTACTATGATGGCTCGACTTTGGCATCATGCCCGGGAGCACGAAGCGAGTGAAGCTAAGATTGCATTGATTGCACAACAACTCGCGCACTCCGATAAGTCTTAAACCAAAACGCTCGCGACCGTAGCCATGACGAACGCGTGTGCTGCCGCAGCGTGGACAGATTTGCATGCGCCTATTTTAAGCAGAATTGCTGACTCTCACTCAAGTGGGCAGAGCGTCCGTCGTGGTTGCGGATGATCTTCAGGTTTGATCTGTGATATTTTCATTCCAAGTTAATCGTTAAATTTTCGCTAGTTCGAGTCAGAAGTCAGGAGTCATCTGAGGCTCGACATGGCTGAGACGGAGTCTGTAGTAGTGCCCACTTCCGGATTCAAGGTGCGACCACTATCCAGAGTCGCAAGGTCTGCCGTTGAAAAGGAAGAAGCCAGAACGCCTTCTTCGAACATGCCCCTTTCAAAATCCCAACATCAACGTACCAGACTGCGTGAGCTAACGAACGAGCTTCACGACTTGGAAGCGAGACTACGTCTTGGCGGTGGATTGGAGAAGATCGAGAAGCAACACAAAGCCCATAAACTTACGGCACGAGAACGAATCGATCTTCTTCTCGATAAGGATTTCTTCAGACAGGAAGTCGGATTGCTGGTTGCTTACGATCAATATGATGGCGCGGCGCCCGCTGCTGGAGTGGTGACTACGATCGGACGTGTGGGTGGAAGGGAAGTTGTCGTTGTCGCCAATGATGCGACCGTCAAAGCCGGATCGTGGTGGCCCGAGACAATCAAGAAGATTCTGCGCGCGCAAGAGATTGCCATGCGGTCGCGCGTGCCGATTATTTACCTCGTCGATTCGGCGGGCGTAAATCTTCCTTATCAGGGTGGCGTCTTTCCAGGCCAGTATGGCGCCTCGCGCATTTTCTATTACAACTCGATCATGCGGCGATATCTAAGAGTCCCGCAGATTGCGGCAGTGATGGGGCCGTGTATCGCAGGCGGTGCATATCTGCCGGCGCTTTCGGACATCATGATCATGGTCGAAGGTACTTCGTTCATGGGCTTGGGCGGAGCAAATTTGGTGAAGGGCGCGACGGGTCAGACGATTGATAACGAAACACTCGGCGGCGCGCGTACGCATAATGAGCTTTCAGGGGTAGCTCATTATCGAGTTAAGAATGATGATGAGGCGATCGCGAAAATAAGAGAGTTTGTTTCGGAGTTGCCAACGAATCGGCAGGCTGAAAGCCTGCGAACCACCCGCAAGGATGCGGGCGCTCCGGCGGATGCGGGCGCTCCGGCGGAAAGGATTTATGAAATAATTCCGGAAGATCATCGCCAACCCTACAGCATGCGCGAGCTTTTGGAATGTCTGTTGGACGAAGGACACCTGGACGAGTTCCAGGCCGATTATGCGAAAGAGATTATCACCGGCCACGCGAGTGTTCGCGGAATACAAGTGGGCATAATTGCAAACGCGCGCGGGATGTTTCGCGATCCAGCCGGCGGCGCGCCGAAGTTTGGCGGCATCATTTACACTGAATCGGCCGAGAAAGTCGCTTACTTCATCGACACTTGCAATCGTCATCGCACGCCACTCGTCTTCATTCAAGATGTCTCCGGATTCATGGTTGGTCCGGAAGCGGAGCATTCGGGAATTATTCGCGCCGGCGCGCGGTTCGTGGAAGCGATGGCCACGGCAATCGTGCCAAAGATAGTCTTGACGGTGAACCACGCGTCAGGTGCGGGATATTATGCGATGGCCGGACAAGGCTTCGACCCCGACTTTATTTTCAGTTGGCCCACTGGTCGCATGGCTGTGATGGAGGGCGATTCTGCCGTCCAGGCAGTTTTCGGCAGTGAACTCGAAAGGCTGAGATCAAAGGGCAAAGAACCAAGCACAGAACTTGCGGCAGAAATGAATGCCGTGCGGGCGAACTATGAAAAGGAGCTTGATGCGAAATACGCTGCCGCACGCGGGTTTGTCGATGCCGTGATCGCGCCTGAAGAAACCAGAGACACCCTTGAGCTTGCATTGCGCGTGAGTTTGAATTATTCAGGTCCGCATCTGGGGCCGTTTGTTTTGCCTTCGGCTTTGGCATAATTCGCAGATTTCAAAGATTACGTAGACCAAACAAAGGAGAAGAAACGTGAGAAAGAGCAACATCAACAGGATAGTTCTGGGACTTGCGGTCGTTGTAATGGCGGCTCTCGTTGGGGCAGGCCTGGCAGCCTCGGCGCAGAATATGAATATGAACATGTCAACGACGACGGCGAACAGTAATACGAGCACGAAGAAAAAACCGCGCCGGCATAAACCAAAGACGACGGAATCAGAGACTGCGGCTGGCCCGAGCGCCGAAGCAACGCCGGCTCCGAGAAAGACTGGGCGTTGCGATCCGATGCAACAGGAGCAGACCGATCTCTCCGGCACTTACACAGGCAAAGTAGATTATTCGGACGCCGGACTGACGGGCGACGCGACACTGACGATCACTGGAACCAATTTCACACTGACGGCAGGATCGGCAACTCAGTCTGGTCGCGTGACTGCGGTGACCACGTGCGGATACACCGCCGCCACAATGATGTTCGGCGATCTAACGCCGCCGACGCCAAGTCCGAACCCGCCGCCCGCGCTGCCTGCGGTTTCTTTGCGCGTTCGCAAGATGGGCGATCGGGTGACGTTGATGAGTGTTCCCGGAGAGAAGCGATCATTCTCGTTTAGTACGGCAGGCTCAATGAAGACGACCCCGCGACGCCATAAGCCGAAGCCAAAGACTACTGCGCCGCCGCCACCACCGCCTCAGCAGTAGTCTGGAAGTGACTGACGCGAAGACGCGCGGACACGCAGACACGGGACGTGGTGAGATATTTATTGTACGTTGCCGCAAAGGCGGCACGTTGCAGTACTATCTTCGCCACCGATTTCCCGTGTCTTTCTTGTGAGAGCCAAAACAAACTTTGAAGAAATGAAATCAAAGATTCGCATCGCCGCCGGCCAGGGATTCTGGGGGGATCTGCCCGACGCGCCCGTGAGCCAGGTTGAACGAGGACCAATCGATTATCTGATGCTTGACTATCTGGCCGAAGTCACAATGTCGATCATGCAAAAGCAGAAAGCGCGCGATCGTACGGCCGGCTATGCGCGTGACTTTGTGCCGCTGATGAAGCAGATTTTGGCCGCCTGCGTCGAGCGGGACATCAAGGTTATCGCCAATGCCGGCGGCGTGAACGTTGAAGGTTGCGCCGAAGCCGTGCAGGAAACCGCGCGCGACTTGGGACTGCAGGGTAAATTGAAGATTGGGATCGTTACCGGCGACGACATTATGGATCGGATCGATGATCTTCTGGGCCGGAGAATCGAATTAAGGAATATGGATACGGGTGAACCGTTGGTAACGGTACGGGATCGAATTCAGAGCGCGAATGCTTATCTCGGGGCGCAGCCTATTGTCGAAGCTCTGGATGGAGGATCACAAATCGTTATTACGGGACGCGCTACTGATACTGGCTTGACACTTGCGCCGATGATTAATGAATTCCGCTGGGCTGCGGATGATTGGAACAAACTGGCGGCCGGGACGATTGCTGGGCACATCATCGAATGCGGGGCACAATGTTCCGGCGGAAACTGTCAGTACGAATGGAGGACCATCCCCGATCTCGCGAACGTTGGCTTCCCCATCGCCGAAGCTTCGCCCGATGGAGCTTTCGTTATTACGAAACACGAAGGGACCGGTGGCCGGGTTAACGTGCCTTCGATTAAAGAGCAGTTGGTTTACGAGATGGGCGATCCGCGCGAATATATCACGCCCGATTGCGTCGCGGATTTCACGACGATTCAATTGGCGGATGATGGCGCCGATCGTGTGCGAGTCTTCGGGATAAAAGGCCGTGCGGCGACTGATTCTTTGAAAGTTTCGATCAGTTACTCAGCAGGCTACAAAGCCGTGGGTACCCTGGTCTACGCCTGGCCCGACGCTTATGAAAAGGCGAAAGCTGCTGACGGAATTCTGCGCGCGCGACTTGATCGGCTCGGTCTTCACTTCGATCAGATTATGACGGAATACGTGGGCGCGAACGCGACGCATGGCCGGTTGGCCGGCGAGCCATCGCCCGATCTCGCGGAAGTGCAACTGCGCGTGGGCGTGCGCGGTAACGATCGCGCCACGATTGAGAGATTCACCAAAGAAATCGCGCCCCTGATTCTGACTGGTCCTCCGGCAGTCACCGGATTTGCGGGTGGCCGTCCAAAGGTCGAAGAGATTGTTGCGTACTGGCCGGCGCTGATTCCGAAGAGTGAAATAACACCGCGCGTTGAGATTTTAGAGGTCTAACTTTAACGCAGACGGCGCGAAGAGTTCTGATTCAGAATGTTTGTATCAGTATGAAGGTTCAACTCACGAAGCTTGCGCACGCGCGGTCCGGCGACAAGGGCGATACCGCGAATGTCGGTCTAATCGCTTTGCGCGATGACTTCTATCCGCTGCTCGCGCGACACGTGACCGCGGCGCGTGTCAAAGAACATTTCGAAGGCATTTGCAAAGGCGAAGTGGAACGATTCGAGTTACCGAATCTCGGCGCGCTAAACTTCTTGTTGCACGAAAGTCTCGGCGGGGGCGGCACGCTTTCGCTGATGACTGACGCGCAGGGGAAGACTTTTTCGACGGCGCTGTTGCGGTTGGAAATCGAAGTCGGCGAGGAAGAAGCGAAGGATTTGGGATTGGACCGCTAAGAACCCCGGAGCTTTGAGTCTTGCGCGCTGAAGCCTTGAAGAAAGGAGACGATGGGATCTGAAGAATCAATTCTTTATGAAGTTCGCGATGCGATCGCGCGCATCACGCTGAACCGGCCGGCGCAGCGTAACGCGCTAAATGCGGAAGTCATCGAGGCGCTCAAACTCGCGTTGCGTCGCGCCGACCACGATCCGGACGTACGCGTGGCGATTCTCACGGGAGCTGGATCGGATTTTTGCTCCGGTGCGGACCTGCAAGCCCTGCAGAAAATCTCGACTGCATCCGTTGCTGATAATCTCGAGGATGCCCAGTCTTTGTTGGAAGTCTTTACGTTGATTCGTCAGATTCGCGTACCAGTAGTTGCTGCGGTGCGCGGCAGGGCACTCGCCGGGGGCTGCGGACTCGCGACCGCATGCGACCTCGTCCTGGCGGAGCGTTCCGCTCAGTTTGGTTATCCAGAAGTCAAAATTGGCTTCGTACCCGCAATGGTCATGGCTATCCTGCGACGCAACGTTTCCGAAAAAAGAGCCTTTGAACTGCTGACGCTTGGCGCCGAGATCGGAGCAGAAGAAGCTTTAGAGTTGGGTTTGGTCAATCGGGTCTTTGACGACGAGACATTCGCCGATGAAGTCAGGGCCTTCGTACGACGATTCCAAAAAGTAAGCCGCTCAGCAGTAAGTTTGTCGAAAAGACTTCTTTATCAAATCGACGGATTGGATTTCGAGGGTGCATTGCAGTGCGGATCCGATACGAATGTAATTGGTCGAATGACGGAAGATTGTAAGAAGGGGCTTGAACGTTTCTTAACTAAGGAGTGATCATTCATTCCAGAAGGTTTTATGACGAGAGAAATCTGCTATTCTCGAGGTCGAACGTTTTCTCGCAAAAACCTTACGATGTCTTGGGTCGACGTGCCCGGGAGAAAAATTTCGGCGACGCCTTGCTCTTTCAATTTCGGAATGTCTTCTTGAGGGACAATACCTCCTAGAACGACGAGGCAATCGTTCATTCCCTGCTCGCGCAAGAGGGAGACGATGCGCGGGCAAAGCGTGTTATGCGCGCCGCTGAGGATTGATACGCCGACGGCATCGACGTCCTCTTGCAAAGCCGCCGCGGCGATCATCTCGGGCGTTTGGCGCAGCCCCGTGTAAATGACCTCCATGCCCGCGTCGCGCAACGCGCGCGCAATCACTTTGGCGCCGCGATCATGGCCATCTAGACCTGGCTTGGCAACTAAAACTCGAATCCTACCTCGGTCCATTTCACCTTCACTAATGTATTTTCAGTTGAGACCAACGAGTTATTAAATCGCCGGCTCCTCATAAACGCCGTAGACATCGCGAAGGGCTGAGCAAATCTCACCGAGCGTCGCGTAAGCGCGGACAGCTTCGATGGTCGCCGGCATTGTGTTCTCTCCACGCTCGGCAGCGTTCTTCAAATTATCAAGGGCTTTTACAACTGAGCCGTTGTCCCTCCGTGCCTTCGTTTGCTCAAGACGCGCAATCTGATGACTTCGGACTGATTCGTCAATGACCAGAGTTGGGACTTCCTGAGGTTCGTCCTGCATGGCGTACTTATTCACGCCAATGATCGACTGCTCACCGCGCTCCAAGGCCTTCTGATACTGATAGGCTGAGTCTTGAATCTCACGTTGCGGAAAACCTTTCTCGACGGCTTCTACCATGCCACCCATAGCGTCGATCCGATCGAAGTAGTCGCGCGCGCCATCTTCCATCTTCTGCGTCAATGCTTCGATGAAGTAGGAACCGCCCAGAGGATCGACGGTGTTTGCGACGCCGGTCTCTTCGGCGATTATTTGTTGAGTTCGCAAAGCGATCAGCGCGGCTCTGTCTGTCGGTAACGCCAATGCCTCGTCATACGCGTCAGTATGCAGCGACTGCGTGCCGCCTAAGACACCGGCGAGAGCTTGGATTGCAACGCGGACAATGTTATTAACCGGTTGCTGCACCGTGAGCGATACTCCCGCAGTCTGGGTGTGAAATCGCAATTGCATCGTGCGTTCGTTTTTCGCGCCAAAGTGATCGCGCATCACCCGCGCCCAAATGCGACGCGCGGCTCGGTACTTGGCGATTTCCTCGAAGAAATCATTATGCGCGTTGAAGAAGAAAGAGATGCGCGGAACGAATCGCTCAATGTCGAGCCCGGCGCGCACGCCCCACTCAACGTATTCGATTCCGTCCCGGAGGGTGAACGCAAGCTCCTGCAAAGCAGTAGCGCCTGCTTCACGTATGTGATAACCGCTCACTGAAACTGGGTTGTACCGTGGGACGTGGTTTGTACAGAATTCGATAGTGTCGACCACTAATTTCATCGCGGAGCGGATGGGATAAATCCACTCCTTCTGAGCTATGTACTCCTTGAGGATGTCGTTTTGTAGTGTGCCTGAGATCTTTTTCCAATCCGCTCCTTGTTGTTCGGCGACGACCAAATACATAGCGAGAAAGATCGATGCAGGCGCGTTGATAGTTTGAGAAACGGTCACGCCTTCGAGAGGAATGCCATCAAAGAGCGCTTCCATGTCAGCGAGCGAGGAAACTGCCACCCCACATTTCCCAACTTCACCTTCTGAAAGCGGAGAGTCCGCGTCGTAACCCATAAGGGCCGGAAGATCGTAAGCGACTGAGAGCCCCGTTTGCCCCTCCCTCGTTAGGTACTTGAATCTGGCGTTTGTCTGTTCGGGTGTGCCAAAGCCGGCGAACTGACGCATTGTCCAGAGCTTGCCGCGGTAGCCTGTAGCGTGGATGCCTCGTGTGTAAGGGAACTGCCCAGGAAATGAAAGATCGCGATCGACGTCAAGGTGAGCAATATCGGCTTGAGTGTAAAGCCGGTTCACCTCCTCTAGAGAGACAGTTTGAAAGCTTGGCTTGCGCTCGGTCAGACGCTTCGAGGAGGAGTTCAGAGACTTTTCTTCACTGGCTTCCTCGCCATGCTTTTCGAAAGACGCTTCTTTGATTTCCAGCATTTTGCATTCATTATTAGTGGATGTATGTTTGTGTGTCAATCAAAGCAATCCGAGCATAAAGAAGGGCGCGCGGCTGCGTAATGCTTGCAGCCGCGCGATCTCGGAGGGACCCAGAATTCGTGGATAAAGCAGCGGGGTTAAGCGGATGCTGTTAGCGGACAAGTGAAACGAGTTCTGATCTCGAACTTGATTCCAGTGAGCCGATAGGCACCACAATATCGCTCGCCCTAACCATTCCTAATCTCGCTCGCGCTGAAGATTCGATTACTGCCGGGTCGCTGGCCATTCTTCCAATCTCCACCGCCAACGAAGCGTTTGAGCGCCGTATGAAGTCGATTTCAGACGACATCTGTTGGTACTGGAGGGCGGAAGCTGTCAACTGGGTGCGGCTTCGATGGATTACGGTCGAGCAGATTCCAAGTGCAGCTAGAAGAATCATTCCCAAAATGACACGAGAAGGAATTAGCGCCAACCGCTGAATCGTCGCGGGAATCGCTGCACTGATGCCTGATGGCTGCGAAAGCCCAGGCAGCACCTTGGCAATAGCAAATTGATTTGTCTGACGATTACTGAGCCAGTATATGTGTCCGCCTGTAGTCAAGGGGTTTACCTCCATCTCTTTAATCAAATCGTCTTCGGTCCGTGAGGAGACGGGTCTTCCTCCGTTAGAAACAAAGAGCCGGAGGCTAGCCTATTGGTCATAGCAAGTAGCGATTGCCAAGGCCTATTCACATTGAGGCGCCGGCACAGCGCACTAGGTCGATTCAGTTGGTGAATGGTGTCAGGTAAAACAGAGTGGGTACCGTGCTTCTTGCGCCTGCGTTGAACGCAAACGCGCAGGGATGCCATCTTACGGCGGGTGCTAACCCTGAACCGAGGGGGCCTCAGCCTGCAAACGGCTGCGAATCCGCTTGTATTCATCGAGGGGGTCTCCGTCTGTCAAAACCTACTAGCCAGTTATAAAGCTCAAAACCACTAGATGAACGCTATGTCGATCTCCGCTTACGCAATATAGTGTAGGGGTGATTCCTTTCAATTCCTTGCCGGTCAACGTGTTAAAGGCAAGTGCGCCGACTTTAACACCGGTATCCAACTACCGCAACAACATTTCTTTGCAACACTTTCACAGCCTAACTTCAACAGTTACATCAAGTAAGCGCGATTAAGCGCTTAAATCGGCGAACGCATGGCGAACAGAAAGCCCGAATTAGCTGCTGCCCAACGATTCACACCGATTAGAGCTCTTGGAGTTAGAAGCTTCTTGGTTAGCTGTTAGAGTGTCGCGGCGAGTCGGGACACCCGTGGCGCGTCGTGTTGACACAGACGGCCCGTCGATCGGGGTGCGGCGCTTGAGCGAAAAGCCCTGTCTAGTCAACGGGTTAGTTAGAAAAGGTGCGGTCGGCATGGTCATTGCGAAGGCGCGTCGCAGCATTCGTGTAGAAAACCCCTTAGTTATTTCGGAGACTAGATCAAATGAAAGCTATTAAATACGCCGAACGCGGGCTTACGATGATTGCGGGAGGCTTGTTCGATTCCATTCAGGTAATTAACAAATACAAGCCCAATCCTTCATTCACCCCGAAATGGTCAGATAAGCCACTGTTGAAATCCTGGCAGAAGACCAAGCCCACGCTGGGCTGGCCCCGAACTACCGACTCGCTGTGTCCTAACTGCGTTATTGAAGCGCGTCAGGATATCTTAGATGGCAAGAAGGACGTTTTGGTGCTACTGAATGAAAAAGTTGGTGAGATCAAAGCCCAGATTGTCGAACGTGACGGACAAATCTGGATGGTCAAGGATTGCCCGAGTCATGGCCACTTCGAAGATCTAATGGCTATCGATGCGAAATTCCTGAAACACATAGAGGCAACGTTTCCGGGCCGCGATATCCAAGCGCACAACGACGAGGCCCTTCACAATCATGGATCCAGCACGGTCAGGTATGGCCGAGGGGCTGTGCTTACTGTCGATCTTACGAACCGCTGCAACATGATGTGCGATCCCTGCTTCATGGACGCGAACCAGGTCGGTTTTGTGCACGAACTGACTATGGACGAGATCAAGGAGATTCTTGATAACGCGATCTCCATCAAACCGAGGCGACAGATGTCCGTTCAGTTGTCTGGAGGTGAGCCGACGATTTCGCCACACTTCATCGAAGCTATTCGTTACGCACGTAAAGTTGGTTACAACTCCGTGCAGGCTGCCACTAACGGAATTGAGTTCGCAAAGAGCAAGGAATTCTGCCGGCAAGCAGCCGCGGCTGGCTTACGTTATGTATATTTCCAATTCGATGGAATTGGTAACGATGCAAATAGTCACCGCCAGGTTGGAAATTTGTTCGATGTAAAGCTGCGGGCGATTAACAACCTGCACGAAGCCGGCGTTGAGATTGTGCTGGTAACGACGCTGGTTAATGGTATCAATAACGATCAAGTCGGATCGATTATTCGTTTTGCGCTGGATAATCCGAAGAAGATCGCGTTTCTTTCCTTTCAACCAGTGTCATTCACCGGTCGCGACGAAGCTATAACGCCTGAGCGGCGTTTACAACAGCGGTACACTCTTTCGCACTTGGCTTACGATGTGAAGAACCAAGTTGGCATTACAGAACCGACACGCGACTGGTTCCCGCTGTCGCTGATGGGGGCATTCGCTGATTTCGCGGATCTGGTCCACGGGCCAAACTCAGAATGGGGCCAGGTGTCCTGTGGTTGCCATCCGAATTGCGGAGTGGGAACGGCCGTGATGGTCGACAAGGAGACTCGGGAAATGAGTCCTGTCCCAGCCTTTTTGAATATTCCCGGACTCGTTAAGGACATGCAGAAGATAACGGACGCCGCGCGTGGGAAGTGGGCTTCAAATATCATGATGGGGCTTACCCTGTTGAAGCACTATCGTCCATTCAATGCGCCTTCGCAGTTCAACCTATATGAACTGTTCAAGAAGTTCGACAAGTCTTTTGGTTTGACGGGTAAAAACTATGGCAAGGTCAGCGGCGATCGGAGCAAGGACGATATTGAAAAACGCCGGGCTGATCGTTGGAATTTCCTTTTCATCGCTGGGATGTGGTTCCAGGATCTATTCAATTACGATTTCCGGCGGACGGAGATGTGCATCATTCCTTACGGAACCCAGGAAGGTGAAATTAGTTTTTGTGCCTACAACACCGGCATCGGCTGGCGGAACATCATCGAGCATATGCATCAGAACGCCACCGTCGCGAAGTGGTACGACGAGCATGGCCGTCACGAGATCTTTGCCGGTGGCAAGAATGTTCCTTTGTCTGACGCGGCTCACAAGCTGGTCCTGAACGAGGTCGATTTGGCGAGGCCAAACAAACCTGAGATGGAAGGGCCGAAGACCGCGCACGAAGAGAAGGTAATGATGCGAAAGCTTTACCATGAGATGGTGCTGAAGCAACAGCAAATTAAATCGGGAAATGGTGACAAGCCGGTACAGATCCAAAGCCTCGGCCGCAAGAAAGAAGCAGCCGTCGTTGCCCTCTAAGGTAAGCGATCTTTTGGTGAGAGACCCCGCGATGCCCCGTGGTTCCGGGGTCTTTCTTTGTCTCGGCTTGACCGTGGCGCTCAAGCACATGTTAAATAGGAATTCGCAAGAGGACACGGTTTAGTAAGTTAAGAGCGAGAATTGGAGAAATAGATGGCGGTAGTTAATGTTAACCCAGGTGAATCGATCGAAAGTGCGCTGCGACGCTTCAAACGCAAGGTCATGACTGAGGAGATCATTAAGGACGCGAAGAAGCACGCTTTCTTCATGCCTCCAGGCCAAAAGGCGAAACTCAAATCTGCTTTAGCACGGAAGCGCAACAAGAAGAAAGGGCGTCCGCGTCCACGCCCGACAAGCTAGAACCTGGTCCGAATTAGACCTGCGGACTCACACTGTTCAAAAGCAAAAGTCATGAGGTTCACCCGAGGACCTTTTCAAAGCTTAACGCGGACGTGTGCTGGCATTCCTAACCAGGAATTGATTCGAAACGTGACCCGAATCTTATTAACAAACGACGATGGGATTCATTCGGCTGGATTGGTGGCGCTCGAAAAAGCGTTGCGCGCCGTTGGAGATGTTTACGTCGTCGCGCCCGCGGCAGAAATGAGTGGAGCATCTCATAGCTTGACTCTGGCTCGGCCGCTGCGAATCCGTCAGATTGATGAACGACACTGGACGGTTGATGGGACCCCGACCGATTGCGTGACGCTGGCACTGAATAAGATTCTTCAAGAGAGCGAACTCCCACACGTTTGTGCTTCAGGAATCAATCATGGTGGCAATCTTGGCGATGATGCCACCTATTCCGGTACAGTTGCTGGCGCGCTGGAAGCGACGATTCTGGGCGTGCCGGGGATCGCGGTGAGCCTTGTTGCGCGAGAGCACTTTGAGTTTGCCGAAGCAGCAAACTTTGGATTGCTGGCGGTCAGAAAGATACTGAGTGAAGGTCTTCCGGAAGGAACTTTGCTCAACATCAACGTGCCGCCCGGGGAGATCAAGGGAGTTCGCGTCACGCGCCAAGGCATAAAGAACGCCAGGCCCGTAATCACGGAACACATAGATCCCCGTGGCAAGCCATACTTTTGGATTGGAGAGCAGTATTATAGGTCAAGCGCGGAAGAGGGAACCGACTATCGTGCTATCGAAGAGGGTTATGTCTCGATCACGCCGCTTAAGAGCGACATGACCGATCACAACGCTCTATCCGAGATTGAATCGTGGGAATACCTGGCCTCTTCTGAAGTATTACACACCTGAAGGTCACCCCGGTCCCTGAGTGTTAAGGACTTGATTTCCCCAACTTCACGGCCCAACGCGTTGCAAGCCGAGTATCGGATTCCCCGCGAGCGCATGGTGGAACGCTTGCGCGATTATTATGGCATCCGTGACCCCAAAGTTCTGGATGCCTTAAGGTTGGTGCCGCGCCATTTTTTCGTTTCCGAAGCACTGCGTGGCCGGGCCTATGGCGATCATGCTTTGCCAATTGATTTTAATCAGACGATCTCGCAGCCATTCATCGTGGCGCGCATGACCGAGTTGCTTGAGCTGGATAAGAAGAGTCGAGTACTGGAAATCGGCGCCGGTTCGGGTTATCAGACAGCGGTGATCGCGCAGCTCGCTGCCCAAGTTTACGCTATCGAGCGAATTGGCGAGTTAGCGCGTGAAGCCCATGCACGTATTCGCGAGTTGGGAATTTACAATGCGACCGTGAAAGCGTTTGACGGCACGCTGGGTTGGAACGCTCACGCGCCATATGATGCGATTCTGGTCGCAGCAGGCGGGCCGCAGGTACCCGGTCCGTTAATCGCACAGTTGAAGACTGGCGGGCGCTTGGTAATCCCGATTGGCGACACGCGAGAATCGCAGAAATTAGTTCGGGCTCTCAAGACTGAGAGCGCGTATAAGTTGGAGGATCATGGCCAGTGCCAATTTGTGCCGCTGATAGGCCAGCATGGCTGGAGGTAGGAGCGAAGAGCGAAGAGCGAAGAGCGAAGAGCAGATGTTACACCAATTACGTTTGTATTATGGGGACAATAACCTTCGCGCCCCGCACTTAGCGCTTTTGCCCTTAGCTCTTTGCCCTTCGCCCTTAGCGCATTTATGGTAGCCAGAATCATTGAATTCGTTTCGGCGTTTGTCGTGGCCACGATATCTACTCTTGGTTACTCGGGCGTCGTCTTGCTTATGGCGATCGAATCCGCGTGCATCCCTCTGCCGTCCGAGATAATCATGCCGTTTTCCGGCTACCTGATCTACACAGGCCGTTTCAATTTGTGGTTGGTGGGCGTTGCAGGAGCGTTCGGATGCGTGCTTGGCTCTTTGGTCGCGTATTGCGTCGGCATGTACGGTGGCAGGCCGTTGATTGAGAAGTACGGGCGTTATGTTTTGATTTCTCATCACGATCTGGATTTGGCGGACCGTTGGTTTGCTCGGTTCGGCGAAATCATCGTCTTCGCCAGCCGCTTGCTCCCGGTGATTCGCACGTTCATTGCTTTTCCGGCGGGTGTGGCGCGGATGAATCTCAAACGCTTTATTATTTACACATTCGCCGGTTCGCTGCCTTGGTGTCTGGGGCTAGCATATATTGGACAGAAACTGGGTGAGCAATGGGAAACGAATCCCATGCTGAAGACCTTTTTTCATCGATTCGATTTCGTCATTGGAATTGCGGGCGTGCTCGCGGTAGCCTGGTGGGTGCGGCGACATCTAATCGCGATGCGCAGAGCCAGACATATCCAGGAGATTCGCAAAGAAGAGAGCGAAGCTCCGACCAGGATCGAGATAGCACGTCCCGAATGAGCGAAATCAATCGCTATATCATTCTCGCGAATATTCAGCGCTCGCCCGCCCGTTGACATAACCTCTGCCGCTACCTAGAATCCAGTTTGCACCTTTGTCGGGGCGTGGCTCAGCCTGGTAGAGCGCACGGTTCGGGACCGTGAGGTCGGTGGTTCGAATCCACTCGCCCCGACCATCTTTTCGCTTCCCGTTTTGACATAAACAGATTAACCTCGCATTCTTTCCGAAAGAGCAGCTCGAATGCCGCACTTCGATGAGCGAAGTCAGATTGAACATCATAGATTGGGAAGGCGCGGTTCATGGCACAGTCCATGGCAGCGTCTCTGACGCGGTGGTGGCTGCGTTGTCCGCGGAGCCTCAGACGCTTATCGAAGTCGAAGCGGCTATGGCGCGGTTTATTAGGCCCACTGAGCAGCGGCCTTTCCTGTCATTCAAAGCAGGCGTCAATGACGAACCATGGGATGCCGGCGTGGTTTTGGTTGATTTAGCTGCGCGTGTACTAGCATCAGAGTCGCTCTACTCCCAGCCGGAGAAGGAGGGCGAAGTAGCTTATCACGACGGAACGAAAGCTACGGATGTAGCCGTGCTTTATCGCGTACCCGATGACTGGGTGTTCCTTAATTCGCTGGCGGAGTACAAAGCCGTGCGCGCGCGCCGCCGAACTGAACTTGCCGCAAATCCACCGCTTGATGCGCGCCTGCTGCTCTACGAAAATGCGTTGCTCGACTTCATCGTGGGTGAGTGTCTAAGCGCGCAATCGAGAGCTTCAGGCGATCAGGAATTCACTGAGGAAGAGATCGCGAGTCTCATTTCCGGTATTCATGCCAAATGGTTAATTACGCCGCGCGAGGAACTGAATGGAGAGTCGCCGCGAGACGTGCTCCTCGCCCGGCGGGAACATATCGATTTCGATCTCCATACGCGGCAATTGCAATGGACTTTTGTAGGCGAAGGGCCACCATGCTTGTCTCGCGATTCATTCGCTTATAGATTCGCTGGATTCGGCACGCAAGAGTGCGTGGTCTATTACGACTTAGTGCGACATTTGTTGTGGGAATGCTGGGAGCGTATACCCAACTCTGGGAAGGTTAAGAAGACTGAAGGAGCAGCTGCGCAGGAAACCGCGCAACTCAAAAGCTGCTTGCAAGATCTCAAAGAGGAATGGCTCGAGCAGCCACAGAAAGATTTTAGTGGCCGGGTTCCCGCACTTATTATCGAAAACGAACGCCGGCGCTTACCGAGTACGATGTCTTCTAAAGACGTAGTCATCGATGAAGATTGCGACATCTGTCAGATGATGGGGGACGATATACGCATGGGGCTGGGCGTGAGCTTCTGGGGCCTGGATGGTTGCAACATGGATGACGATTTCGCGTTTTCATTTTTTCGCACCCGCGAAGAATGGGAAGCAGATAAGCAGCGGTGGAAAGAATTCAATCGGGAGTTTGATCGCAAGTGGAAGGAAGAACACCCGGAAGACTTAGTCGACGAGAATTTCGAATCCCTGGGCTTCGAGGGCAATGATTTGATTCAGTGAATCAGTTGTTAGCCGAACCGGTAACGCGAGATTGCCGTATGCTTCGAGCCTTCGCTCAACAGCTCGCTTCTGAACAGGACCACCTCTAACACTCTGACTTGCTGGTTGGTGAATCCCATTTCTCCATGCAGTTCAGCTAGTTGACGTGAGCCCTGTGGTTTGCGTAGGCGAGCGATCGTTAGGTGCGGATGGAAGGGACGCTCTTCGCGAACGAAGCCTGCTTTGGCACACTCATCTTCCAGGGTTCGATGAAGTCCGGCTAAATGTCCGGTTGGGTCATCGATTCCGATCCAGAGCACGCGCGGCTGGCCTCTTGGCGGAAATGCGCCGCAGCGACCCACGATGAGGTCGAATGGCGGAAACCTGACTGCCGCGCGTTGAGCAGCTTGTGAGAGAGCTTCTATTTTCGTCACGGGCGTGTTGCCTAAAAACTTCAGCGTGAGATGCAGGTGTTCTTCGCGGCTCCAACTTGCATGAACGTCAGGGAGAGCTTTGCGCAAACCATGGATATGATCACTCAAGCTTTTACGGACGTCGGACGGCAATTCGATCGCGATGAAGACCCGCCAGCGCTCGGTCGGTTCTTTCATTTCGGAGCCGGTTCCAGGATTAGTGTTTCCTTCGTCGCGCTTTCTACTGCGGACTTGGTGAAGTGAAAGGCGCGTGGGGTGACGTTGCGCCAATCGTCGAGTTGATCTTTCCAGTGCGGACTTGCGGGAAGGCCTGATTCCCCTAACGGAATTCCGTTCAAACTCTTATCCCAATCGCTCGGATCGGCGATCAGTCGCATGGAAACGCTGGAGCCAACGTTTATTACTCCGCCGCCGCCGGTCTGCGGAAAAGGCGCGATCGCAAATTGAGCCCCAATGAAAGGCACCTGCGCCAGAGGGTGAAGGAAACGAGCCTTAACCATGTTGCCCCAAGTCCATTTTGATTCATCAGCGCCGAGCGTTTTAGTCAAAGCCTTTCCCGCGTCTTCATAGGAGGCATTGAAGAGATCGGCGTAGGTTGCCGACTCCTTGGGCAGCCATTCTTTCGGTTGATCGGTAACGACCCGATCTATGAAAATATCGGACTCAGGCCAGTTGTAGTTCTTCGCCAAGTCAGCTCCGAGCGCGGCATTAAGAATTCGTTGACGAAAAGCGCTGCGCATTTGAACCACGACGGGAGCAATTCGAGAATCGACGTTGAGCATTCCGTCCCATTTCTCTAAATCTGAAATTACGTTACGCAGCTTCTCATCATTCGTTGCGTCTGGCAACGACTTCATTGTCTTTGCCGCCGCGCGCGCGAAGGTCACGTTAGCGATCGAGTAGACATCGGCTTGAATTCGACGATAGTCATCCGAATTAAGCTTTGGTTTCTCGGAAAGGAGGTTGAAAATCCGACGGGCGCGATAAGGTTGGGCCCATGCGTGACTGAGAAAGTAAGGGTAATCCTGGCCGACGACGCGTTGATTCGCGGTGACAATGATCCCGTCGGACGGATCGTAAACGTGCGGCAGTTTGTCGAAAGGAATGTAGCCAGCCCATTCACCGTCATCCGTCGATCCATCGTAGGGCACGCTACCGTCGCCGCTCTTGCGGATTGGGATGCGGCCGGCACCGTAATAGCCGATGTGTCCATCGACGTCGACGTAAACAAAATTCTGCGTTGGCCCGCCATAGCGACTGAGAGCTTCAGTGAATTCCTGCCAGTTGCGTGCGCGATTGGCGTCGAATAATCCTGCCGACTCGAGCGCAGCGGGATCGAGCGCGGGCCAGCGCAGCGCATATCGAGTCGAGTCCTTTTCCAAAACGATGGGACCGTGGCGCGTCACGGTAACGTCAAAGGTCTGCGTGTCAGTCGAAGGATCAGCGGGACCCTTGCGCACCTTTATTTGCTCGTGACGAATCACTGCATCGCGCCAGCCTGAGGGCGTCAAGTAACGGTTCGGATTGTCCTTGTCAAATTTTTCGACGTAAACGTCCTGCACATCAGGGCCGAGATTGGTCGCACCCCAGGCGATCCGTTCATTGTGTCCCAGCACGATGCCGGGCGCGCCGGGAAAAGTGACGCCCGCAACGTGCAGGCCGGGCGCGATGAGTTCAGCTTGATACCAGATGCCCGGCGCGGAGGCAGGTATGTGCGGATCGTTCGCGAGCAGCGGCTTGCCTGAAGCGGTACGCTTGCCTGAAACGACCCAGTTGTTGCTTGCCTGAATTGTTTCAGGCGTTGCCGCTACCAGTCCGAGCCGGTCAAAAGATCGCCGTTCATTCTCGATCAA
>WNGH01002133.1_pt1 | contig 18648 bp, 18 predicted proteins | sample 5400631 | NCBI WGS metagenome assembly WNGH01 (sample SAMN13153373, study PRJNA577476) | soil metagenome | isolation source: 115 cm soil or saprolite under Garry oak tree replicate 1 | place: USA:California | collected 2016-06-15
AGTCGCAGCGCGTGGCGGTCCTGGAGGCGATGCGGGTGCCACAGTTCTGGCTCCTCATGGCGACCTTCTTCGTGTGCGGCTACACCTCGAACGGCATGGTGCTCACGCACTTCATGCCGCACGCGCTCGAGCACAACTTCAGCGAGCTGCAGGCGTCGATGGCGCTCGCGGTGATGGGCGCCATGAACGTGCTGGGCACGATCTCCTCCGGCTGGATCTGCGACCGGTTCGGGCGGCGCGGGCCGCTGGCGTTCTTCTATTTCTTCCGCGGGGTCTCGCTCCTGTTCCTGCTCTACGTCTGGAACGCGCCGTCGCTGCACGTGTGGGCCGCGATCTTCGGCCTGAACTACATCTCGACGGTGCCGCCCACCACCACGCTGACCGCGAACATCTTCGGCCGGTACTCGGTGGGCGAGCTGTCGGGCTGGATCTTCCTGTCCCATCAAGTGGGCTCGGCGCTCGGGGCGGCGCTCGCCGGCTGGATCTACGAGTGGACCGGCGGCTACGAGATCGCGTTCGTCTCCGCCGCGCTCATGGGCTTCGTCGCCGCGGGCCTGGCGCTCGCGATCCGCGAGGAGCCCGTCACATCGCGGCCGACGCGACTCGCGGCGCCCGCCACGTCCTGATCGCGGGACCTACCGACCCGGTCCCGGGGACGCCGGAGCGCTTCCGGTCGAGGGTGCGACGACGCGGGTCACGGTCCGGAGCAGCTGCGTGACGTTCCCTGCCCTGTCGGTCGCGATGATCTCGAGCACGTTCGGCCCCGGCTTGAGCGGCGCGAGCGCGCTCACCGGCACGCCCCGCCCCGTGACGCCGACCTCGCGCAGCGGCGTCGCCTCGACGCCGTTGACCAGTACCTGGATGCGGACGACGTCGACGTTGTCCGTGACGAGGCCCGTGATGAGAACCTGTGTTTCCGTGACTCGCGCGTCCGGGAGCGGCGAGCTGAGGGTGATCCGCGGCGCCTGGATGTCGCCCTTCGGCGCCGTCGCGACCGGGGGATGCGGGGCCGGGAGCGGCGCCGGGGCCGGCGGCGGCACGGCCACGGCGGGCGGCGAGGGCTCCCGGTGTGGCGGCGCCGGCGGAGCGGCGGGCGCCGGGGCGTCCCGCCGCGGCTGATCGGGCGGCCGGGCCGCGACGGCCGGCGGGGTCGGCGGCTGCGCTCCGCGGGCCAGCTCCCAGCTGAGTCCCTTGAGGTTGCCCTCGGCCTTCACGAAGCGCTGCGCGTCGGGTGAGTACCAGAGGAAGACCTGTCCGAACTGTTGACCGCTGCCCCCGAACCCCGCCGCGACCGTCTCGATCTTCTCGCTGATCCGCAGAGTCCGGAAGGTCCCCGCAGCCGTCGCGAGGTCCTCGGACAGATCGACCTGCCACGTAACGCTGATCGCGCCCGTGAAGCCCAGCAGCGGCCGGGGCGGCGCGGACCGCCAGAGGGCGCGGCCGACGCCCCATTTGCCGACCTCGAGGGGCCAGCTGAACTTCGGCGGTGAATCGATCTCGAGCTCGGTTCGCCCGGCGAGCACGATCTTCAAAATGCCGAGATCCTTCGTGAGATGGAACTCCCGGTCCGCGCCCGCCGAGAAGACGTAGACGTCCTTGTCGATGCGGGTGAGCTCCCAGGCGCCGTCGGTGCGGAGCCACTTGTCGCCGACGTGATAGACGGGCCGCTCGGCTCGATGGACGTCGGCAGCCCGGAGAGGCGTGGCGGGCACCGCGACGAGCGCGGCGACGAGACCGAGGTTGGCGAGCCGGACCGTCGCGCCGGCGACGCGCTTCAGGCGCCGCCGCGCGGCCGGTAGCCGGTCGGGCCGAGCCGCGGAGCTAGCGTGCGATGGCGTGGCAGCCGCGACGCGGATCGGCCCCAGCCCACCGGGTCGCTTCCGCTCCGACCTTGACGGCGCACACCGCGCCGGCCCGCCACTCCCATTCTGGCCATTCCGCGACGCTGTGGCCGAGGGCCGCCAGCGCGTCGAGCGTCTCGCGCGGAATGCGCCGCTCGGCCTCCATCTTGCCGGGAGCCGCCGCATGCGGCCAGAACGAGTCGGGGTGGCTGCGCGACGCGACGCGTGGCGCCTCGATGGCGACCTGCGGATCCATGCCGAAGACCGTGGTGTTCAGGAACACCTGGAGCATCGCCTGCTGCTGCACGTCGCCGCCGGGAGTGCCGAACGGCATGAGCAGGCGGCCGCCCGTGAAGGCCATCGCCGGCGCGGGCGTGAGGCGGGGCCGCTTGCCCGGCGCGACGACGCTCGGATGCTCGGGGTCGAGCCAGCCCTGGGAGCCGCGCGGTGACACGACGCAGCCGACGCCGCTGACCACCGGTGAGTCGACGTTCGGATCGCTCGGCGTGGCCGAGAATCCGTTGCCCGCCTCGTCCACGACGGCGACGTAGCTCGTGTCGAGCGCGTCCGTCTCGGCGCCGGGCGCGGGGTGCGAGCCCCCGGCCAGCGGGAGCGCGGCCTCCAGATTACGGACGGCGTCGAGCCGGTCGGGATCGCCCGGGGGCGGCAGCTGCGGCCACGCCCGCTCCTTGAACAGCCGCTGACGCGCCGCCGCGTACGCCTTGGAGAGCAGCCCGTCCGGGACCTTCACGAAGTGCGGATCGCCGTAGTACGCGTCGCGATCGGCGAAGGCGAGCTTGATCGTCTCGATGATGCGATGCAGGTACGCGGGCGAATTGTGCCCGAGCGCCTTGAGGTCGACGCCGTCCAGGAGATTGAGCATCTGCAGCAGCGACGGCCCCTGACACCAGAAGCCGCACGCGGCGACCTCGTAGGAGCCGAAGGTGGTCCGGAGCGCGGGAGCAACCTCCACGCTGAACTCCGCGAGGTCGCTGGCCGCGAGCGGCCCGCCCTCGGCGCGGTGGAATTCGGCGATGCGCTTCGCGGTCTCGCCCCGGTAGAACTCGTCGCGCGCGGCGCGAATGCCGGCCTCGCGGCGGCCGCCCGCCTTCGCCTCGGCGCGGGCCATACGCTGGAGCGTCTCGCCCAGCTCGCGCTGCACGAGAACCTCGCCGACGCGGAGCGCCCGCCCATCGCGTAGATAGAGCGCCGAGGACGACGGCCAGCGCCGGTACTTGTCGGCGTTCGAGCCCATCTGATAGGCCGTGAACTGCGACACCGGGAACCCGCGCTCCGCATGCTCGGTGGCCGCCGTCGCGACCTCGGCGAACGACATGGTGCCCCAGCGCGCGAGGGCCGTGCACCAGGCATCCGGCGCCGCCGGCACGACGGTCCGCGCCAGGCCCGGCGCGATCTGGTTGCCGTGCCGCTCGCGGAAGTACGCGACCGAGCTCGCGCGCGGATACGGACCGACGCCCGAGACCTGCCACGTCTCGCCGGTCCGCGCGATGTGCACGAGAATCGGCGCGACGCCCGCGACGCTGACCATGTCGCAGTGGACGACGCCCAGGGTGATCCCCGCGGCGACGCCGGCGTCGATCGCATTGCCACCGGCGCCGAGCACGCGCGACGCGGCTTCGGACGCGAGCGTGTGGCCGGCGGCCACCGCCCAGCGGGTGCCGATCACCTGGGCCGTGGCGGTGGGAGTGTGAGCGGGCGCTTTTTGCTGGGAGCTGACGGAGTCTAGGCTCATGGCGGCAATCATACTCGCGGGGGAGCCACCCGCCAAGGGGCACCGTGCTACCCTTGAAGTCAATGAATCCACCGCTCATCGGGGTGTCGACGTCGGTCACCGTCGACCGATATCCGGAACGCGCCTACGTGAACGCGGCGTACCTCGGCGCGGTCCAGCAGGCCGGCGGGATTCCGGTTTTGCTACCGCCGCAGCTCGAGCCCTCGGCGCGCGCCGAGCTCCTGAAGCGGCTGCACGGCGTGCTGCTGACGGGAGGCGGCGACGTCGACCCCACCCGGTTCGGCGAGGCGCCGCACTCGACCACCGCCGACGTCTCGGCGGCGCGCGACGGGCTCGAGATCGAGCTGACCCGCCGGGCGATCGAGACGCGCACTCCCCTGCTCGCGATCTGCCGCGGCCTCCAGGTGCTCAACGTCGCCCTCGGCGGCAGCCTCCATCAGGACATTCCGAGCGCGCCGGGCTCGCCGCTCGATCACAGCCAGGCGGCGCTCCAGGGCCGGTCCCGCAGCACGGCGGTGCATCAGGTGAAGGTGCAGGACGGCTCGCGGCTCGCCGGCATTCTCGGCTCGCTGGAGGTCGAGGTGAACAGCTTCCACCACCAGGCGATCCACCGTCTCGGCCGCGGGCTGAAGGACGTGGCGTGGGCTCCGGATTCGATCATCGAGGGCGTGGAGCTGGTCGACGACTCCCGCTTCGTCGTCGGCGTTCAGTGGCACCCGGAAGAGCTCGTCGGGCACGATCGAACCGCCCGCAATCTGTTCCGGGCGCTGGTGGAGCGGGCGCACGAGCGCCCGGCGACGGGCTAGCGGACGAGCAGCCAGCGGGACGGCGCGTCCCGCACGACGCTCTCGAGCACGCGCCCATCGCGCGCGAGCTTCTTCAGATGCGACTCCACCGACTGCGCTGCCATCGGATGGAGCGTCTTCGGCACCTCGGCGTAGATCTTCTCGACCATCACGGGAATGGTGGCGAGGCCGTCGCCGAGCGCCTGGAGGATCTGGCGCTCGCGCATCAGGCGATGATCGATGTACTCCTGGATCCGAGCCGGGCCGTCCTCGATGACGGGGCCGTGGGCCGGATAGATCCGCCGGACCTCGAGCCCCTGCAGCCGCTTCAGCGAATTCATGTAGTCGAGCAGGTCGCCGTCGCCGGCCGGGATCACCGTCGTGGATCCGGCCAGGACCACGTCGCCGGTGAAGAGCGCCTTCTCCTCCGCCAGGTAGTAGCAGAGGTGATCGGAGGCGTGGCCGGGCGTGTAGAGCGCGATCAGCGTGCAGCCGTCGCCCTCGATCTTCTGGCCGTCGCGCAGGTCGTGGATCGATTCCGGAAGGGACGGGTCGCGGTGGAGCATCTTCGCGACGTGGATGCCGCGAAAGCGCGCGCGGAGCTGCGAGACGCCGCCGAGATGATCGGCGTGACGGTGCGTGAGGACGATCCGTGAGGGCTGCGACCAGCCGCGCTCGGCCAGGTAGTGCGCGAGCAGGGCCGGGTAATCGGCCACGCCGGCCCCGGTGTCGATGAGGATCGGATCGCGGCGCCCCACCAGGTAGGTGTTGGTACCGGGCCCCGTCATCATGCCCGGATTGAGTCCGAGCACCCGCCCCACCAGGTCGCTCGGTGTCGCGGTGGTCGGAAACGCGCGATCGATCCAGCTCACGGCGTGCAGTCTCTCATACGCCGAGATACCGGTGCTGAATGTCTGCCCGGGTGCCGAGCTCAGCCGACGTTCCCGTCCAGACGATCCGGCCCTTCTCGAGGATGTAGTGCGCGTCCGCGATGCGGGTGAGCGTGCGCACGTCCTTGTCGATGAGCAGGATCGACTGGCCGCGCGCCTTGAGGCCTTCCACGCAGCGCCAGATCTCGGCCCGGACGAGCGGCGCCAGCCCCTCGGTCGCCTCGTCGAGGATCAGCAGTCTCGGGTTGGTCATCAGCGCGCGACCGATCGCCAGCATCTGCTGCTCGCCGCCCGAGAGCGCGCCGCCGAGGCTTCGCGCGCGCGCCGCCAGCTGGGGAAAGAGATCGAAGACGGTCTCGACTCGCCACGGCTCGTGGCTCCCGCCGCGGTTCGCCGCGGTCGCGACCAGGTTCTCCCTCACCGTGAGGTTGGCGAATATCTGGCGGCCCTCGGGGACCAGGCCCACTCCAGCCTGCGCCACGCGGTACGGGGGCAAGCCGTGAATCGCCCGACCCTCGAAGTGGATCGCGCCGGCCCTGGGCCGCGCGATGCCCATGATCGAGCGCACGGTCGTGGTCTTGCCCATTCCGTTCCGGCCGAGGAGCGTCACCACCTGTCCGGGGGCGACGGCGAAGCTCACGCCGAAGAGCACCTGGCTCACGCCGTACGCGGTCTCGAGCGCGTCGACCGTCAGCATGCGTCCTCACCCAGATAGGCGCGCCGCACCTGCTCGTTGGCCCGCACCTGCGCGGGCGTCCCGGTGGCGATGATCCGGCCGTAGACCATGACGGAGATGCGGTCGGCGAGCGTGAAGACCGCGTCCATGTCGTGCTCGACGAGGACGATCGTGATCCGCCCCTTGATTGTTGCGAGAAAGCGAACCATTCGCTGGGATTCCTCGAGCCCCATGCCCGCGACCGGCTCGTCGAGGAGCAAGAGCCGCGGCTGGGTCGCCAGGGCCATCGCGATCTCGAGCTGCCGCTGCTCGCCGTGGGCGAGATTGGCGGCCGCGATGCCGCCGCGCTCGCCGAGCCCCACGGACTCGAGCGCGAGCTGTGCCGGCTCGCGAAGCGCGCGCTCGTCGCGGGCCGGGCGCCAGAACCGGAAGCTCGAGCCGCGGTGCGCCTGGACGGCGAGGGCCGCGTTGTCGAGGGCGGACAGCTCGGGGAAGATGCTCGTGATCTGAAAGGATCGCGCCAGTCCGAGCCGCGACCGCGACGGAGCGTCGAGCCGCGTGACGTCCCGACTCATGAAGTGGATGGCGCCGTCGTCGGGACGAAGATCGCCCGCGAGCTGCCCGATGAGCGTGGTCTTGCCCGCGCCGTTGGGTCCGATGATCGCGTGCGTCTCGCCGGAGGCCACATCGAGGTCGATCCGATCGCTGGCCAGCAGGCCGCCGAAGCGCTTGCTGAGCGCCCGCACCTCGAGCACGCGGCTAGTCAATGCGGGAGCCCGACAGCAGGCCGAACAGGCCGCGCTTCGCGAACAGCACGACCAGGATCAGGATCGGCCCGAGGATGATCTGCCAGTGCGCGGTCAGCGCGGACAGGACGTCTTCGAGCAGCAGGAAGGCCACGGCGCCGATCACGGGCCCGAACAGCGAGCCCATGCCGCCGAGAATCACCATGAACATGATCTCGCCCGAGCGGGTCCAGTGCATGAAGTCCGGCGTCAGATACTCCGTCTGATTGGCCAGCAGCGCCCCGGCGAGCCCGGCCGTACCGCCGGCGATGACGAAGGCCGTGAGCTTGTACCGCACGGTCGAGAATCCGATCGCGCGCGCGCGCGGCTCGTTGGCCTTCGCCGCGCGGATGACCATGCCGAAGCGCGAGGCGACGAGCCGGCGGCCGAGAACGAGGAGCCCGACGAGGATCGCCAGCACGACGTAGTAGAAGATCGCCGGCTGCGCGAGATCGATCGGCCCGCCGAACCGGCTGCGGGACGCCAGCCGCATCCCGTTGTCACCGCCGTAGGTCTCGAGGCTGATGCCGAGGTAGTAGAGCATCTGGGCGAACGCGAGGGTGATCATGATGAAGTACACGCCGCTGGTCCGCAGCGAGATCGCGCCGATCACGAGGGCCACCAGCGCGGACGCCACGACGGCTAGGCCGAGCTGGACAAATCCGTTCGTGATCCCGTGGAAGGCGGGAATGCCGACCGCGTAGGCGCCGATGCCGAGATAGGCCGCGTGGCCAAAGCTAACCATGCCGCCGTAGCCCAGGATGAGGTCGAGGCTCACCGCGGCGATGGCGAAGATCATCATGCGCCGGAACAGGTCGAGGTAGAACGGCTGGTCGGTGAGCGCCGCGATCGGCGGCACCAGCGCCAGCAGGACGCCGCCGACGGTGAGCGTGATGACGCGCCGCCGGTCGGCCATCAGGAGCGGCTCCGCGCCGGGAACAGCCCCTCCGGGCGGAAGAACAGCACCGCCGCCATCAGGAGGTAGATCAGCATCGAGGCGAGCGCGGGGCCCGCCTTGTCCGCGGCGGGCGGCGAGATGACCGTGGCCAGCATGGGCTTGAGGAACGCGCGGCCGAGCGTGTCCGCCATGCCCACCACGATCGCGCCGACCATCGCGCCGCGGATGGAGCCGATGCCGCCGATGACGATGACCACGAAGACCTGGATCAGGATCGCCTCGCCCATGCCGGGCTGCACGGCGTAGATGGGACCGGCCATCGCTCCCGCGAGGCCCGCGAGCGCGGCGCCCAGGCCGAAGACCAGCGTGTAGAGGAGCCGGACGTTCACGCCGAGCGCCGAGACCATCGTGCGGTTGCTGGCGCCGGCCCGGATGCGCATCCCCAGGCGAGTGCGGGTCACCAGCCACCAGAGCAGCACGGACACCGCGACGCCGACCAGGATGATCCCGGCGCGATAGGTGGGATACGGCACGCCCGGCAGGATGCGAAAGTGGCCGCCCAGGATCGGCGGCACGCTCGTGTAGATGGCCGCCCGCCCCCACACGATGGCGATCAGCTCGTTGAAGAAGAGGATCAAGCCGAAGGTCGCTAGCACCTGGTCGAGATGATCGCGCTCGTAGAGCGTGCGCAGCGCGATCACCTCGACCGCGATGCCGACCAGGAGCGTTGCCGGCAGCGCCAGCGCGACGCCGAGCACGAACGATCCGGACCACTCCGCGAACGCCGCGGCGAGATAGGCGCCGACCATGTAGAGGGAGCCGTGCGCGAGATTGACGAGGTTCATGATGCCGAAGACGAGCGTCAGCCCCGCGGCCATGAGGAAGAGCATGACGCCGTACTGCAGGCCGTTGAGCGTCTGCTCGAGGACGAGGGCCCAGCTCACCGCCGAGCGAGCGCCGCCAACGCCGCGACTACCACTTCATCGGGCACTCGGCGGCGTAGGCGTCCTTGTGGCTCTCGAAGACAGTGCGCTGGATCTGCATCGCGAAATCGCCATCCGGGCTCTGCACGGCTTTGAGCAGATAGAAGTTCTCGATCGGGAAGTGGTTCGTGTTGTACGAGTACGGCCCCCGCGTCGACTTGTAGTCGGCCCGGCGCATCGCCGCGATCATGCCCTTCTTGTTGGTGAGGTCGCCCTTCACCGCCCGGATCGCGCTGTCGATCAGCAGGATCCCGTCGTAGCTCTGGGCGCCGTAGAAGACCGGCATCTTGCCGTACTTCTTCCGGAAGTCGGCGACGTACTTCTGGTTCGCGTCGTTCTTGAGGTCGGGGCTCCAGTAGCGCGTCTCGAACTGGCCGAGCGCCGCTTCCTTCACGGCCGGCAGCGAGATCTCGTCCACCGTGTACACGGAGTAGAGCGGGATCTGGCCGCGCAGGCCGGCCTGGGCGTACTGCTTGAGGAACTGGATGCCCATGCCCCCGGGATAGAAGACGAAGACCGCCTTCGGGTTCGCGGCGCGGAGCTGGCTGATCTCCGCCTGATAGTCCTGCTGGCCGAGCTGGGTGTAGACCTCGGCGACGACCTTGTTCTTGAAGTAGCGCTTGAACCCCGCGATCATGTCCTTGCCGGCGGCGTAGTTCGGCGCCATCGCGTATACGTCGGTGAGGTTCTGGTCCTGCATGTACTTGCCCATGGCTTCGGGAGTCTGATCGTTCTGCCACGACGTGGTGAAGAACATCTCGTGGCACATCTTGCCGGCGAGCTCGTGGGGCCCGGCGTTCGTCCCGATCATGAAGGTGCCGGCGCCGGTCACCGTCGGCGCGACCGCCAGCATCACGTTCGACCAGATGACGCCCGAGACGAAGTGGACCTTGTGCTTCTTGAGCATTTCGTCGGCGAGCTGCTTGCCGACGTCGGGCTTGACCTGATCGTCGCCGTAGATCACCTCGACGTCGAGCCCGCCCAGCTTGCGTCCGAGATGGTCGAGCGCCAGCTCGACGGAGTTCTTCATGTGCTCGCCGATGGCGCCCTGCGGCCCCGACAGCGTGGTGATGAAGCCGATCTTCACCGTCTCCGCGGCGGCCGGAAACGCGACGAGCGCCGCGAGGAGCCCCACGAGAGCAGCGCGAGTTTTCGTGCGCACGATTGACCTCCTCCTGATCGGGCTCGCCGACCGCGGCACGGTCGCGCGAGCTTGAAACGAGTTGCGGGATTCTAGCAAAGGGCGCGGGCCGGACCAAACGACGCGGCGGACGACGCCGGCGTCACCGGGCGGCGAGGGAAATTACGAAATTGCCGCTGCCGGAGGACGGGCCGTAGGCATACACGGTGGCGGCGAAGCTCCGTCCCGTCTCGAGGATGGCGCCGAGCATCATGGCGAGGTGGCGCCCACCCATCTCCGGCTCGGCGGCTTCGACGTACTCCGGGAGCCACGCCCAGAGCTTCGCGTACTCGCCGTCGGCCAGCATCTGCGCGAACCGCCGGTCGAGCTCCTGCTCGGCCGGCGCCGGCCACGTCTCGGGTCCCCGCACCAGCTTGTGCGAGACACTCCCGCTGGCCACGAACGCCGCCCGCCGGCCCGCGGCGGCCACCGACCGCGCGATGTGCTGACCCCACGCGAACGATTCTTGAAGATCGGCCACGAGGCAGACGGAGATCGGCACGACCGGGACCCGCTGCGTCCGGTCGAGGTAGCACACGATCGGCATCACCGTGCCGTAGTCGAGCGGATAGTGGACGTCGTTCGCGAGGACGCACTGGAGCCCCGCCGCCGCGCCGCGATCGATCATCGCCGCCGCCAGATCGTAGTCGCCGGGAAAGTCGTACTCGACGCCGTGGATCAGCTCCGGCACCTCCTGCGCGGTCAGCACGCCCCGATGGCGCGGCGTGCCGTCGACGACCGTCGGAAAAGTCGTCACGAGGTGGCAGGAGTTGATCACGATGACGTCGAGCCGGGCGGCCGCCAGCTCCCGCCCCTGCTCGATGAGCCCGTCGCGCACGGCGCGGAAGTCGGGGTGCGCCAGCTTGCCGGCGAACGCCGCCTCGTAGGTGCAGTAGCGCGGCGTGTGGACCGAGAGACAGACGCGGCTCAGCTCACCCATGGCGGACCGAGTATACCGTCATGCTCCGCGGAGCCGTCGCGCCACGTCCTCGGGAATCGGCCGGGCATGGAGCGCCTCGCCGGGCGACGCCGGCCGGCCGACCCACGCGCGTACCTCGAAGCCGGCGGAGCAGAGCCGGGCGCCGACCCAGATCTCGTGCTCCATCCGGAACGTCCGGGTCCTGACCCACGCGACCTTCGATCTGATCGTCAGCACGTCGCCGTAGCGCGCGGGGCTCAGGAACTTCGATCCCGACTCGACGATGGGCACGCCGACGATGTCGTACTTCGGAAACGCCTCGGGCCACGGCAGCCCGAGGGACGCGAACAGCGACTCGCAGCCCAGGTCGTACCACTCGAAGAACCGCGGATAGAAGACGACCCCGGCCGGATCGACGTCGCTCCAGCGCACCTGCACGTCGGTCGAGTGCTCGACCATCGGCGCGGATCTTACCGCGCTTTGGCGGGCTCCTCTCGAGCGCCCGCGACGGTGACGCGGCCGCCTTCCTTCAGGCCGTCCGGCGGGCTGACGACGAGCCGCTCGGTGCCGGAGAGCCCGGCGAGGATCTCGAGGGACTGCCCGAGGTCGCGGCCGAGCTGAACGCTCACGTAGTGCACAGTCCCGTCGCCGCGCACGGTGACGACCTGCGGCCCCGCCGCCCGCGCGATCAGCGCCGTCGCGGGAATCACCCACACGTCGTCGGCGGGCACCAGGCTGAACTTCACCTGCGCGTACATGCCGGGCATGAGCGCGTGGTCGTCGTTACGCAGACGCACTTCCGTCAGGAGCGTGCGCGACGCCGGATCGAGCGCGCCGGCGGTGCTCGCGATCTTCCCGACGAATAGCCGCTGCGGATACTCGGGGACGAGGACGCGGACCTCCTGGCCCACGCCGATGGAGCGCACGAAGGTCTGGGGGACGTTGACGAAGATCCGCAAGTTCTCGACGTGGGCGATCCGGAACAGCGGGGGGCTCGCGCCGTTGCCGCTGCCCGCCGTGATCAGGGCGCCCCGGTCGGTGCCGCGGGCGGTGATGATGCCGGCGAACGGCGCTTCCACCCGCTGGAAGGACTGGAGCGCCATCAGGCGCTGCACGTTGGCCTCGTTCGCGGCCACGTTCGCCTGGGCTGCCCCCACGCTGGCCTCGAGGGCGCCGATGTTCGCCTGCATCGCGCCGACGTTGGCCTGGGACACCGCGGTGCCCGCGCGGGCCGCCGCCAGCGCGGTGCGCTTCTCGTCGGCGTCCTGATGGGCGACCAGCTCGTCGCGCTCGAGTCGGGTGAAGCGATCCGCGGTGATGCCGGCGAAACCCTCGTTGGCCTTCGACTGATCGAGCGCCGCGTGCGCCTGGCTCAGATTCGCCTGGGCCTGGGTGAGGCTGGCGCGGGCCTGCGCCAGGCTCGAGCGCGTCTGGGCCAGCGCGGCGCGCGCCTGGCTCAGCTCCTGGTCCAGCTCAGGCGTGTCGATCTGGGCCAGGGCCTTCCCCGCCGCGACGCGGTCGCCGATGTCGACGTAGCGCTCACGGACGTAGCCGCTGGTGCGTGAGTAGATGGCCGCCTCCTCGATCGCCTGGACGTTGCTCGGCAGGACGAGGTCGATCGGCCCGTCGGCGCGCCTGGGCGGCACCACGCCGACCGACACGAGGCCCGCGTCGGGGGCTGTCGACGCGGCGACGAGCTCGGCGCTCTGGCGTACGCGCGGCACCACGCCGATCACGACCAGCCCGGCCAGCAGGCCCAGGCCTATGAGGAAGCTCCACGTCGTCTTCGACTCAGGCATCGCTCACTCCTGGGAAATCGGTGAGGCACCGATCTCGGGCGTCGGATCGTCGAGGAAGTCCTCGCGCGGCGGCCGCCGGCGAAGAACGCTGTACACCAGCGGAACGAGGAACAGTGTGGCGAAGGTTGCCACCACCAGACCGCCGATCACCGCGCGGCCCAGCGGCGCGTTCTGCTCGCCGCCCTCGCCGAGGCCGAGCGACATCGGCAACATGCCGATGATCATGGCGAGTGCGGTCATCAGCACCGGGCGCAGGCGGGTCGCGCCGGCCGCGAGGGCGGCCCCGCGCGCGTCGTGGCCCTCGAGCATCTGGTCGTTCGCGAACGTGACCATCAGGATGCTGTTCGCGGTGGCGACGCCGACGCTCATGATGGCGCCCATGAGGGCGGGCACGCTGAACGTCGTGTGGGTGGCGAAGAGCATCCACACGATCCCGCAGAGCCCGGCGGGGAGCGCTGTGATGATGATGAACGGATCGAGCCAGGACTGGAAGTTCACGACCATCAGCAGGTAGACGAGCAGGACGGCGAGGATCAGCCCGAGGCCCAGACGGACGAAGGCGGAGTTCATGCTCTCCACCTGGCCGCGCACGGTAATGGTGTGGCCGGGCGGCAGCTTGGGCCTGAGCTCGGCCGCGATCCGCTTGACCGCGTCGGCGACACTGCCGAGGTCCTTGTCCTGCACGTTGGCGTAGACGTCGAAGACCGGCTGCACGTTCGAGTGGCTGATGACGGCCGGAAGCTCCCGGCGCTCGAGCGTCGCCAGGTTGCTGAGCAGCTGGGGCGGGCCGGGCGTGGCCGCGGTCACCGACGTGTTCATCAGTGTGTTGACCGAGTCGACCCGGCTCTGCGGCGTCTGCACCGCGACCAGATAGTTGATGCCGCTGCGGGGATCGGACCAGTAGTTCGGCGATACCACCGCGCTCGAGCTGAGCGACACCAGGACGTTGTTGGCCACGTCACGCTGGGTCAGGCCCAGCTCGGCGGCGCGCCACCGGTCGACGTTCACGAGCAAGGACGGCGCGTTCACGACCTGGTGCAGGTGCACGTCGGCCGCGCCCGGGATGCGCGCCATCCGGGCGGCCAGCTCGACCGCCACCTCGTGCGTGGCCTGCTGGTTGAACCCGACGACCTGCACGTCGATCGGCGCCGGCAGCCCGAAGTTCAGGATCTGGCTCACGATGTCGGCCGGCTGGAAGAAGAAGGTCACGCCCGGGAATTCGCGCGGCAGCGTCTCGCGGAGCGCCTTCATCCACTTGGCAGTCGGCTGGTGATCGGGATTCAGCGCCACCAGGATTTCCCCGTCGGAGGCGCCGATGGTCACGCTGTCCGTGAACGCGAGATTGATCGGCTGGGGCTGACCGATGTTGTCGATCACCAGCTGAATCTCTTCCTTCGGGATGAGGCGGCGAATCGCGGCCTCGACGTCGGCGAACACCTGCTCGGTCTCCTCGATGCGGGTGCCGGCCGGCGCGCGCACGTGCAGGCGGAACTGTCCGGTGTCTACCTCCGGGAAGAAGTCGCGCCCGACGAAGGGCAGGAGCGTCGCGCCGCTCAGGGCGATCACGCCGAAGACCGCGAGCACGCGCCCCCGCCGGCTCAGCGCGGTTTCCAGGGCGCCGACGTACGCGGTACGAAGCTGCTCGAACTGGAGCTGAAATGCGTCGTGGATCCTGGTGAAGAGGCCGCGCGCGGCGCCCGCGTCGGCCGGGCCGCAGGCTTCGCCGGCCAGCAGGTACCGCACGAGCGTCGGAACGATCGTGCGCGACAGAAGGTAGGACGCCAGCATGGCGAACACGACGGCCATGGCCAGGGGCGTGAAGAGATACTTCGCGGGTCCGGTCAGGAAGACGACCGGGACGAACACGATGCAGATCGAGAGCGTCGAGACGAAGGCCGGCGTGGCGATCTGCTGGGCGCCGTCGAGGATCGCCTGCACCAGGCGCTTGCCAAGCCCCAGGTTCCGGTGAATGTTCTCGATCTCCACCGTGGCGTCGTCCACCAGGATGCCGACCGCGAGCGCGAGCCCGCCGAGCGTCATCACGTTGAGCGTCTGGCCGATCAAGCTCAGGATGGCCAGGGAGGTGAGGATCGAAAGCGGGATCGACGTGATCACGACGAGCGTGCTGCGCCAGCTCCCCAGGAAGAGCAGGATCATGAGGCCGGTGAGGAACGCCGCGATCGCCCCTTCGGTGAGCACGCCCGCGATGGCGGCGCGCACGAAGAGCGACTGATCGAAGAGCTCCTTGACCTCGAGGCCGGGCGGCGCGGAGGCCCGGATGCTCGGCAGCAGCTGCTTGAGCTGCTTGACGATCGTGAGCGTCGAGGCCCCGCCCTTCTTGATGATGGTCAGCAGCACCGATCGGCGGCCGTCCTGACGGACGATATTCGTCTGCACCGCGAAGCCGTCGCGCACGTGCGCCACGTCGCGCACGTACACGGTGGCGCCGTTGACGACCTTGACGGGCAGCTCGTTGAGCGCGGCCACCGCGTCGGGGCTGCTGTTGAGGCTGACGCGATATTCGCGCGACCCGAGCTTCACGCTGCCGGACGGGAGCGTGAGGTTCTGAAGGTTGACCGCATTGCTGACGTCCGCCGCCGAAATCGACTTCGCCAGCAGCGCCTGCGGATCGAGATCGACCATGATCTGGCGCGGCTTGCCGCCGTACGGCAGCGGCAGGGTGATGCCCTGGATCGGGGCGACCTGCTGACGGATGCGATAGATGCCGTAGTCGTACAGCTGGGCCTCCGAGAGCGTCTTGCTGCCGAGGGCGAGCTGGATGATCGGGACGCTGGAGGCGTTGTACTGAACAATGAGCGGCGGCACCGCGCCGGGCGGCATGCGCCTGAGGATCGTCTGCGACACCGCCGTGACCTGCGCCAGCGCCGCTTCCACGTTCACGTTCGGCTGGAAGTAGATCTTGATGACGCCCACGCCCTGGTACGTCTGTGACTCGATCTGCCGCACGTCGCTCACCGCCGCCGAGATCGTGTACTCGGAGAACGTGGTGATGCGCGAGGCCATGTCGTCGGTGGTCAGACCGTCGTAGTTCCAGATCACCGACACCACGGGAATGTCGATCTCCGGGAAGATGTCGGTGGGCGTCGTGACGACCGCGAGCCCGCCGAGCAGCAGGATGACGAGCCCCATGACCACGAAGGTGTACGGCCGGCTGAGCGCGAGGCGAACGATCCACATGGTGCTGGGTTCTGCTCCTTGTTCCTGTGGATGCGGCGAGCGCCTCGGGCGATTCCGCCGACGGCGCATTGCCGGCTTCGTTGCTCTCGACGCAGGCAAGGCTCGAGATCGAGTGTCCGCGGAGTGACGAGCGTTCGGGCGAAGTGCCCGAACGCCGATCAGCGCGCCAGCGGCGGACGGGGCGGGATCAGGACTTTCTCACAGGGCGACGTCAGCCGCGGCCCAGCACGTGCTCGATCTCGTCGAGGTGCTCGCGACGATGCTCCGCGCGCAGGAGGTTGATCGGGCTGCCGGCGGCCGCGTTCTTCGCAAGCAAATCGTCGGACAGCGTTGCCACGGCCTGGTCGGCCGCGCGGGCCGTCTCGACGGCCAGCGTGGCGGCCCGGCGCGGCGCCAGCGCGAGCTGCGTCGGCTTCGCCGCGTCGTTGATCCAGTCGACGTTGCCGGCTTCCGCCGGGGGCACCGATGCGTCGCGCCTCAGCTGCTCGCTGAGGAGGACGATCCGCTGATCCCAGAACGCTAGGTGCGCCAGCACGGCCGCCACCGTCCAGCCGGCCGGCATCGCGCGACTCAGCGCCGAATCGTCGAGCTTACCGACGAGGGCTTCGAGCCGGCGACGTTCACGATCGTTCTCGGCGACGTACGAGCGGTCGGCCATGGATGCCTCCTCGCCCCGTTTGGGGCTCCCATAAGTAGGCCTTCAGGACGGGCGCCCGCTTCTCGACCTCGAGCTCTTCGAGCCGCACCTGCTCGGTGCGACCGTGGCGCAGGACCGCACGGCCGGCGCCGGCCTTCACATTCTGAACCCAGGCCACGTCGGCGCCGAGCATCGAGACGAGGTAGCGCTCTCCCTCGAGAACGGCCATCACGAAGATCGGGAAAGGTGATCGACTAGCTCACCAGCGCGGGGGAGAAGGCGAAGGAATTACGGTACGCGACCTACTCGCGGAATCACATGGGCCTCGATCTGCTTGTTTCGCAGCCTCGACAACAGGTCCGCGAAGGACGACGTCCGGATGATCGAATTGAACTGACTCCGGTAGTTCGACACGAGGCTCACGCTGTCGAGCACGACGTCGTACACCGCCCACCGATCGCTCCTCTCGATGAGACGGTAGTCGATCGAGATCTCCACCCGCCGGTTGGTGGTGATCCGGGACGACACCTGTGCATACTTGCCGTTGATCGACTCGCCCAGGAACGAGATCTGTTCCCCAGCGTAGTTCTCGATGGTCGACAGATAGGACCGTTCCAACAAGGCGGTGAACAGTCGAACGAACTCCTCCTGCTCCTCCGGCGACTGGGCGCTCCAGTGCCGGGACAGGGTCAGCCGAGCCATCTCGTTGAAGTCGAAAAACCCGTCCGCCACGCGGCGAATCTCGGCCCGGCGCTGCGCGCTCTCGCTGCTGGTGGCCGGCCGTGATCGAACGGCCGCCAGCACCTGCGAGACGGACGACTTGACGAAGTCGAGAGGTCGGACGCGACCCGTGCTCGCGCTGGGCTGCGCATCCTGCGCTGCGTCCCCGGAAATGGCGGGTTGCGTGCCGAGCGAAACCGCGACCACCACGATCGCCAGCGCCACGCCCCAGTGCCGAGGCGGCGCCCCCTCGCTCCATCTCGTCCGTTCCTCCAGCGGCTTCATCCTGCGTCATCTCCTCCGCCTCGGGGCGAGCTGCGGGGTGTTGAACCGCCGATGCCAGCCCGCAGGATAGCGGGCATAGACCCGATCGCATGCATATGTTCTTCGCTCTACGGAATCTGTCCTGTTTTGACCACTCGGTCGGATCTGGGCGCCGCGGCCCGGCGCGTGGGTGGCCCCCAAATGCCGGCTGGTTTCGACGACGGCGCCGGCTCGAATCAACAGGTACACACCTGCGTCTACTTGACCGTGTAGCCGCGACCCCCCAGGCACGTCGCATAGGCGCGCTCGTAGTTGCTGTAGTTGGCCTGCTGCTGGGCCTGCGCTTGCTGGGAGGCCTGCGCCGCCGCCCTGTTGTTGGCGTTCTGTCTCATCGCGCCGGCAGTGGCGCCCACACCGGCGCCCACCGCAGCACCCTTGCCCGCGTCGCCACCGATGGCGCCGCCGACAGCCCCCACCGCCGCGCCGCGCGCCGCACCTTTCACGGCGCCGCCCTGCTGCGGCGGCGGCGCGGCAGCCGTCTGGGGTGGCGCGGCAGGGTTGAAGCCCGTCTGCTGCTGGGCCCAGGTGTGGCACTCGTACTGGTCTTTCCCGAACGCGTCCTGGCTCTGCCCCGGCTTGGGGTAGACGAAGACTTCGGCCTGTGCCGCGCTCACGAGCATGCCCGCGGCGAGTCCGGCAATGATCGTGGTGGTCCAGCTCTTCATGTCCGCTCTCCTTGCAATAGAACGGTTCTCTCGTATCGGTAGCAGTCGTCGACCGCGGTCATCGCGCGAGCGGCACGACGGAAGCGAGCTGCGCGCTCAGCACGGCGTCGAGCTTGTTGTCCGCCTGGAAGAAGCGCATCACTTTCCTCGCCGGCAGGATCTTCTGGAACTGCGACACGTACTTGCTCTTGACGCTGGTCTTCGCCTTCTCGACGCTGAGCCACTCCTTCATGATGTTCGTGGCCTGGGTGTCGGTCAGCGTGTCGTATTGCCCGGCGTACTGGACGAGCAGCTTGGCGACGCGGTCGCCCACCTTCGACATCTCGAGCCGGTATTCGCGGTAGAGCGGCCAGAAAGCCTCCGCTTCCTTGGGGGCCAGATCCATCACCGCGGTCACGACCGCTTGACGGCGGAGCTGGATCGACGCCCGCGTCAGCTCGATGTCGCTGGTCATGTCCTGGTCGGCGTCTTGAGGCTCGCTCGCGCCGGGCGGTTGGGCGGGCGCCGTGGGTTGCTGCGCTGCAACCCATCCGGCCACTGATACCGCGAGTCCCAACGCCAGCGAAAGCATGTACGTCCGTCGAGCAGCCTTGCT
>WNGH01014849.1_pt1 | contig 18645 bp, 16 predicted proteins | sample 5400631 | NCBI WGS metagenome assembly WNGH01 (sample SAMN13153373, study PRJNA577476) | soil metagenome | isolation source: 115 cm soil or saprolite under Garry oak tree replicate 1 | place: USA:California | collected 2016-06-15
CACTACGACGGAGGTCCTAGTCAGTTTGGTAACGAGTCCTAGTGTGGTGGTATATTCGACCTGGAGGTGTGGTAGCCCGGGGGAGATTCGAACTCCCGTCGACGGGTCTCCTCCTCCGAGGTCCAAAGCCCGTCATTGGCCGGGTCAGTACACCCTTGCTAGTCCACTACACCACCGGGCTACAACGCGGCCTTCAATTGCTTCGTCCAATAAAGCCTTCCCAGGCCTTGCGGGTTGGAAGGGAGAGAGTGGAATTTACAGCCGCATGACCTGGACGTGGGGGATACCGGCAACAAGGATTACTGCCTCCGGATGCACTATACCCTTGTCAATAGCCGCGTCGATAATGTTCCTGCCTACAAGGTTCAAAATTTCAGCCCGATCCATGAGAATCAGCGCCTCTCCCAAAGCCAGCAGAGAGGTTCCGTAAAATCCTGATTCAGGAGAAAGCTTCAACTTGCCTTCTCTGAAAGTCTTGCCCATCAAGTCCTCATCACAACAAGCAACCATTGTACCCTTGTCAGTACTGTAGGACTTTACGTAGACAAGGCCCATCAATATCAGCTAGGTGGTTAGAATGGAGGACCGAGCGCCGCAGGCCTCACATACTAGGAAGGACAATCTCTCCCTTCTCTCCACCTTCGTGTCAGGCCTCTTGCAAACAGGGCAGATCACGAAACGGTTGGTGTAGACACTTATCAGACGGTTGACAGTTTCCTGAGAGAACCTTCCCTGGAAGTACCCTTTCCCACTCTCAAAAGACCCAGCGGTGGCCATTTCCTTAGCCAAATATTTCAGAACATGATGAGGGTCTCGGTTCAAACGATCAACAATGTCCGCGAAATTGTTGATAGTGGTACGGGCTCCGATAACAGACACAATGGCACGAGGTAGTTCGAACCTTTCTCCCGAAGACCCCCGCCTGGTAATCCCTGACAAGGCTCTGTCCAAAAGCGCATCATACTCTTCCAATGCCTAGACTTGAACTAGAACGGTAGGCTGGACTATTTCAACCGTATTGCCCGCAAATCCTTATCACAATCAGAACCGGCCACACGCCGTCAGACACTAGGAGGAAGATAGAAGACTGGGCAGATGGGTAGTCTGTTGCGGCTGGCCCTACGTCAATGACAGACCCCACCTGGGAACCCTAACCCAGCTGCTATCCGCTGATGTCTATGCCCGCTATCTACGCCTCAAAGGCGAGAACGTAGTCCTCGTCAGCGGTAGCGACGAGCACGGAGCACCTATTGAAGTGGAGGCTCTCAAACAGAAAATCTCCCCTCGTCAGCTCACAAACAGGAACCATCAGCTCATCAAGAAACTGCTCAAGGCTTTCAGCATTCGATTTGACAACTACGCCCGAACTGAAAGCCCCGTCCACAGGAAGTTCGTTCAGGAATTCTACAGGAAAGTTGACCACAACGGTTACGTGTACACTCAAACCCTAACCTTACCTTACTGCGAGCGAGACAAGCGATTCCTCCCAGACCGTTTCCTCGAAGGAGAATGCCCCCACTGCCACTCACTGGGCGCCCGCGGGGATCAATGCGACAATTGCGGACGAATTCTGGAACCCACGGACCTCATCAATCCCCGCTGCGTACTATGTGGACAACCACCCGTGCTGAAAGAGTCCCGACACTGGTTCTTTGACCTACCTAAGCTGGCCGACAAGCTACGTGAATACGTGAAAGCAAACCCGAACTTTCCAGAAAATGCGAGGAATTTCAGCCTCAGCTGGCTCAAGGAAGGCCTGAAACCTCGTTCCCTCACCAGAGATATTTCCTGGGGGATACCAGCCCCCTTCAAGGGAGCCCAAGGAAAAACACTCTACGTTTGGATGGAAGCAGTCCTAGGCTACGTTTCGGCAACAAAGGAATGGAGCGAGAGAACCAGGAAGCCGAACCAATGGAAGAAATACTGGCTAGACCCAGGCAGCCGAAATATTCACTTCATCGGAAAGGACAACATTCCGTTCCACACCATCATCTTCCCCGGACTCCTGAAAGCGTCGGGCGACCCGTATTCCCTCCCCTGGCAGGTGTCGTCGACAGAATACGTTCAGTTCGAAGGGTCGAAGTTCTCGAAGAGCCGCAAAATAGGCGTCTGGATGGATGAAGCGCTAGAAATAGCGGGACCCGAATACTGGAGGTACGCCCTCATGAGCCTCCGGCCTGAACAGAAAGACGCCAACTTCACCTGGGAAGAGTTCGAACGAAAAGTGAACACTGAGCTCAACGATGTGGTAGGGAACTTCGTTCACAGAACCGTATCGTTCCTCCAGACCCACTTTGACGGAGTCGTCCCCCCATACAAAACGAGAAGCGAGTTAGACCAGAACATCTTGGCCGCCCTTGAACGGGAAAGCCTCGCGACCGACCAGAAGTTCAAGGAATTTCGCTTGAAGGAAGCCCTAGAGCGCGTGGTTGAGCTTGCGAGGGAAGGGAACCGGTACCTCAACGAGCAAGAGCCATGGAAATCCTACAAGACCTCACCATCCAAATCAGGGCAAACCATCGGGATTTCAATACAGATCGTAGCTAACGCCGCAGTGTTACTACAGCCGTTTCTCCCTGAAACATCGTCCAAGATCCTGAAAGGGGTTTCTGGGAAAACATCCCTCGGATGGGAGTATTCCGGAAAATGCTTTGTTAAGCCTGGAGCGAAAATAGCATCCTTCGAGCCTTTCTTCCATAAGGTGTCCGCCGTTGATTTACGAGATAGGCTTGCCCAGCTTAGGAGCAGTGACACGGTTGAAGCTCAAGTTTGACCTGCACGTACACACGACGGGATCAAAGGACGCCTTCACGAAGCCTTCTGACCTCGGCTCACTCTGCAAGCTGAAGGGCCTTGACGGAATCGCAATCACGGACCACGATCAGTTGTGCATGGAGGTTCCTGAAGGTCTTGCTGGAATCCGAGGAATGGAAATCTCAAGCCTAAACGGCCATATAATCGGGCTCGGGCTTTCAAGTCCAGTCAAGAAAGGTCTTTCAGCTGACGAGACGATTAGGGAGATTCACGGGCTTGGAGGTCTGGCAATAATTCCCCACCCGTACGATATCCTCCGACCCAGCGTTAACCCAGAACTCCTTGCTGTTCGTCCAGACGCCATCGAAGTTATGAACGCCTCGAGCATTTTGCATTCCTTGTCTTGGAAGAAGGCCATCCACTTTGCCCGAGAGAGGGGCTGGCCTCCGGTTGCTGGGAGCGACTCTCACATCCCGCAAACCCTCGGGACGGCTTACACAATAATCGAGAACGATTCAGACGATCCGGCTTCAGTTCTCGACGCGATTAGGCGGGGAGAGGTGACTCCGGTGGGCGGAACAATCCGGTTGTCTCTGAGGGTTCGCAAGTTGCTCCTCCAGGCCGGGAGGAGAGCCTAGCAGGGCCATTCCATCTGGAAAAGGGGTGAATGGAGTCTCAGGAGTGAGTTTTCAGAAGGCTGGCCATATTCGATGTCGTAAAGGTCCTCAATGAAGTCCACGAATGCACGGACCGCGGTGCCATAATCGTACCCTGTTAGAAGGAGACACACTGTCGATTCAGAAGAAGACTCTACGCTCGTGTGCATGAACTCAACATTTCTTCCTATCAGGGACACCAATGCGTCATAGGCTTGGACGGCTTCCCCTTCTCCCATTCTGGTTGGTCCGCGCTGGATGAGAAGCGCTCCCATAGTCTTCGCGAGGGGAAGGTTGGCTGAGGGTGCGCGGAGAGCTTGAATTACTCCACGCTGAATTGTTTCGGTAGGTAACACGGGGGCCGAGCAGATCAGAGCTATGGGGCCCAATGACATGATTCTCAACGCTTCCGGGATGAGACCTGGGTCGATTTTCGACATTAGCTCCGTCAAGGTCTGGACTGCAAGCGAGGCTTTCTCGTCGGCTTGTCTCTTGCTGGGATGTGAGAACGCGTCTTCCACGGCATTATCGACCACTACCGTACAATCGCAGGCGTCCACCATGTGCTTGAGTCCCCTCATGGCCACAAAGCGTCTTTCACGCTCATGGATGAAAGGTATCGCCACGACGGATATCACGGGGCGGATGGAGCTCCGGGCGACCTGGGCAATCGCCGGGGCAGTTTCTGTTGCTGTTCCCCCTCCCAGACCTGCCAGTAGGATTGTGCAGTCGGAGGACTCGGTGAACGGTTTGACTCTGTGGGCGGATAACTGGAGCATCCTCCTCGACGAGGAGTTTTGGGGGGTGGCGTCTGAACCTTCAACTGATTCTCCATCGAGGAGTATCTTGTTGATAGCCGCCGAACGGGAAAGCTGGCTTTTGTCAGTGTTGACCGCGATGCAGTCGTCAGGGCTGATTCCCCCCACAATTGCACGACTGAGCAGGTTGTTCCCCGCACCGCCAACGCCGACAATGGAGACCCTAGGAGAGGGAGAGACGGCCCTGCTTGAGACAAGTTCCTCTGTAGACAAAGTAGATCGTAACTCAGAGGTTAAGAATGACGCTATATGACTCAGGTGCGCGAGCGTGTTATATTCGTAATACAATTACGAAATTGGCCAACAAGTTGTTCCGGAGCCGTTCGCCGGTCATCTTCTTGCGGGGTTATCCCAACGAAGCTTGATTGTCTTTGGATGAGACGCCTTGACATCATCTATCCGTCCCACGGAGGCTGAATAGGGGGCCCCTTTCACAGTTTCGGCGTTAGTCTCCGCCTCTCGTCCGGAGGAGATCATAGCGTCGACGAAGGTGTCCAAATCGTATAGACTCTCTGTTTCTGGAGTCTCAACCATCATCGCCTCGTCCACCACGAGAGGAAAGTAAACGGTGGGCGGGTGGACACCCTTGTCGAGCATTCGCTTAGCGAGATCCAGTGCGCGGACTCCGGTCGACTCTCGCAGCTTTCTAGCGCTCAGGACAAACTCATGCTTGCGCATCTTGAAAAAGGGAAGCTCGAACAAGCCGGCCTTCAATAGCCTAGTCATCACGTAGTTCGTGTTAACCACGGCGGTCTCCGCGACCGACTCTAAACCCTCTATGCCAAGACTCAGAATGTATGCATATGCTCTAACGAGGATGCCCACATTGCCGTGGAACGCCCTTATCTTGCCCACAGAGTCCGATACTTTGTAGTCTAGAAAGTAACGTTTCCCATCATACCCTATCAATGGGACTGGCAAGTATCTTTCAAGGCCCTTCGTAACTCCCACTGGCCCCGCTCCAGGCCCCCCACCGCCATGAGGAGTGGCGAATGTCTTGTGTAGGTTAACATGGACAATGTCGAAGCCCATGTCCCCGGGCCTGACCTTTCCAAGAATTGGGTTGAAGTTGGCCCCATCATAGTAGAGCAGTCCCCCCGCCTTGTGAACAGTCTCCGCGATTTCGAGAATGTGTTCCTCGAATATTCCGAGAGTGTTGGGGTTGGTTATCATCAGACCGGCGGTCTTGGAACCTACTGCTCCCTTCAACGCGGCCAAGTCGACCATTCCGTCTGTGTTGGATGGCACGACTACCACCCTGAAGCCTGCCATGGCTGCGCTTGCAGGGTTTGTACCGTGGGCGGAGTCAGGCACTAGCATTTCGCTTCTCTGGTTTGCTTCTCCTCGAGCCCGGTGGTAGGCTCGGATGATCAGTGCTCCCAGAAACTCTCCGTGTGCCCCTGCCGCTGGTTGTAGGGACATCCGGCTCATCCCCGTTACCTCACAGAGAATTCTCTCAAGCTTGTAGAGAATGCCTAGTACTCCCTGTACAGTAGATTCATCTTGCTCCGGGTGGACCTTCTCTAGCTTGTGATTTTGAACAACGACGTCGCATATTTTGGGATTGTACTTCATGGTACAGCTTCCGAGCGGATAGATTCCCAGGTCTGGACTGTAGTTCTCCTGGGAGAGACGAGTGAAGTGGCGTATCACTTCAGGTTCGGACAGCTCTGGAAGAGGGGGCGGACTCTCCCTCAATAATGGTCTTGGAACTATTCCCAAAGGGTCCTCGCCTGCTACGGCCGTCTCGTGTTGTGTGGGGAGTGCAGGGACGTGGGCTACTTTACCCGCCCGTGACCGTTCGATGATAAGAGGCTCCTTCCAAGCGGCCTGGTGAAATTCCATCTACATCGACTCTAATACCTCGCCCATTGTGCGACCGAGCCGGGCGATAGACTCTTCACTATTGAGTTCCGTTACGCTGAGAAGAAGGCTTTCTCCCAGTTCAGGAAAGCTCGCTCGGAGACCCTTCCCGCACTGGATTCCCCGAGCAATCATCTCCTTCTGGAGCGTTCTGACAGAGCCATTTCCCCTTTCTAGACTTACAACGAAATCCTGGTAGTGGGAACTCTTGAACCTGGGAACTGTGATCTTTGAGGATTCGCCTAAGGTCTTTATTGCGAACTGAGTTTTTGCGAGAATTGTCGCAAAGACCTGCCGTAGGCCGGACGGACCTAGCAGAGAAAGGTAGACCGCGGCGCCCAACGCGAGGAGCGCCTCGTTAGTGCAGATGTTTGAGGTTGCCCTCTCGCGGCGAATGTGCTGTTCTCTAGTCTGCAACACCATACTAAAGGCACGGTCTCGACCATCAACAGTGGTAGTCATTCCGATCAACCTTCCCGGCATCTGCCTGGTCAGGCTGTCCCCTCGACACCCGATTATGCCGAGGGAGGGCCCACCGTAGTTCATCTCGGCCGTTATGCACTGGCCCTCAGCTACAATGATGTCTGCGCCATATTCCCCTGGAGGCTTGAGCATTCCCAGAGACACCGGGTCAAACCCTACCACGGCCAGCGCTCCCTTTCCATGGCATATGGAGGGAACATCTGTTACTGTTGAATCCAGCACTCCGAAGAAGGACGGAACCTCCACGTAAGCGGCAGCCGTGTCCAGCCCAAGTTTGGACTGGAAGTCTTCGAGGTCGATCTTTCCCGTCTCGTGGTCATAGCCGTAAGAGTCAACTTGGATTCCAACGGGCTCCGTGTAGTTACGAAGCACAGAGAGCTTGTCGGGATGAAGACATTTAGCAACGAGGATCCTATTTCTCCCGGTAGCTCGGACAGCCATTCGAGCTGCCTCTCCCAGCGCGGTTGACCAGTCGTAAAGGGATGAGTTGACGACATCTACCGCTGCCAGATCAGCCATCAGGGACTGAAACTCGAAGAGCCCCTGCAGTAGACCTTGTGAAATCTCAGCCTGGTACGGAGTGTACGATGTCTGGAACTCCGTCCGAGACAATATCGCCTTAACCGCGGCGGGAATATAGTGATTATAGATTCCCCCTCCAAGGAAGACCGAATCATCCGTAGCAGATCTGTTCCTGCTCAGAAGGGCTTCAATGTGAGCTCGAACCTCCTGTTCAGAGTGGAGACCCGCTATTTTGAGAGGCTGCCTAACACGTATCTTCTCCGGGATGTCTGAGTAAAGCTCCTCGACAGAATCCACACCAATCTCCTTCAGCATTTGGCTTCTGATGTTCTCTGGCGCATTTGGCAGGAACGGGTGTGTTTTCGGTACCAAGCCGAGTCTTTCGGGCGTCCCACTCTGGACTACTCATAACTCTTCGCTCAATCCTGGACTTTTTTATAGCCAACTGTACGGGGGTTGCTTGTGTGCTAACGTTGACCTGGGAAACTGCTACAGCGATTCTTTTGGCGATGTTGGCCTTCCCACTCGCCTTGGTGTCGACGCGCTTCTTCATGTCTCAGAACTTGTCCAAGGGAATTTGGGGAATCGATGTTCACAAGCTCGCCAAGCCGAAGATTCCAGAAATGTGCGGAGCCTCCATTCCCATCACTTTGATCGCTCTGGCCGTCGTCAATGGGTTTGTTCACCCCGATCAGTTCCTGACCATGGCAGCTTTTGCTTCTGTGGTCGGAAGCACGGGAATCGTGGGTACCGTGGATGATAGAGTGAAAATGCGCGGGAGATACAAGCCGGCCCTTGGCCTCCTCTGCGGGCTGCCAATAGTGGCTCTAGGGCTCCTTTACCCAGACCAAGTTTACAACCCAACTCTACGAGTTCCCCTTTTTGGAGGATTTCACCTTCCCCTGATCTATCCGCTGGCTATTCCGGTTGCAATTTCAGTCACATCGAACACCGCCAACATGCTTGACCCTCTGAACGGAACCATGGCGGGAGGGGTTGCCATCATTTGCGGAGGCCTCCTCCTCGGTCTTCTTGTAACCAATTCTGCACCACTCCCCATCTTCCTTTGTGCCACCCTCCTCTTCGCCTGCCTAGGATTCTTCTACTTCAACCGTTATCCATCGAGGGCTTTCTCCGGGAACGTTGGACAACTGGCGGTAGGCGGGGCCCTGGGCGCCATGGCTATTATGGGAAGAATGGAAATCGCTACTATTGTGGCGATGTTCCCGCATATTCAGAACTCGTTCTTCTTCCTATCAAGAATCAAAAGGTTCGCGGAACATAGGGAGATCTCCGCCAAGCCCACCAAGATTCTGGCGGATGGAAAGCTATCCTCTTCAGAGAACCCCCAGGCTCCCTTAACCCTGGTCAGAACGATGCTTGTAGGACGGCCTGCGGGCGAACATGATGTGGTTTCAAGTATATTCACACTCTTCCTCTTCTCGTCTGCCCTGGCTTTCGTGACGCTAATACTCACAGGGTGATCTGAAGACGAATAGAAGAACAGTTGCGCTACAGCTTTTCGTTTTTGCAAGTCAGTGGGCACTTATGATTGCGGGGTTTGGATTGCTGGCCGTCGTCATTGCTCCCGCCCAGATCTTTCCCTCTTCCATCGCGAGCTACAGGTATGTGGAGGCTGGGCTGAAGGCACTAATCGCCCTTGGTATGTCGATCTTCTGGCTGTTTGTGTGGGATAGACAGGTCAGATTCCTCTTCTATAGAAGGAACCAGTGAAGGTCTAAGGGGCTGGTCTCACGAGAAAACTGACGCTCTCCACCTCTCGTCTTCGACCATTGCTAAACCCATGTCCGTGTTTTTTGTGAACCAGAGGTTAGCGGGGACCGCGTTGAAGCTCTTGCATGCGGGAATCGTTTCCTCCAAGCAGAGTCTGGCAGCGAGCCAGGGAAAGTTCAGCTCGGGCTGAACGAGCTTGATGGAAGCCAAGGTAAGGTAGTGCACGTTGGTGGTGAACCGGCAATTAATTTCGGTCGGACGCGGGATGTGCTTCGGATCTTCTTTCAAGTCGACGCAGAAGATGCCGTGAGGCTTCTGCGATACTGCCTTGACAGCTTGGAACGCGGTGCTGTTGACCTTTTCCGAGTGTACGACTCTGTTCAGCTTTGAAGTTCCCCCGGTACCCACGACCCTATTGCCGACCCAGGTCAGCCTCTCTCTAACCATGGACGTGACGAGAGTTCCATGGTTCCATATCGACATGAAACAAAAATCTCTGCCGGGAAGATAGTCTTCGGCGACAAAATCTGCATGGAAACCCTGGGTCCAATGAAACATTACCCAATAATACGCTTCCTTCCAACTATGTGCTAGACAACTCATCAGGCCCCCGGCCCCCTCCCGGGCCCTAAGCCAGCATGGAAAAGAAAGCGACTTCACGTTTTCCTCAGCTGAACCATTCCTTTGGGATAGAAGATGCGGGCTTTCCCTCAACCCGTTGTCGCTCCACTTCAAGAGGGCTTTGTACTTGTCTAAACAGATGGAGACAGCAGGTTGATCCGGTAGGAAGACTCTTGCTTCCAGTTCTCCTCGTTCGCGAGATACTCTCCCAACTTCCAAGTCGGGCTGGGGAAAAATGGACTGGACCTTTCTATTGCGCGCGAGCTTGTTTAGGACGGTGACGTACCGAGGGCTGCTGGCGGATGGAATTGCATATGCATTGTCTATCCATCTGTTTAGCTCGAGACTTGTCCTCTCGACATCAGTCCCGGTGAGGTCAAGGTTCTTACCGTCAGGACTTACCCTGAGACTCCAGCACACATTGTTACCGGCGCTTCCCCCAGCACCTGTCACAAGGATGCTTTGCAGCGTTTTCAGCTCCTCCGTTTCACCGGGCATCAGTTGGGAGTAGATAAGCGAGCGACAACCCCGTTTGGTTTCGCAAATGGGTTGCACTAGAAACAGGGTCGTGGAAATAGCCGAATCCGCCGTTAGACTGTACTTTGGGCGGTCCTCCCCCGTCAGAACCACTGCAGCCTTCCTCCTACTGGTCAGAAGGGTTTCGGTATTCCTGGGTCTTGAGAGTGTTCGAACCGATCCTAATTTGCTAGTATGGAGAGGACCACTAAGCCATCTTGGCCCCGCAGTGTCGGCAATTGGCCGCCCCGGGAATGTTGAAGCCTTTACAGCTCTCACACTGTCCCACCTTCGAAAAATCAGGAGAACCGTCGCGGCGAGAAGAGAGCGTATTGGTTGCTCTAGCGACACTGAGTTTGTCAGTCACGTTTGTTCTTTTATGACATTGGGTACGGTTGGTATTTTCCTTCTGAGACGGAGGTTGCTTCACACTGGTTTCTTCAAACCCGCTCAGAATGAGCTTGAATGGTTCAGCGGGAGGGTCTCCGCGCGGACCTGCTCAGATAGACCCACGCCAGCTGGGATCCCTGGCCAACCTCTTCCTCACGCGAGAGAAAACGGACTAGGTGAAGAGAGCTCGCTCTAGCAGGTTTCACCGAAGTGGATTCCTACCACGACAAGGTCTAGCAGGCTAATTTTTCCATCGCCATTGATATCAGCTAAAGGGTTCCAATTTAGCGAAGTAGGAGTTGACCCATAAGCAGCAGCAACTTGCACCAGGTCCCTTATGTTGACCGCGCAATCTCCGTTAACGTCTCCGACCAATGGGCCTCGGAGTGGAGTGGTCCCAGGGAGTGGAAGGAATTGCCCAAAGGTGTCCAGTGCTCCCGTTACGCCCGCTGGAGGGTCGTTCCAGTCTCCCGCATTCCAGATTGTGTAGCCTATGCCAGCTTGTTGTGACAGCTTTACGATTTCAGTTAGGTACGCAAGCGTCTCCGGTGCGTACCCGGCTGACCCAGGCACGGTTTGGTTCGCGCAATTGTAGCACCCAGTTTCCGCCCCCCACTCAGTTCCGAGGAAAGGTCGATGCAAGGTGCCAATAACATGCTGGACTCCAGCCCACTTCTCGTCCGCGAAGGTTACGGCGTCAGAAATTGACCAGGTCGTTGAATGTTCTGGATAGAAATAGTATTCGTGGAAGTCATAGAAGATGTGGTTTATTGTATCGTTCACGATCGGGAAGAGACTTAGGTCGGAGGTTCCAGTCGGAGTGCAACTGTCATTGCACGCGAGAACTATCCACCGGGTGTCTCCCATGCTCCTGTCCAAATTGATGAACGCTTGGAAGTCATTCGCCAGGTTGGCGTCGTGGGGCTCATTCTGAGCTTCCCACAACACGTTAGGATAACGCGACTGGGGAGTGTCCCGAAGGACTGTCTGCCAGAAGGGCAGCCAGGAACTCGAGACATTATACTCATGGTCGTCCCCGATAACATAAAGCCCATAGTGCTGGGCCAAGGCAAGAGTTCTGCCCCAGGCACTGGAATTGTAGACTCCTGAATCAGGCTGATTGCCGGGATCGATGATGGCGACCCGTGCTCCATTGTACCCCCTTGCTTTCATCTCAGCAAAGGTGACCTCAGTGTTAGAGGCCTGCTCCCCGGGAAACACCACCCACCTCGCAGACGATCTTGAACAGAAGTCAGGGGCAGGGCTAAAGCAATTGCACAGATTAGGAGAACAATCGCGAACGGAGAGACGAGTTTCATGGTATGACGAAAAACTTTGACGTCTCGGATGGACAAGCACCGAACGGGAGCTCTAGAGCTCTTCGAGCGCCATCTCTCATTTGCGATTGCCACCGCGTTAGGCTTGTTGAATAGCTCGGGCCGCGGTTCCCGCGACCGGACTGAAGGAGCAAGCAGATTAATCGTGATTCGAATCGCCGCAAAACGAAGCGCCTTGAGGTATCTTCTCCCGAACAATATCCACCAAAGGGGGGCGGCTAAATAGTGTTGTCTATCCTCTGACATCCTTGTATAGCCAATTGTCTTCTCAAATATCGCGCACTCACCAGAAGGATTCCAGCAGATGTTCCTCGTCGTTTTCATCTTGGACTGTAACTTGGGACCTAGTCCTTTCCCAGCTCCCTTGCCAAGGGTAGTCCCTGGCTTGTTTTTGCGATGCTCCCAATGTGATCCGATTTCGAAAAAGGTGACCTCACTTGATGAGCCTGGCGCTGACCCAATCAATCGACCTGGCGGCCCTTACACTCGACCGCTAAGATCTTAGCCAATTGGGGTTAAACCGCTAACCCCACTACAACCGCTCCCTCCTATGCCCGAAGGCATAACACGCAAAGAACAGGGAATCTTCCCATGACATAATGAATAAGTAGGGAAAGGTTGTGCTCAGCCCGACAACCGGAAAAAGTAGCATAATGGTACCGACACATGAGAGTCATCTACGCCGTCATCTTATTTCTGGCTCTCGTGGCCTTTCAGTTTCCAGGCGCTACCGCAGCAGCACCGACAGCTTGTGACGCGAGCAAGTGCTCTTTGATAATCAGTCGAGTCATAACGACTAATGATTGGGGCACAACTTTCATGAACGATACTGTTAACCTTAACATTACGTCTCCTGTCTCCTCGCTAACTCTAGGCGTTCCATCGTCTATTGCAACGAACCTCCATCAAATATCGGCAACTGACAGCCAAGGACGGACCCTACAGGTGTTCGCGCTGGCGCTGAACACGACAGCCGACTACCGGCCTTACGAGTTTGCTTTCCCATCTGCGGCGAACGGCACCTATTCCTTCAAAGTAAGCGCTGTACTAAGTGGCTTAGTCATCTTCGACGCCGGAACCGGTAGGTTCACCTTCTCCTTTGGAGCCTTCCCCGTTGTAGACAAGACCTCAGGAATCGTCAGGGCAAACGTTACTGTTCTCACAAAGGATTGGCCTTCACCCGTAGTGATACCTGGGAATTCCAATGCCACTGGGGGCAAGTTGTTTTTGCCTTCCACCGGACTTTTGCAGATAAACCAGTTTAATTCAACCGTGTGGAAAATGGGGTTCTCTTCTACAGGCACGAGTCAGAACCTCTATGATGTGACGGTGGCGAGAGTGATCAACGTTTCCCAAGGGGGAAGCATCCAAGTCTCTGATACTTACAACGTCACCAACCGAGGTAAAGACGCATCGAACATCGTGTTTGCCCTACCTGCTGGATCGACATCAATTACATGTAGTGACCTCATTGGACAACTTGATCCGACCAACTGCCCATCCTCTGTTCTTGGAGACGGCACTGTATCCTTGACGTTCTCACCCAGGTTCACTACAATCAAGAATGGCGGAGCTGCTGTTGCGGCTCTGCAGTACTCCCTGTCCGGCGGAACATACATCTCGCCCGGGTCGTTAGGCCGGTATACCCTGACTTTTCAGATGTTTAACAGAGTAAAATTCGTCGCGTCCAACCTGCAGACAAAGATAATCCTCCCTGCGGGAGGGAGGCTTGGCTCGGTATCAGGACAGACTCCCCTTGTGTCAGGAAGCCAGGTAATTCTTCAGGCATCGCCTGTGACCCCTTATACGAATCTAGCATTTTCGATAACTTACCAACTGGACCCTTTCTGGTCTAGCCTTGCTCCCCTAGGTTGGGCGTCCTTCTTGGTGGGGGTGATTGCAGCAGCCGCGCTGGTCCTAACCTCCGGCCCGCAAGCGGAGATGGTAGGTGCCACTCCTCACCAATTGATAACCCGCTTCGTTGAACTCTACGACGAAAAATCCTCGCTGCGCCTAGAGGGCGAGAAGCTAGAGGAGGACGTTGCCAGGGGTGCTGTGGCCAAGTACGACTACAAACGCAGAAGGCGGGTCATGGACCTGAGACTGGTAGAACTGGACAAGTTGCTGGGTCCGCTAGAGGGACAGCTTTCCAGCTCCCAATCCCGATATGCTGAGATGATGAAGAGGATTGAGAGGGCTGAAGCCGAGCTGCAACAGGTAAGATCCAGCCTGGCAGACCTCAAGAACCAGAACCGAGGGGGTAGAATCTCACGGGAACTCTACGACCAGTTATCGGGCGCCCAGTTCAAGCGCAGAACCCGGGCTCAGCAGACTATCGACAATATCGTAATCGGTTTAAGAGAGGAGGCCCGCTAGACCTACCTTAGCGGTCTCGGCTCCTTGAAGCTAACCCTTGAAGAATACTCAAGCTGGATGACTAAGGAACTCGACCAACTGGTAAAGCCTACTACAACTAAGGGCCAGAAGCTTCTCGACGAGTCAAACAGAGCTCTCGGAGAGGCTCGGGGTTATTTCGAGGACCTTGCGAAGAAGGGAGACAGAGACATGGCGGGCAAGCGAGACCCGGTTTCATATAGAGCTGCCCGGCTTGTGGGCCATTCCGCCCGAGAAGCATCTCAGACGCTGTCTAAGGTCGAACCTCCCCAGGAGGTGGCCTGGGACAACCTCAAGGCTTTCAAAGATTCCCTCTCCGGCGTAAGCCGGTCTCTCCGCGATATTCGAAGTAGAACTGTCGCGCAATTGTCCGGCTTTTACATTCTCGACATGCGCTCCTTTTCCGGGGTAAATGACCGGATCGCAAAACAGAGTGAAAGACTACTGCACTTCCTCGAGGGTGACGGTAGCTCCCTTCAGAAAGCGCGCACCTTGACCAGTGTCCTATCAGACGTTCAGAACGCAAGGAAGGAGATGTATGAGAGAAAAAGGGAAGCGAATAGCCTTGCTCAAAGCAGAGAGGCCCTAGCGTCTCAGAGTGCAGCTCTGTCAGCAGAGTTAGTGAAGCTGGAAAACAACGGCCTTGTCAGCGAACTGTTAACTGTGGAGAAGAATCTCAGAAGCGAGAGCCGTCATTTCAGAACTGAAAATCTCGCTCACCTAAAGAGACCCCTACGAAGGCTGCGAGACCTTTCCGTGCGGGGGGAAGTGCCATTGGGACTGGACGAGAGGGAGGCCCTCGGCTTGTACATTCAGTCACCCTATCGAAGCTTTCTATCGAGCAAAGCCGGACCCCACTTGCAAAGCATTCTAGAAAACTTGAGAGGAGCTTTGGGATCCGGCAAGTTGGGCTTCAAACCAAGGAAAGCGGCCCGGGTCCTTGCTCAGCTTGAACAGCTAACTTCTACCGGCGAGCTTCTAGTCCGCCAGACCGAGGGCAGAAGCCTCCTCACCCGAAGAAGAAGACTGTTACAAGACTCCAACTGCAGGAGCATGTACGAACTCCGCAAGCAGACGCTGGAAAAGTTGGAGACGGTCAAAAGCGAGGCGACCGAGGTCCAGGCAAAACAATTTGCTCTGGATGAAAAGTCGGCCTTGTTGAATACGAGGATCCAAGAACTCCTGATGCTCCTAGAAACTAGAACTAAACAGTATACAGGGAAGGAGGTACAAGTTGAGAGGACTGAGGCCCTCCCCGTCTCCCCCCGCTAACTGGACCATTGCAGCTATAGCCCGAAACCAGGACCCTTCGATCCAACCTTAAGGTCCGCCGGCGTTTCGCATTGCACAAGAAGCTATAAACGTCCTAGTTAGATGACCCGCTCGGGCGTCAAGATTTGGATCAATATCACCCTAAGGGCGAGATGAAGAGGCATGTTCGAGCTTTTATCAATGTTGCCACATCTCTGGGAAAGGAATCAGAGGTTGCCGATGCCTTGTGGAAGTTGGAAGAGGTTAAGGAAGTCCACATTATACCCGGCAGGCATGATATACTGGCTATCGTCGAAGTTTCCCGACATCTCTTGGAGCCCGACATTCAAAGTATTTACTGGTTCATGCTGGACAAACTGAAGGGGATCCCGAGCATCGTGGATACCGAGACATTGGTCCCCATAATGTCCCTGTCCAAATGGTCCGCCTAGCCAGAGGCTAGCTAGAGCGCCTGCTAACAGTCATTACTGGCTGTACGGTTTAGATCGAGTCTCAGTCAGAAATCGGATTTGCTGTTCTGGAACTACCGAAGCCAGATAAGCAATGTTCTCTGTGCCATGACAACCTCGAAGAGTTTGTCTCTGGCGCTTGTGCGTTGGGATACTCGAGGCCCAATACTGTTTGTTTGCCTCATTCCCATAATATGTCCAAATTACGTGTTCCGCTGATGTCTAGATAAGCTGAATCGACGAATGCTAGCAAATTGACTCAATTTAGTGAGTCAGTGGTCCGCGAGAACTTGTGGTTTGCACAGGGGTTGAGCATCGTGGTTCGTGGTCGCCACAAGATGACCTCTTCCGAGTTGCGGACTGTATATTCCCTTAGGCAACAACGACACGAGTTCGACTGAACAGAGGCCTGCATGAGCCATAACTTGCTGGAATGTTGTCATCGACGGGGATGCTCGAAACTACTGGGTCTGACGATAGACCCCTCGACTTCATCTCGTGCACTCGCGGAGAAGCAGTCCAGACCCCAACTTGAAGCACAGAGGACAATAGACCGAAAGTCATGCTAACAACTCTTTAACTCAGCTTTTGGTTGTTGGACCTTGGCAGGTCCTAATGCAAAAGAGCGTTGCGAAAACTCATGATCAAATTATCCTTGACCCTGACGAATTGCCGACTTCCTGGTACAATATTGCAGCTGACCTTCCAGGTCAATTACCTCCGCCCAAGGATCCCGAGGAAGGCCCGTCCAGACTCGAGTTTCTGTCCAAGGTCCTGCTGAAACATTGTCTCCAACAAGAAACCTCGACAGAACGCTGGATTACCATTCCGGATCCGGTCCAGAATCTGTACCGTCAAGCCGGAAGACCGCGACCTCTCTACCGAGCGAGACGCCTGGAGCGCTACCTTAACACGCCTGCCCGATTATACTACAAACGTGAAGACCTTTCTCCCACAGGATCCCACAAAGTTAACACCGCTCTTGCCCAAGCGTACTACGCAGCTGAGGAGGGATGCGCCGGAGTATCGACAGAGACCGGTGCTGGACAGTGGGGCACAGCCCTCGCCTATGCAGCAAGCCTACAAGGCTTGAAGTGCGTAATTTTCTGGGTTCGTTCCGTCTACGACTGGAAGCCCGACAGGAGGACTCTCATGCAGCTGTACGGTGGCAGAGTCTTCGCTTCCCCCAGCCGCGAAACCCAAGTGGGAAGGAACCTACTAGAGAGCAACCCTGACCAGGCCGGCTCTCTAGGCATCGCGGTTTCCGAAGGCCTCGAGTACGCGGAGCAGAACCAGGGTTTCGCATATTGTCTAGGAAGCGTGTTGAACCATGTCTTGATTCATCAGTCGGTCATTGGACTCGAGACTATGAAACAGTTCGACATCATCGATGAGAAACCGGATGTGATGGTCGGCTGTGTTGGTGGTGGAAGCAATTTTGGAGGCTTTATCCTTCCCTTTGCCGGAGAAGTGGCGAGGGGCAAGAGGAAATGCGTTTTTCTCGCTGCCCAATCGTCGTCGGCACCCAACCTGTCTAGAGGAGAGTACCGGTATGATTTTGGAGACCATGCCGAGAAAACTCCCCTTCTCAAAATGTATACAATCGGCCACCGGGCAAACATGGTTCCAATCAAAGCCGATGGACTGCGCTACCATGCCGCTGCGCCAATCATCAGCTACCTCAAACACTTGGACCTGGTCAAGGCCGTTGCCTACCCACAAGACGAGTTGGAGGTATTCCAGGCTGCCAAGACTTTCGTTCAGGTAGAGGGCTTTCTCCCGGCCCCCGAGTCGGCCTACGCAATCAGGGCAGCCATTGACGAGGCCTTGGAGTGTAAACGTACAAATCAGAAGAAAGTCATAGCCTTCAATATCTCCGGGCACGGTTTTCTAGACCTCGCCGCCTATCGAGAAAAACTCGCTTTCTAGCGCCCGAGAGCCTGCTCCTTGGAAGGAAGAAGCCTGCTGTGCATGACCCTTACAGGCAGAGGGCAACCTAGGATAGGATTTCAGTGGAGATGCATTTCGTCATCCGGGCGAGGACCCTCGGTGCAGGTCAGTCCACATCATCAGCGTTCCCCAGCATCATTCCGATGCAAGTGAAAACGCCACTGACCATCCAATCGGACTTGCTTATTGAGCTAGCCTAGCCCGACACCACTAACTTAACGTAGGGACAATCATACCTGCGAGCATCGGAAGAGTGATGGTTATTGCCCAACCCTAAATTTGAGGCCCCGTCATGGGATGAAGTATACGAACTGTTGCTAAGTCTTGCCAAGAGAATAAGAGAAACTGGCTATGTGCCGGAGGTCATAGTCGGAGTCTCTAGGGGAGGCTGGCCACCGGCCAGAATAATGAGCGACCTTCTCGAAAACCAGAATCTTGCCAACATGAAGGTCGTATTCTACAAGGATATAGGAGTGAGAAATCGGGCTCCCGTGATCACTCAGCCCGTTACCTCGGAGGTAACCGGAAAACGCGTTCTAGTGGTGGACGATGTGGCTGACTCGGGCCTGAGCCTAAGGGAGGTTTCCAAGCACTTGAAGAGGAAGGGTGCGAGAGACATCAAGGTCTGCACGATTTATCTTAAGCCGAGGAGCGTGTTCACGCCGGACTTCTACGCAAGAAAGACGACAAAATGGGTCATCTTCCCGTGGGAGAGACTTGAAACTCTCCGCCTGATCTCGCGTAGGCTCGCGAAAGGCAACGACGGAACATCCGGACTTGTAAGAGAGTTGAGGAATAGCGGGTTGACCCCTCGTCTCATCAAACAGTTACAGGCCCTAAGCCATGATTCTTGAAAGAATTGAGGGAAAACACCTCCTGCTCCAAG
>WNGH01012834.1_pt1 | contig 18640 bp, 16 predicted proteins | sample 5400631 | NCBI WGS metagenome assembly WNGH01 (sample SAMN13153373, study PRJNA577476) | soil metagenome | isolation source: 115 cm soil or saprolite under Garry oak tree replicate 1 | place: USA:California | collected 2016-06-15
GGCGACGCGATTCTGGAGTGGGCGAGCGGGCGCGGCTACGACGTCGTAGTGCGCAGCGTGGTCCCCGATGAGACCGATCGGATCGCTGGGAAGCTGGCGCGCTGGGCGGACTCGGGCGAGGTGGACGTCGTCCTCACGACGGGCGGGACCGGGCTCACCGCGCGCGACGTGACGCCCGAGGCGACGGAGGCGGTGCTCGACCGGCCTGCACCGGGGATTGCGGAGGCGCTGCGGGCGCAGTCGGCGCCGGCCTTTCCCCGCGCCTGGCTGTCGCGCGGCGTGGCGGGCACGCGCGGGAAAACGCTGATCGTCAACCTCCCGGGATCTCCCGGGGGGGTGAAAGACGGCTTGGGCGTGCTGGAAACCCTGCTCGATCACGCCGTGGAGCTCGTGACCGGTGAGCGAGTGACGCACTGATGGCCGACCGCATCCTCGTCACCACCGACGATCTCGAGCACGCCGTCCGCAGCAACGCGGGCCTCGAAGCGGCGGGCTTCCAGACCACGCTGGCGTCGCTCGACGAGGCGCGCCAGGCGGTGCGGCGCGAGCCGCCCCCCGACTGCCTCGTCGTGACGGGCGGGCTGCACGAAACGGGCGCCGCCCAGCTGCTCACGCTGGCGCGCGACCGCTCCATCTCCACCCTCGGCTTGGTCGAGCAGACCGAGCCCGACGCGAAGGGGTTGGCCCGCCGGCTCGGCCTCACCGCCTACCTCACGAAGCCCGCCGACCCCGCCGAGGTGACGGCCACCGTGCGGCGGCTGGTCGAGCGACGCCGGCTGCAGCAGCGCACCGGGATCATCGGGGAATCCCCGGCCATCCAGGAAGTGCTGGTCAAGATCGAGCAGATGGCCCCGGTCAGCTCCACCGTGCTCATCGAGGGGGAGTCGGGCACCGGCAAGGAGCTCGTAGCGCACGGCATCCACGACCTGTCGCCGCGCCGCGGCAAGGCGTTCATCGCGGTGAACTGCGCCGCCATCCCCGACACGCTGCTCGAGAGCGAGCTGTTCGGGCACGAGAAGGGCGCCTTCACGGGGGCGGCGGAGCGGCGGCTGGGCCGCTTCGAGCTGGCCGACGGCGGGACGATCTTCCTGGACGAGGTGGGGGAGATGGCGCCGGCCACCCAGGTGAAGCTGCTGCGCGTGCTCGAGGACCGCACGTTCTTCCGGGTGGGCGGCACCCAGCCGATCAAGGTGGACGTGCGGGTGATCGCGGCGACCAACAAGTCGCTCAAGGAGGAAGTCGCGCTCGGCCGGTTCCGCGACGACCTGTTCTACCGGCTCAACGTGCTCGCGATCTACCTGCCGCCGCTGCGCGAGCGCAAGGCCGACATCCCGCTCCTCGTGCGCCGCTTCATCGCCGAGTTCGCCACGACCCACGACCGCAGCTTCCGCGGCATCACGCCCGAGGCGCTGCAGATCCTGGTGGACGCCGACTGGCCCGGCAACATCCGCCAGCTCCGGAACCTGGTGGAATCGATGGTCGTGCTCGCCCCCGAGGGGGAGATCGGCGCGGGCGACATCCCGCGCGAGATCCGCGAGCGCGGTCGCGGGCTGCCGGTGCGGCTCGCCGGCGCGACCCGCGACGTCGCGGGCCAGGAGCTGGAGTTCATCTTCCGCAGCCTCGTCGAGCTCAAGCTCCAGGTGGAGGAGCTGCGGCGCCGGCTGGAGGAACGCCCCCAGCGAGTCGAAGTGATCGAGGTCGGCCCCGGGTCGAGCGTCGCCGCGCCGCTGCCGGTCGAGGTGGAGGGGGAGCCGGCGGCCGAGAAGGAAGGCGAGGTGGTGTACCGCGCCGGCATGACGATGGCCGACGTGGAGCGCGCGGCGATCGAGGCCGCGCTGCGCGACACCAAGGGCAACCGCCGCAGGGCGGCCGAAGTCCTCGGTATCGGCGAGCGCACGCTGTATCGCAAGCTCAAAGAATACGCGATCGTGTGATTTGACAGCGGCCCGATCCGGGCCCATGTTACGACGCCCTGTTTCCCCTTCTGTGACCGCGCCGCAGCGCCCCGGCCGTAGAGTCCGTGGACTTTAGAATCGATCCGGACAAGTGCGTCGCTTGCCTGGCGTGCGTGCGGGTGTGCCCAGCCGACGCCGTGGCGGTCGAAGGTCCGCAAGTCCGCATCGTGGACGCGGCGTGCACGCGGTGTGGCCTGTGTCTCCCCGCCTGCCCCCACGATGCCATCGAGGCCCTGGGCGACGCCGCGCGCGCGCTCGAACTGGCCGCGGCCGGCACCGCGGCGCTGATCCTGAGCGTCGAGTCGGCGGCCTACTTCTATCCGGCGACCCCCGAGCAGGTCGTAAACGCATGCTACGCCGCGGGTTTCCGCACGGTGCACCGCGGCGTGCTGGGCGACGAGCTGGTGGCGCGGGAGTACCTGTCGCTGTGGAGCGAGAACGATTGGGGCACCATGATCCGCAGCACGTGCCCCGTGATCGTGGAGACGGTGCGGGTGCAGTACCCGGAGCTGATTCCCTATCTCGCCCCCGTGGCCACGCCGATCGCCGCGGAGGCGCGCTACCTGAAGCAGCTGTATGGGACGGAAACGCCCGTCGTGTACACGGGGGTGTGCATCACGGAAGGGGGGCCGGACGTGGACGCCGCGATCACGTTCGACGACCTCGCCGGGTTGCTCGAGCGCCGCGGCGTGACGGTGCATGACCAGGCGTCCTACTTCAGCCGCGTCCCCGAGGAGCGGCGGCGCCACTGGAGCACCGCGGGAGGCCTGCCGCTCGAGGTCCTGATGGAGGAGACCCACGCCAGCCGGCGGTTCCGCAAGGTCCGCGGGCTGGGGGCGCTGGAGGCGATCGCGCGCGCCGTCGCCGTGGACCACATCGATCTGGGGTTCGTGGACATCTTGCCGTGCGAGGGGTGCCTGGACCACCCGCTGCTCGGCCCCAGGGAAGAACTGTTCCGGCGGCGCGAGATCGTTGGGGCGACCGAGCCCGCCCGGGCGCGCGGGCCCGTGGTGGACGCCGTGGTGGCGGGAGCGGTGCGGCTGGGCGAGGTGTTTCCGATCCACCGCAACGGCCACGGGCCGGCGGCGGAGGCGGTCGACGCGATCCTGGGGGAGATCGGGCTCGCTCCCAACGGCAAGCCGTGGGACTGCGGGGCGTGCGGCTACGCGACGTGCCGCGCCTTCGCGGACGCGGCGGCGGCGGGGCGGACGTCGCTCAGGTCATGCCCCCCCTATCTCGACAAGGTGGCGAAGCACGCGCAGCTTCAGGCGGCCGTGGACGCGCTCACCACGCTCGCCACCTACCGCGTGCTGCGCGACCGGCTGGCGAGCGAGGTGGCGCGGAGCGACCGGGCGGGGGATCCGTTCGCCGTGCTGTTCGTGGACCTGGACAACTTCAAGCAGGTGAACGACCAGTTCGGGCACGAGGCGGGGAACGAGGTGCTGCGGACGGCGGCCCGGGAGTGCGCGTCGCACATCCGCACGACCGACCTCGCGGCGCGCTACGGCGGCGACGAGTTCGTGCTCGTGCTGGTGCGCACGGCGGCGGAGGGGGCGCGCGGCGTGGCGGAGAAGGTGCGCGCCAGCGTCGAGGCGATGGGGCGGCGGCTCGGCTACCCCGAGGGGCTGGTGACGGTGAGCATCGGGGTGGCGGAATTCGTGCCGGGCCGGGGCCCCGAGACGGAAGACGTGCTGGTGGCGGCCGACCGCGCGCTGTACCGCGCCAAGGCCTCAGGGCGGAACCAGGTCGCAGCAGGGGGGGAGCGCTAATGTGACGACACCGAAGCCGGCGGAGACAGGAGAGACGGGGGAGGAGCGGGAGGCGCTGCCGCTCACGTCGCAAGGGGTGACCGGGCCTGGTGGGGGGCCCGACCCGTGGGGCGTGAAGCGCGCCGAGAACCTGATCGCGAGTCTCACCGGCGTGTTGTCGGCGCGCGTGGTCGTGACGCCGCTGGGCGAGGTGAGCGAGATCCACGTGCTCACGATGAGCGACATGCAGCCCAAGCAGGTGGTCCGCAACATCGAGTCGGCGCTGATGGCGCAGCTCGGCATGAAGATCGACCACCGCAAGATCAGCGTGGCCCAGACGGCGGACGTGCGGCCGATCGAGCAGATGCAGGAGGAGGCGGTCCGCAGCCGCGCCAACAAGCGGGTGGTGGTGTTCCAGGGGATCGAGGTGCGGCCGTCGGACCGGCCGCAGCGGGTGCTGGTGCGGGTGCGGCTGTCGTTCGAGGGGCGCGAGGCGGAGGCGGAGGAGCAGGGGACGGACACCATGCGCAATCGGGTGGAGACGGCGGCCCGGGCGGCGGCGCTGTGTCTCGACGAGCTGCTCCCCGACAACTCCGTGGCGCTCGAAGGGGCGCAGATGATCGAGGCGTTCGACCGCAAGTTCGTGATGGTGGCGGTGCACGGGCTGGGCGGCCGCGAGGCGCAGCTCCTCACCGGCACGTGCGAGGTCCGAGAGAGCGCAGAGCGCAGTTCGGTGCTGGCGGTTCTGGATGCCACGAACCGCTGGGCCGATGCCCGCAGATAATATCTTGTAGAATAATAACTTAGAAGCACTCCCGCCGGTGGCGCGCCCCCTTCTCACCAGGGGGGCTTGCGAATCTCCTGTTTTGGTGGTATTTCGTGTTGTGTCAATTCTATCGAACTGATCGCTGTTGCGCGCGCGCAGCAGGCGGTGCCGCGACGGCATGATTGCCAAGGGCACGGCGGACAAAGGGGGACCCCCGGAATCGGTACCTAAGCGGAGCTGAGCGAACAGTTGACGAGCGTAGCGTGCGGGTATGCCCGAGCGAGGCGTACTCCTCCTGTAGGCCGAGAAACGACTCGCAGGTCTCGAGGAGGTGACGCTCGATGACGTTGCTCGCAGTGCTTCTCACGGTGCTCTCGAATTACGCAATCGCTTGGTGACGATCGAACGTGGGGGTTCCCTCCTATCTCAGGGGAATCACGTAGGGCGGTGCAGGAGCGAACCAGCGGGGGAACGGTGATATGACGGCTTCCAATCCGACGGGCATTTCGCGGGGTGACCGCGTGGAGCGCGGGTTGGTGCCACCGGCCTCGAGCGTCGAGACCCCGGACCCGTGGGGCGTGAAGCGCGCCGAGAACCTCATCGCGGGGCTCACGGGCGTGCTGTCGGCGCGGGTCGTGGTGACGCCGCTGGGCGACGTGAGCGAGATCCACGTGCTCACGCTGAGCGACATGCAGCCCAAGCACGTGGTTCGCAACGTCGAGTCGGCGCTGATGGCGCAGCTCGGCATGAAGATCGACCACCGCAAGATCAGCGTGGCCCAGACGGCGGACGTGCGGCCGATCGAGCGGTTGCAGGACGAGGCGGTGCGCACCCGCGCCAACAGCCGGGTGGTCGTGTTCCAGGGGCTCGAAGTGCGGCCCGCCGAGCGGGCGCAGCGCGTGGTCGTGCGCGTGCGGTTGTCGTTCGAGGACAGGCAGGCGGAGGCGGAGGAGCAGGGGACCGACACGGTGCGGAACCGGGTCGAGGCGGCGGCGCGGGCCGCGGCCGGCTGTCTCGACGATCTCCTCCCCGACAATTCCATCGCGCTCGAGGGCGCGCAGCTCGTGGAGGCGTTCGACCGCAGGTTCGTGCTCGTCGCGGTCCACGGGTTGGGCGGCCGCGAGGCGCAGCTGCTCACGGGGACGTGCGAGATCCGGGAGAGCGCTGAGCGCAGCGCCGTGCTGGCGATCCTGGATGCGACCAACCGCTGGGTGGACGCTCGGCGATAAGATGATATGCTACAAGTACTTAAGGCCAACACTCTCGAGGTGATGCCGTCATGCGGCAGCCCCCCTTGCGCGTTCCTCGTTCTAGTGGTACTTGGGGTTCTGTGAATTCGGCTAGAACCAAGCGCTATTGGGGCACGCAGCGCGTCGCGCGGGTGTGCCAGGTATCGCCGGCGACGGTAGCGAACTGGATCGACCAGGGGCTCTTGAAGGGGCACAAGACCCCGACGGGGCGGCGCCGGGTGGAGTCGGACGACCTCGCGGCGTTCCTGCGGGCGCACGGCATGGGGGTGCCGCTGGAGCTGGAGCGCAGCGCCGGGCGCGAGGTGGTGGTGGTGGTGGAGGACGATGCGGGCTACCGGCGGGCGCTGGTGCTGACGATCGCGAAGTCCGATTTGGCGGTGGAGGTGGTGGAGGCGGCGACCGGGATGGACGGGCTGCTCGAGATCGGGCGGGCGCAGCCGTCGGTGATCGTGCTCGACTACACGCTGCCCGACCTGAACGCGACGCAGGTGATCCAGCGGCTGCTCGAGCCCGGGCGCCGGCTGGACGCCGAGGTGATCGTGGTGACGGGCGGGATGCCCGAGGCGGCGTCGGCGCAGCTGCGGGGGATGGGCGTGAAGGTGATCGTGAACAAGGCGGATGGCATGCCGGCCCTGGTGGACGCGATGCGGCAGGCGTTGAAGCGGCGCAAGGCGGCGTAGGGGCCCCGGGTTGCCGTTGCCCAAGCGAAGCCGAGCGTGAAGCTGATGAGCGGAGCGTCGGGTGCGCCATAGCGAGGCGTGCCACTCCAGGTCTAACGAGCCAACAACTCGTAGTCCAAAGGGGGTGACGCTCAGTGTTCGCGATCAAGCTTTTCGCGCTGTTGCTCGGCGCGATCGTCCGCGCGTTTCTGGCGGATTACACGTCGGGTCTATAATGGCAATCTGGGGCCGCCCTCTTCTCCGTACAAATTCGAATGGCACCACTCGACCCATCCGGGCTCTCGCGGTTTAATCGCTACGTCGGCGCCGTGTTTATCGGGGCCGTCGCGGCCCTTACCTTGGCTGCCTGGGATCAGAGCTGGCAGCTTGCACCCGAGTTCCTAAACGCGGTCATATCCATTCTGGCTCTCGCGCTCCTCGCCGAGTTGAGCGCGGTGCAGGTCCAGCCCGCTGGTGCGAGTCAGTCAATGGCGTTCATTCCCTTATTGGCTGCCGCGTTCCTGTTTGATCCGATCTGGGCGATGCTTATTGGTGGGATTGCTCAGTACGTTGGCACAAGGCTGGTTCGAAGGAAGCGCTGGGACCGCGTCCTTTTCAACGCTTCGAAAGAGGTTCTCGCGGTCGGCTTAGCGTCGGCAGCCTTCCGGCTATTGGGCGGGACCCCGTCGGTAACGGATTTCCAGTTCGCTCCTTTCGCGATTCTGGGTGCGGGACTGGCTTACACCTTTGTCGACTCGGTCGCCGTCGGATACGGTCTGGCGCTCCTCGAAGGGGAAGGATTCTCGGAAACTTGGCTGCGGATGTACGGTGGGACCTTTGTCTACGATGTTCTGTCGTGGTCGATTCCGGCTCTCTTAGCATTCTTGTACGTGAAGTTTCAGCTGGTCGGAGTCGTATTTCTAACAGTCCCGCTGTTCGTCGTACGCCACATCTATCTGCAGAATGTCAAACTCGAGCAGAGCACTCGCGAACTCTTGGAGCTCATGGTCAAGCAGATTGAAGCCATGGAGCCTTATACGTCTGGTCATTCTAGGCGGGTGCAGCAGTATGCGAGAATCATTGCTCGTGAGGCGGGACTGCACGCTCGACACATCGAGCAAATCGCCACTGCGGCTCTTCTGCACGACGTTGGTAAGTATCATGAGAAGTACTGGCCGCTGCTGCGTAAGGAAAGTAAGCTCACGCCCGAGGAGAAGGAGCTCCTCCAGTCGCACCCCGTCCGAAGTGCGGAGCTCGTTGCTACGATCTCAAGTTTCAAAGGATTCGTGGAGAACTCGGTTCGGCATCATCATGAGAATTTCGACGGGAGCGGATATCCCGACGGACTAGCTGGAGAAAGCATCCCTATCGGCGCACGAGTTATCATGGTCGCAGACACGCTGGATGCGATGACCACGGACCGACCCTACAGGCAAGCCGTGCCGTATGAGCGGGTTTTGGACGAGGTCCGGAAGTATTCGGGGAGGCAGTTTGATCCGCGTCTCGCGAAGATCCTGCTGGACTCAGTTGCACTTCGTACCCACGTAGTTCGGGAGAGCCAAGCTACGGCCCCGATTGCGCTCCCGGTGCTCGACCGCCCGCCGACCAGGCCGCAGCGAGTGGTTGTGTAGCGATCCCAGGGACCGGCTCCATCGAATTCCCCAATTGTCATGAGTTATTTCCCGCAGCCGGAGAATCTCTGCGTACTTACGAGGAGGCTAACGTTGGCGGAGCGGGCCGCACACTCACTGATGATCGAGCCGTGTCAAGAAGAGAGTGACTGGGTAGAGGATGAGTTGCACCTCCCCCGTTCGCGTTTGATGTGTCCCTTGGGTGTACACCCACACCCGCCGCTTGATTGGAAGACGAGCGGCTACAAATCGAGTGGACGGGTTCCTGTGGTATTGTAGTTGAGAGGCGCGCGGGCTGCATCGCCAACCAGCGCGCCAACGGCGCTCCTAGGTCAGGAAGCCCTGAGCCACTAGCAGGCTCCGGAAGCCTGCCAAAGCCGGTCTTTCGAACGTCTTCAACTCCTCTTCCGTCTCCCGGGAGTAGTGACCGACCGTCCGTTTTTCCAGCCACGCCGCCGCAGCTAAGGCATCTAAGTAATAGGCCGGGTCGCGGTCGCAGAATTGGGCCTTGGCGTCGCGTGCTATGCGTGAGGCTGCTCCGGGGCCGATGACATGTGCCGCGCGGAATACCCTAAGCTTTTCGAAAACCCCTGCCTGTGGCACGCAACGTTCCTTCCCCCACGCAGCCTCTTCGGCCTTACTAATCAAATCGAGCGCGAGCCCGAGGTTGCCCATTATCAGAGCCACGCAAGCGCTCTGATGCAGGTATTCAACGCTCGTCGACCAGCTGTGTTGTTTTGTAACGCAGTCGCGTGCTCGTTCGAGGCAGTCGAGGGCTTTGCTGGTCAGGCCGCAAATACTATACGCTTCGGCAAGGCATAGGAACGAGGCGGTGAGGACTGGCTGGCTGAGAGCACGAGTTCCCAATGCCAGACTCCTTTCGCCGTACCGGACTGCCTCATCATAATCCCCGCAGATTGTCAGCACGGAGCACAGGTTTGCGCTGATTATAGACGCGCGGGAGTCATCCCCGATCTTCAGAGCTAGCTCCAAGCCGGCAAGAAATGCGTCGCGGGCTGCTTTGAACTCGCACAAGTGGTACTGACAGTTCCCGTAGCCAGTCTGGATCAGGGAGAGTTCCGTGATGTTGCGGCTGTCTACAAGCAAACGTCGGGCGCATTCTAGCGCTTTGGCTGCCGCTCTCGGTTCGAAAAGGAAGTAGTAACAGAATCCCTGGGCATAGTGGAGAGCTGGTATTGCCGCGGCCGCCGGGTTCCTTAGCAACTCAGCAATCCGGCTCTGTGCCGCACGCACGCGCTGCTCGTCACCGGCCGCCGCTCCTGACCTTGCGTACTCGAAGAGTGCGCGCGCAACGAGCTCGACATCGTCCGCCCTCTGAGCAGCGGCAAGCGCTACGTCAGCTGCTTCGAAGTGACTCTGCCCCGTGTCTCGGTTGGTGAGGTAGATCGCGGCGGCGCGCATTCGGGTTACTTTGGCCGTCGTGCAGGGCGGAAGGTGAGGTTCGTTTACGAGCGTGTCAAGAATGGACAGCGCTGCCGCTGCCTTGGACTGGTCCAGGAGCGACGCCGCAAGGAGGATGTGAATCTGTGGGCTTTGCGCTTGGCTGTGGTGGCGACGGAGTGCCTCGAGCAGTCTCTCCGCCTCGTATGGTGCTCCTACTCGGAGGGCCTCTTCGGCTCCTTCCAGGCCGTGCACCGTCGCTCCGGAGACATCGCCACCTCGCAACAAGTGCCATGGTATCTCGAGGAAGATAGAGCATCGTTCCGGATCCGGGCGTGCAGCCAGCACCTCGCCCACGTTTCGATGCAAGTGCTGTCGCACTGGCCCCGCCACCCCGTAATACGCCTGCGCCCGGATCAACTCGTTGCGGAACTCGAGGCCGCCGTGCACCTCCCGCAAGAATCCCTCGTCTTTCAACCGTGAGAGCGCTTCCCCCGCCCCGGCAGGCGTCAGATCGACCACCTCGTACAGCGGCAGGTCCGCAAGCCGCCGGCCGAGCACCGCGGCCAGATCCAGCGCCGCGCGGGTCCGCCGGTCGAGCCGTCGAATCTGGCGCTCGAACACAGCGCCGATCGCGCGGGGGATGCCGACGTTCGCGACCGGTTGCGTGTTCAGAGCCTCGAGGTCGGAGAGCAGCGAGCTCGACCCGTGGGCGAGCCACTCCTTCGTCAACAGCTCGAGCGCCAGCGGATTACCGTTCCCGGCTTGGAGGATCCGCGCCGTGGGTACCTCCGCGATCCGGCCCTCCGCTTTCGCGGCGAGTGCGGCTACGAGGCGGTCGGCGGCGTCCGCCGACAGCGGCTCGAGTTCCACCGTCTGGAGCGCCTGGATCGCGGAATCGGATACGAGCGCCCTCGGGCCCGCCACGGTGCGCAGCTCGTTGGAGCGCGCGGTCAGGATCAAGAGGAGCCTCGTGTGCGGCAGCTTCCGCGCGACCATGTGGAGGATTGCGACGCTCGCGTTGTCTGCCGCGTGGATATCGTCGACCACGAGTGTCAGTGGGCTCTCGTCGGCCGCCGCCTCCACGGCCTTGAGGAACGAGGCCGCGATCCGCAGCGGAATCACCTCGGCGGCCCACTCGACGGGCTTGGGGACGCCGGGGAACACGCTAAAGATCTCGGGCGACACGCGCGTCAGCTCGCTCAAGGCCTCCGGATCGGTCGCCCCGATGGCGCGCTGGAGCGTGAGTTGCTTGACGAGCTCGGCGAGCACCGCGAACGGTAGCTCACGCTCGGCGTCGTACGCCTGGGCGCGCGCCACGACGGCCCCGTCCATCTGGCACGTCGATACGAAGGCGTTAGCGAGGGTCGTCTTGCCGACGCCCGGGTCGCCGAGGAGCACCATGATCCGGGGCACGCGCCGGCGCACCTCGAGCCACGCGTCGTACAGCCGGGCGAACTCCCGTTCGCGCCCGATCAGTGTTTCGGCCTCGAAGCGTCGCTCCTGGCGCTCGGGCACTTCGCCCGGCGCCGCCGGCCGCGGCGCGGGGCGTCGACCCTCGCGCAGCAGTGCCGCGATGCGCGCCAGGTCCGCGCTGGGCCGCGCCCCCAAGTCCTCCGCCAGCCGCGCCTCGAACCGGCCGTACACCTTGAGCGCATTGCTGCGGTCTCCCACCCACGCCCGCGCCTCCATCACCCCGCGCACGGCGTCCTCGGAGAGGGGATCGAGCTCGAGCAGGACCTGCGCGTGCCGTTCCACCGCCGCGAAGTCGCCGATGCGCCGCCCGGCGTCCATCTGCCGGACGAGACAATCCCGGATGCGCGGCATGAGCTTGGCGCGCCACTCGTCCTTCCACTGCTCGAACGGCACGGCGCCCGGCACGTCGAACCCCTCGAGGAACGGCCCCCGGATCTGCACGTCGGACGCGTCGAGCCGCCTCAGGTCCGCATCCACCGCCTCGTCGGCGAGAGCGATGGTCGCCCGCTGCACCTGCAAGTACTCGCGGCCGACCTTCTCCTTGACGACCGTCAATGCCTGAGCGAGCGAATGCCGCGCCAGATGCGACGGCGAGTCGGGCCACAGCAGGTCCATCAGATAGTCGCGCGTGAGCTTCTTCCCCGCCTCGGTCGCGAGTCGGATCAGGAGCGCGAAATGCTTGCGCGTGCGGAAGCGGATTTGCTCCCCCGCCTCGGTCAGCAGTAGGGGAGCGCCGAGGGTGGAGAGATGGAGGTGAGGTGCCACGGACGGCTCACCGCGTTTCGAATTGGTACTATTAGGGGGGCAAATCAACGCCGTGTCAACACGTTGATCTCGGGAAGGTTACAGGTGTTCCGAAGGAGTGTTCGCTGGTATACAGTGTTCGCTGGTATACCATAGTATGACGGAGCGCGGACTCTCCTCCTCCCCCCGGGCTCCGCCTCGCGCACACTCGGCCGCCGGCGACCCGGTCGGCGCGGTCGCAGCTACGGAGTACGCCGCCATGAACTCTCCCGAGCTCCATCACCAGACGCAGCGTTGGTTCGGGGTCGCCCCGCTCCTCATCATCGCGCTCGCCTGTTCCTCGAGCGAGGGGCCGTCTGTGCCTCCGGGCGGCAAAGCGCTCTACGTCGTCAACAGCGGCGCGAACAGCGTCGCGGCCTACGCGCCCGGGGCGAACGGGGACGCGGCGCCGACGGCGGTGATTCACGGCGGCAGCAACACCGGTCTCAATGTCCCGCGGGGCATCGCGCTGGACGCCGCGGGCAACATCTACGTCGCGAATTATGGTGTCGGCACCGTGACGGTCTACGCCCCGGGCGCCAGCGGGAACGCGGTGCCGACGGTCACGATCGGGGGCAGCAACACGGACCTGAGCTATCCGGTCGGCATCGCCCTCGACACCACGGGCCGCATCTACGTCGCCAACGCCTCGACCAACGACAACATCACGATCTACGCGCCGGCGGCGAGCGGCAACGCGACGCCGATCGATACGATCGCCGGCAGCAACACCGGACTGAACGCCGGCGGGGCACTCGCACTCGACTCGGCGGGCAACCTCTACGTCGCCAACTATTACGGCAGCAGCATTACCGTGTACGCGCCCGGGGCGAGCGGCAACGCGACCCCGAGCACGACGATCGCCGGGAGCAACACGGGGCTGAGCTGGCCCTGGGGTATCGCGCGCGATGCCGCCGGCAATCTCTACGTCGTGAACTCGTGGTCCAGCAGTGGCAGCACCAGCATCACGGTCTACGCGGCGGGAGCGATCGGCAACGCGACGCCGAGCGCGACGATCACGGGCGACAACACGGGACTGAGCGGCCCGCACGGCATCGCGCTGGACGCCTCGGGTCGTCTCTACGTCGCCAACGGCGGCAGCAATACCATCACGGTCTACGCGGCGGGGGCGACCGGGAACGCCGCCCCGATCGCGACGATCGCGGGCGCTAACACGGGGCTGAGCGGCCCGACCGGCCTTGCGTTTGATCCCGCAGGTAGGTTGTACGTGACGAACGATGCCGGCAGCGTCACCGTCTACGCCGTGGGGGCGAGCGGCAACGTGGCGCCCATTGCCACGATCGGGGGGAGTAGCAGCACTGACAACACCGGCCTGAACTACCCCGTCGGCATCGCGCGGGACGGCGCGGGTCGCCTCTACGTCACGAACCCGGGCCCCAACACCGTAACGGTCTTTGCGGCCGGGGCGACTGGTAACGCGACGCCGGCGACCACGATTTCCACGATCTCACCCGCCAACCAGACGGGCTACCCGACCGGCATCGCGCTCGACCCCGCGGGCAACGTCTACGTCACTAACAATCAGTACCGGGCCACGGGGAACGGCATCTACCCCAGCGTCACCGTCTACGCGCCGGGGGCGGGCGGCACCGCGGCGCCCACGCGGACGATCACCGGGGCTCATACGGGAATGAACGGCCCGGTGGGCATCGCCCGGGATGCTGCAGGCAACCTGTACGTCGCCAACGCGGGCAACTCGTGTTGTGGCCTCGGCAACAGCATCACGGTGTACGGCGCGGGAGCGCGTGGGGACGCGGCCCCGACCGTCACGATCGTGGGCGGCAACACGGGGCTCGACGCGCCGTCGGGCGTCGCGCTGGACGCCGCGGGCCACCTCTACGTCGCCAATGCCGATGGCAACAGCATCACGGTCTACGGGTCCAGGGCGACCGGAAACGCGACCCCGAGCGCCATGATCACGGGCGGCAGCACCGGCCTGAACCGCCCGGTGGGTATCGCGCTGGACGCCGCGGGGCGTATCTACGTCGCGAACAGCGGCAACAACAGCATCACGGTCTATGCAGCTGGAGCGAGCGGCAACGCCGCACCGCTGCTCACGATCGCGGGCGCGACCACGGGTCTCAATGCGCCTCTGGGGATCACGTTCTGAATGGGGAACATCAAGCCACGTCCCTTGGCGCGCCCGCCCACCGCGGCGCGGGCTTCTTGGCGGCGCGTTCCGCATCGTGATGCATCATGGGCGGGGGGACGCCGATCACCGGGGCGAATACCTGATCATCGAGCCCCCGGCGCGCCTGTCCTTCACCTGGATCTCGGCCGCAACCGAGCTCCGGCCCACGATCGTGACCGTCGAGCTGTTCGAGCGGGGCACGGGCACCGAGCTCGTCTTGACGCACCGGGACCTGCCAGCCGCGAAGGTGGATGCACACAACCAGGGATGGACCGACATCGTCGCGAAGCTCGGATGGTCGGGACCGCGCGCCACGGGATAGAGCGTGATGTTATAGAGCCCGGGCACGTCGAACCGTCCGGCGGAATCCGCTACGAGGGCTTGCTTGGTGTCACCGGCGGTGCAGCCGATGTGCACGTGGGCGCTCGAGTCGGTGGCGATCAGCCCGGCGTTCTCCCCGCCCCAGGTGCCAGTCGCGATCGGCCCGGGCGCCACGGAAATCGCGGCATTGCACGCGACGAGTGCGGCGAGCACCAGGAACGACTTCAAGGCGCGAGCCACCGGCCGTCCTTGAGCAGCTCGTCCACGATGTCGGGCGCCGCCCGCCCCGCCGCCTCCGCCGCGAAGTTGATCACCAAGCGGTGCGTCAGCACCGTCGGCGCCACCGCCCGCAAATCGTCGTAGTCCGGCATCGGCCGGCCGTCCAGCGCCGCCCGCGCCTTGGCGCCGAGCACGAGATACTGCGACGCCCGCGGACCCGCCCCCCACGAGATGAACTCCTTGATGAACGCCGGTGCCTCGACGTCCCCCGGCGGTGCCTCGACGTCCCCCGGCCGGGTCATCCGCACCAGCGTCACCGCCGCGCCCACCAGCGTCTTCGCCGCCGGAATGCGGCGCACCAAATGCTGCAACGCCAACACGTCCTCCGCCGTGAGCACCGGCGCCACCGTGGCCGCGAGGTCCCCCGTCGTCGCCTCGACGATCGCCGCCTCCTCGTCCTTCGAGGGATAGGCCACCCGCAGCTCGAACATGAAGCGGTCGAGCTGCGCCTCGGGCAGGGGATAGGTCCCCTCCTGCTCGATCGGGTTCTGCGTCGCGAGCACGAAGAACGGCGCGGGCAAGGGATGGGTCTGCCCCGCCGCCGTCACCTGGTGCTCCTGCATCGCCTGGAGCAACGCCGCCTGCGTCTTGGGCGGCGTGCGGTTCACCTCGTCCGCCAGCACGATGTTCGCGAACACTGGCCCGCGCACGAAGCGGAACCCGCGTTTCCCCGTGGTCTGGTCTTCCTCGATGATCTCGGTCCCGGTGATGTCCGAGGGCATCAGGTCGGGCGTGAACTGGATACGCGAGAACTTGAGATCGAGCGTCTGGGCGACGGTCTGCACCATCAGCGTCTTGGCGAGCCCCGGCACGCCGAGCAACAGCGCGTGGCCGCCCGAGAAGATCGCGGTGAGAATGCCGTCGAGCACGTCCTTCTGGCCCACGATGCGACGCCCCACCTGGGCGAGCAGGTCGGCGCGCGCGGCGCCGAGCCGCTCGAGCAGCTCGACATCTCCCTGAGGCGGGGACGCGGGACGGGGCAGGGGGGACGGGTTGGGGGTCATGGCGCTCCTAGGTTAGCACATCATACTCCCAAGCGCCACATAAGGTTGCGCGTGGTGCGACTTGCTTGCGAAATTTTTCACAAGCGGATAGCTTTGCGCCGTGCCAACCCCGGGACCGCTCCGCTACGCAGGGCTCGGGATCCAGCTCGCCGTCACCATCCTGGTCTGCGTGCTGCTGGGGCAGTGGCTCGATCGCAAGATGGGAACGGACGGCGTGTTCACCATCCTCGCCCCGCTGCTCGGCTTCGGCGGTACGCTGTACTCCCTAATTCGGGAACTCTCGAAGGCCGACAAGCACGGGGGAACGGGGGGGAAGGGGGGCGCGTGACGGCGGGCCGCCGCTACCTGGCCGGCGTCGCCACGGTTGCCGCAGCGACGCTCGCGCTTAGCTTCGTGCTGCCCCCCCCCGCCGCGCGCACCGGGGTGTGGGTCGCGCTGGCGATCGCGCTCGCCGTGCAGGGCCCGCTCGGCTGGTGGCTGGTGCGGGCGATCGGGACCGAGCGGTTCCTGCTGGTGTGGACGGCCGGCATCGCCGCGCGCCTCGCGGTCGTGGCGGTATGCGGCTTCGTGATCGCGCCGAAGGTGGGGCTCGAGCTCGGGGCCACCCTCATGACTCTCGTGGCCGTGCTGATGTCCTGCGTGATCGTGGAGGCGCTGGTCGTGCGATGAGCCGGTTGGGGCCGACGTGCGTGGTCGCGGTGCTGCTGGCGCTCGCGGGACGGACCGCGACGGCCCAGGAGCGGGCTCCCGCCCCCCGTCCATCGAACGAGATCGACATCATGGAGCACCTGGGCAACTCGCACTCGATCGAGCTGCCCTCCTGGAAGGCCCCCTACTACGTGGTGAAACAGCTGCCGCGGCTGCCGCCGATCCACGTCGGCGGCGTCACGATCGATCTCTCACCCACGAGGCACGCCGTGTTCCTCACGCTGGCGGCGGTGCTCGTCGCGCTCGTGTTCCTCTACACCTCTCGGGGGGTCGCACGGGCGCAGGCCCAAGGACGTCCGCCACGCGGGTTCGCGGCCGCGATGGAGGCGATGGTGCTCTACATCCGGCAGGAGGTGATCCTGCCCAACGTCGGCCCCCACGGCGAGGGCTACGTCAACTACCTGCTCACGGTGTTCTTCTTCATCCTGACGTGCAATCTGCTGGGCCTCCTGCCGTGGAGCGCGACGCCGACGTCCAACATCGCGGTCACGGGGGCGATGGCGGTGGTGTCGCTCGCCGTGATCGAGATCTCGGGGATGCGCGCGCTCGGCCTGAAGGGCTATCTCGGGACGATCTTCTTTCTACCGGAGGGGCTCCCGACGGCGCTCAAGCCGGTGATGCTGGTGATCATGACCCCGATCGAGATCATCGGGAAGCTCGCCAAGCCGTTCGCGCTGGCGGTGCGGTTGTTCGCCAACATGACGGCGGGGCACGTCGTGGTGCTGGCGCTGATCGGGCTGACGTTCTTCTTCCAGAGCTACCTGGTGGGAGTGGCCGCGTCCGTGATGGCTATGGGGATCATGCTGCTGGAGCTGTTCGTCGCGTTTCTGCAGGCGTTCGTGTTTACGCTGCTCACCAGCGTATTCATCGGCCTGATGCGCGCCGAGCACTAACTTCACGAAGGGGAGTGTGACATGCTACTGAACGTACTCGCTCTGCTGCAGGAGCCTGCCGCGGCCGCCGCCGCGGGCAAGGGCTACGCGCTCATCGGCGCCGGCCTCGCCGCCGGCCTCGCCGTGCTCGGCGCGGGCGTCGGCATCGGGCGCATCGGCGGTCAGGCGGTGGAGGGGATGGCCCGCCAGCCCGAGAACAGCGCCCGCATCCAGACGGCGATGATCATCGCCGCTGCGCTCGTCGAAGGCGTGGCGCTGTTCGCGGCCGTGGTGGCGTTCGTGATGCAGGGCAAGGTGCAGTTCTAGGGTATGCGGAAGGCGACGTGGCTGGCGCTGCTCGGTGTCGCTGGCACCGCGGTCCCGGCGCGGGCGCAGGAAGGCGGCGGGGGGGGGCCGCTCAGCGTAGACGGCGGCCTGGTCATCTGGACGCTGGTCGTCTTCGCGATGCTGCTCTACGTGCTGAAGCGGAGCGCCTGGCCCGTGCTGCTCGCCGCGGTGCGGGAGCGGGAGCAGAGGCTCGAGCGGCAGCTCGCCGAGGCGGAAAAGCAGCGGCAGGAGGCCGCCGCGCTGCTCGAGGAGCAGAAGCGGTTGCTCGCCGCCGGGCACGCGGAGGCCCAGGAGATCATCGCGAAGGCGCGGGTGGTGGCCGAAAAGGAACGGGAAGCGCTGCTCGCCCGGGCGCGGGAGGAGTACGATCAGCTGCTGGTGCGGGCGCGCAAGGAGATCGCCGAAGAGAAGGAGAAGGCGTTGCTGGCGCTGCGGCGCGAGGCGGTGGACCTGACGATCGCCGCGGCGTCGAAGCTCATCGAGGCGCAGCTCGACACCGAGGCCAATCGTCGCCTGGTGACGGAATACCTCGAAGGCTTGGAGCGCGCCCGGTGAACGGCAGCGTCGTCGCGCGGAACTACGCGGAGGCGCTGCTGCTCGCCGCCGAACCGCAGGGTACCGAGGAGGTGGAGCGCTATGGGCGGCTGCTCGACGCCGTGGCGGGCGCGGTGCAGGCGGACGAGCGCATCGCCGTGGCGCTCGAGTCGCCCCGGGTTGCCAAGGCCACCAAGGCCGAGCTGCTGGCGCGGGCGCTCGAGGACGTGGCGCCGCCCCCGTTCGTGCGGTTTCTCCAGGCGGTGGTGCGGCGCGGCCGCCAGGGGCTGATCGGCCAGATGGCCCGGGAGTACCAGGGGCTCGTGGACGTGAAGCTCAACCGCGTGCACGCGGGCGTGACGCTCGTGGAGGAGCCGGACGACCGGCTCGAGCAGCAGATCGTGGCGCGGCTCACGGAGGCGATCGGCAAGGACGTGCGGGCGCACTTCCGCGCTGAACGGAGCATCCTGGGCGGCGTGATCGTGCGGGTGGGCGACCGCATCTTCGATGGCTCGGTGCGGCGCAAGCTCGCCACCCTGCGGCGCAAGATGCTCACGGGGGAGTAACGGCAGAGGGGGGAGGCGCGGCGATACGGCGGCCCGGGACACCCCGGGCCGCCGTTTCGCCTACAGGCGGTAGCGCAGGCCGAGCGACACCGAGCGACGCCACAGGGCGCGCAGCTCGAACCCGCCCGGCAGCTCGCCCTCGTTGAAGAGCGAGCTCGTGAGCGCGACCCCGGCCCGGACCGAGCCG
>WNGH01002813.1_pt1 | contig 18639 bp, 13 predicted proteins | sample 5400631 | NCBI WGS metagenome assembly WNGH01 (sample SAMN13153373, study PRJNA577476) | soil metagenome | isolation source: 115 cm soil or saprolite under Garry oak tree replicate 1 | place: USA:California | collected 2016-06-15
CCACGAACTTGTACATTCGCCCGGAGAAGTTCAATGGGTGCCCGTGCGTCAGGTGGCCGCCATGCGAAAGATTCATTCCCAGGACGGTATCGCCAGGCTGCAAAGTGGACATGTACACCGATACGTTCGCGGAGGTCCCAGAATGCGCCTGAACGTTGGCGTGCTCAGCGCCAAACAGCTCCTTTGCACGATCAATGGCCAGTTGCTCGACTTTATCGGCGTATTCGCAGCCGCCGTAATAGCGTTTCCCGGGATAGCCTTCCGCGTATTTGTTAGTAAAGATCCCTCCCATCGCTTCGAGCACTGCTTCCGAAACGAGGTTTTCCGAGGGGATCAACTCCAGCCCGGTGGCCTGGCGCTTGGCTTCTTCCCGCAGGAGATCTGCGATTTGCGAATCGACGGTGTCCAGCGACCGGTTCATGCGGTCGTTTGCGTCGGTAGTGTGGGTCATGGAGTGTCCTCATCTCGCCGGGTGCGTTTGGGTGCGTTACGCGGGCGGAGGAGCGATTTTATCGGATGGAGTGGAGGAAAGCCAATGAGGCGGTCGCGCGAACCTAGATGATCACCCGCTGGATTACTACGAGTGGTATATTGGCCGCGAATCAGTCTCAGAGGAATGAAACACGATTACTGCACGGTCCAAAATCTCGATCCAAGCGGTGAAACTATGTCCATGAATATAGTAAATTTTTGGCTGGCCAAGGTATTGTTGCCATGGCGGAGCTCACCTTCGTTGTTCGAGTGCTGTTTGTTTCTTGCCTTCGCGGCCGTTGCTGCGCAGCTCAGCGCGCAGGACAAGAATCCGTTCGCGGGAGATGCCAAGGCAGCCAAGGTCGGCGAATCGCAATTCCGCGCGAACTGTGCGTTTTGCCACGGGCTTGGCGCGCGCGGCGGAGGACGGGGCCCTGATCTGACACGCACTCAGAAGCGTCACGGAAATTCCGATGCCGACCTATTTCGAACGATCAACGAAGGAGTTCCAGGCACAGCGATGCCGCCGAATGGGGCCACGCAGCAGGGCGTGGGAATGACCGAGGAAGAAATCTGGCAGGTAGTCACCTACATTCGCAGCGTGCAAGCGAAGGCTCCTGCGCAAATTGTTGGAAATGCCGCGCATGGCAAGGAACTTTTTTATGACAGCTCGGCGTGCTCCACGTGTCACATGATTCAGGGGAAGGGAGGACGGCTCGGTCCCGATCTCAGCAACGCAGGATCGGCACGCTCGACCGATTATCTGGTGGAATCCGTGCGCAGTCCCAGCCGGCGGCTGGCGCAAGGAATTTCCGAGGCGATGAAAGAATTCTCGCAGGAATATGAGACGGTCACCGTGGTTACGCTCGATGGAACGAAGTTGCTCGGCGTGGTCCTGAACGAAGACAATTTCACTTTGCAGATACTGGACACGCGGGAGCAACTGCATCTTTTCCAAAAAGACAAACTGCGATCGCTGGAAAAAAGCCGTGAATCCCTGATGCCTGCTTACGATCAGAAAACGCTGAGCGACAAAGATCTACAGGATTTAATCGCGTACCTGCTTGCGGTAGGTGTCCAATGAAACGCCTAACGAAGCCATCGACGATCAAAAGCAGATTCCTCGCTCCGCAAACCCATCTGGAGCGCAAGGAACGCTCTTCGCTCGGAATAACGGAAAGGGTAGGCGCGACCTTCGTTTTGTTGACGGTTGCTACCTGCATTGCGCCCTCGGCTCGCGCGCAGGTGACGCCTCAGCGCCTGCTCGATTCGGCAAAGGATCCGCAGAACTGGCTGATGTACTCCGGCGACTACGCGGGGCGGCGGTTCAGCGCGCTCGACCAGATCAACACGTCAAACGCGGCTTCGCTGGTTCCGAAGTGGGCCTATCAAACGATGGGCGGCGGAAAATTTGAGACGACGCCTCTTGCCGTTGACGGCGTGCTCTACGCCACCGGCCAGGACGATCGCGCATTCGCGCTGGATGCGCGGTCGGGCCGGCCGATCTGGCAATATCAGCGCGCGCTGCCGTCGGACATTCGTCCGTGTTGCGGGCGCGTGAATCGCGGGCTGGCGATTTTGGGCGACAAAGTTTTCCTGGGCACGCTGGATGCCCATGTGATTGCGCTCGACGCAAAGACAGGGAATGTCATGTGGGATGCCACAGCCACGGACTACCGCAAGGGTTACAGCATCACGCTCGCGCCTCTGGTGATCAAGAATCTCGTGCTTATCGGCGTTTCCGGTGGCGAATATGGAATTCGCGGATTCATTGACGCCTACGACGCTGCAAGCGGCGAACGCAAATGGCGCTTCAACACCATTCCCGGTCCGGGCGAGCCACTTTTTGGACCACTGGCAATCCCTCGCCCTCGAATCGTGGCGAGGGACGAGCCGGCGACAATCTCTACTCCAATTCCTTACTCGCACTGGAACCGGAAACGGGCAAGCTCAAATGGTATTTTCAATTCTCCAAGCACGATGAACACGATTACGACGCCACCCAAGTGCCCGTCATGGTTGATCAGGGTGATCGCCACCTCATCCTGCAAGCGAATCGCAACGGTTTTTTCTATGTGATTGATCGCACCAATGGAAAACTCGTTTCTGCGAACCCTTTTGCAAAAGTGACCTGGAGCGATTCGAAAGATGCGAGCGGCGCTCCCATTGCGCGCAAGGACGCTTCCCCGACGCTGGAAGGGAATCGCGTGTGCCCGGGCGCCGCGGGTGCGACCAACTGGATGTCGCCCGCTTACGATCCGCAAACGCAGCTTTTCTACGTTACTGCGCGGGAGCAATGTGACGTTTTCAGCACTGCGCCGCAGACCTACGAAGCGGGTCACGCTTATTATGGCAGCGCCTATTTTCCGAATGATGATGCCGCCCCGTTTACCGGCGCACTCCGCGCCATCGATCCCGCCACTGGAAAAATAAAATGGGAATGGAAGCATCCTTCGCCGACGTGGTCCGGCGTGCTTTCTACAGCGGGCGGACTGGTTTTTACCGGTGACGCCGAAGGAAACTTCATCGCCCTGGAAGCCGCTTCCGGCAAAGCGCTGTGGCACTTTCAGTGTGGCGCTTCGGTGTATTCATCGCCGATGTCGTTCGCGATCGACGGCAAGCAATACGTGGCCATTGCCGCCGGTTCGGCGCTCTTCACGTTTGGTCTTCCTTAAATCCAGTTAAATCCGCCGCGAGCACGATCGCGGAAATCACGCTATACTTGGAGGGTTATGCTCGCGGTCAACAATGTCACTATGCGCTTCGGTCCGCGCGTTCTCTTTGAGAACGTGACGTGCACTTTCATGTCCGGGCGCCGCTACGCCGTCACTGGGCCGAATGGCGCAGGCAAGTCCACGTTCATGAAGATTTTGACCGGCGAGATCGATTCGACCAGCGGCTCGATCACGCGTCCGAAAAAGATGGGGGTTCTACGGCAGGACCAGTTCGCGTTTGACGAATACCGCGTCATCGACACGGTCATTATGGGCAACGCGGCGCTCTGGAAAGCGCTGGAGGAACGCGACGCGCTGTACGCCAAGCCGCACGATGACTTGACGGACGCGGACGGGATGCGCCTCGGCGAGCTTGAAGGCATCGTCGGGGAAGAGGGCGGCTACACCGCGGAGGCGGATGCCGCGGTGCTGCTCGACGGCCTGGGCGTGGAAGCCTCGCTGCACGAACGCAAGATGGGCGAATTGCAGGGCGGGCAGAAAGTTCGCGTGCTGCTCGCGCAGGCGCTCTTTGGCAATCCGACGGCGCTGCTGCTCGACGAGCCGACGAACAACCTGGACCTCGATTCCGTGCACTGGCTGCAGAGATATTTGTGCGATTACGAAGGCGTCCTGATCGTCATCTCGCACGACCGTCACTTTTTGAATAGCGTGTGCACGTACACCGCGGACATCGACTACGAGACCATCATCATGTACGTCGGCGGATACGACGATATGGTGGTGGCCAAGACGCAAATTCGCGGCCGCATCGAAGCCGATAACGCCAATCGCGAGAAAAAAATCGCGCAGTTGCAGGAGTTTATCGCCCGGTTTTCCGCGGGCACGCGTTCCGCGCAGGCGACTTCACGAAAAAAAGAAGTCGAGCGCCTGCAAACGGCCGAACTGGCCAGAAGCAACATCCAGCGGCCGTACATTAAATTTGACATGAAGCGGAATTCGGGTCGCCATCCGCTGGAAATCCGAAGCGTCGAGAAGTCTTACGATGATCTGAAGGTAATTCCGCGTTTTTCCGCGAGCGTCGTGCGCGGCGAAAAGATCGCGCTGATGGGCCGCAACGGCGCGGGCAAAACCACGCTGCTGAAGTCCCTGGTTTGCAACGCGCCGGGATTCATCGATGACAAGGACCTGGAGTTCCCCATCGATGGCGGCGAGGTGCGCTGGGGACACGAAGTGGCCATCGGCTACTTCGCGCAGGACCACGGTGAATCCATCACCAAAGGCATGACCGCGATCGAGTGGCTGTGGCAATACGATCCTGCGGCTTCGCAACAGGAGCTGCGCGGATTGATGGGCCAGATGCTTTTCAGCGGCGAAGATGCGCTCAAGCCGACTCGAGCGCTTTCCGGCGGCGAGTCCGCGCGGCTGATTTTTTGCCGGCTGATGCTCCAGAAGCCGAATTTCCTGGTGCTCGACGAGCCGAACAACCATTTGGATCTGGAATCCATCAACGCGTTGAACATCGCCTTGCAGCGCTACGATGGAACCGTCTTGCTGGTCACGCACGACCACGACGTCATCGACGAAGTCGCGACGCGCATCTGGCATTTCCATGGCGGCAAGATTGAGGACTTCAAAGGGCCCTACGAAGAATACGTGGCTTACGAAGAGGCGAAAGCTACACAGAGTCCAACACCAGCCGCGCGCCAAGGCAGCCCGCGTTCCGCAGTCTCTTCATAACGCGCGTCCCGCCGCAGCGCCAGACGCCCACGCCCATTGAAAATTAAATCCCCCGAGATGGCCGGTGACGTCCAAGACCTCGCCAATGAAAAATAATCCCTTGACCTTCAGACACTCCATCGTCTTGCTCGATAATTCGTCAGTATCCAGGCCACCGGCCGTCACCTCCGCCTTTTCGTAGCCCTCGGTGTCTGCAGGTTTGATCACCCACTCGTGCACCTGCTTCTCGAGTTTCGCCAGCGCATCGTTATCCCACGCGGCAGGCGCATGGTTTTCCAGCCAGCGTTCGGCGAATCGTTTCGGCAAAATTCCAAGAAACGCCTTTTGCGCCGCGGCCATGTTGCGCACCTTTCCCGCACGAATCGCCGCGGTTATCTCGCGTTCCGGAGCAAGGTCGATTTGGATCGGGTGCCCCTTCTCCCAATAGGAAGAGATTTGCAATATCGCAGGGCCGCTCAGCCCGCGATGCGTGATCAGCATTTTCTCTCGGAATGCGCGATGATTGCTCTTCGCGAACACTTCTGCGGAAACGCCCGCCAAGTCGCAGTAGCGGCTGAGATCCTTGCCCCCGAGCACAAAAGGCACGAGCCCCGGCCTCGTCTCCACAATCTTTAATCCGAATTGGCGTGCCAGCTCGTACCCAAACGGCGTCGCGCCTATTTTTGGGATCGAGAGTCCGCCCGTTGCGACCACCAGGGCGGGCGCGCGAAATTCATCGGATTCCGTACGCGCCACGAACTCCGTCGTGCGCCGCACTTCGCGGATTCGGCACTGCGTGAAAATCTGCACTCCTGCAGCGCGGCATTCCGATTCCAGCAGTTCAATAATGTCTCGTGCGGAACGGTCGCAAAAGAGTTGACCGAGCGTTTTCTCGTGATAAGGGATGCGATGCTTTTCCACCAGCGCGATGAAGTCCGCGGGCGTGTAGCGGGCCAGCGCGGACTTTGCGAAGTGTTCATTCGCGGAAATGAAGTTTTCCGGCTGGCAATGAATGTTGGTGAAATTACAGCGCCCTCCGCCGGAGATGAGAATTTTCTTCCCGATTCGCTCGGCATGCTCCAGCACGGCGACGCGCCGCCCGCGTTTCCCGGCCTCCATAGCGCACAGCAGTCCGGCTGCGCCGCCGCCTAGAACCAGAGCGTCAAATTGGTGCATCAAGAAGAAATCTCACGTGAGCGGGAATCCGCCATTTGCTGAGTTTCCGCGGTCATCGCTCTCAAGGTTAAACTATGTACGGGAGAAGACCGAAAAATTTGCCTCCAATTGTCAGCGCACAAGGATTGTCGAAGAGATACGGCGTAGCGCCGCTCTTCCAGAATATTTCATTTACCGTCTCCGAAGGGGATCGCATCGGCGTGATCGGACCGAATGGATCGGGCAAGTCGACGCTCCTCGAAATGCTCTTCGGTCGCGTCAAACCGGACAGCGGGGACGTGGCCATTCGCAAGGGCACGCGCCTGAGTTACGTTGCGCAAATCTCGGACTTTGCGTCCGGCGTGACCGTTCGTTCGGTCATCGAAAGCGCGCTGGAACACGCCGCGATTCCAGAAGCCGAGCGCGTCGCGCGTCTTCCGGAGACGCTGGGCCGCGCGGGCTTCACGGATCTTGACGCGCACGCCGCGACGCTTTCTGGCGGCTGGCGCAAACGTCTCGCCATTGCCGAGGCGTTGGTCCAGGCGCCGGACATTTTGCTCCTGGACGAGCCCACCAATCATCTCGACCTCGCCGGGATTCAGTGGCTCGAATCCGTTCTGCGCAATGCGCCGTTCGCGTGCGTGGTGGTCAGCCACGATCGTTATTTCCTGGAAAATGTCGCCAACGAAATGGTGGAGCTGAGCCGCGCTTACCAAGATGGCGCGCTCCGCGTGAGCGGGAATTACAGCGCATTCCTGGAGGCCAAGGAGGAACACCTTCACGCGCAGAAAAAGCGGCAGGAGTCGCTCGAAAATCGCGTGCACACGGAACTCGAATGGCTGCGCCGCGGGCCGAAAGCACGCGCCACCAAGGCCAAGGCGCGCACTGATAAGGCTCACGAGATGATCGGCGAATTCGCGGAGATGAACGCCCGCAGCCGCACCGCCAGCGCCGAAATCGATTTCTCCGCCACCAATAGGAAAACAAAGCAGCTCATCACCCTCGACGGAGTCTCCTACGGCGTGGGCAGCCGCACTCTTTTCAGAGACATTCATTTCAGCGTCACGTCGCAGATGCGTGTCGGGCTGGTCGGTCCGAATGGCAGCGGCAAGACTACGCTACTCCGCCTTATGCGCGGAGATATCCAGCCGGAAATTGGAAAGATTCGCCGTGCCGAAGGCTTGCGAGTCGTTTACTTTGACCAGAACCGGCAACTCGATCCCGACGTTACTCTGCGCCGCGCGCTCGCTCCGGATAGTGACGCAGTCGTTTATCAGGAGCGTGTCATCCACGTCGCTTCGTGGGCCGAACGATTTCTTTTTTCGGCGGAAAATTTGAACCAGAGAGTTGGCCGGCTCTCGGGCGGCGAGCGCGCACGCGTCCTGATTGCTCAGCTCATGCTGCAACCCGCCGATGTTCTGCTTCTGGACGAACCGACCAACGACCTGGATATCCCCACGCTCGAAATCCTGGAAGAGAGCCTGCTCGAATACCCGGGGGCTCCGGTGCTGGTCACCCACGATCGCTTCATGCTGGATCGCGTCTCGACCGTTGTGGTCGGCCTGGATGGCTTCGGAACGGCGGAGCGTTTTGCGGACTACTCGCAATGGGACACTTGGCAGCGCGCGCGCTTGGCAACGGCTGCCGCCAAGTCAGCGGACGAAAACCGGCGCACTCGGTCTACGGGGGACGAAGTTCCACGGGCCGCTGCCAAAAAGAAACTCTCCTATACCGAAGCCCGGGAATTCGCGGCCATCGAAAGCCGCATCCACGAGGCCGAGCAGATGCTGCATACCAAGCGCGCCGCGCTCGAAGATCCGGTCGTCACCAGCGATCGAATCAATCTCCAGAACGCGTGCACACAATTGGACGAAGCGCAGAAATCCGTGGATACCCTCTACGCCCGCTGGGCCGAACTAGAGCAGAAGCAGTCCTGACCTCCAGCGGCGATTGCCCGCGATAGGCCCGCGCATTCTGCTTTGTTCGGGGTCGACTTGTTGCTCGATGCCGATCACTCCTCGCCTCTATTTAGCGAGCAAGCTTTTCCAGCGGATCCAGGCGTCAGCCCTCGCTCTCTTGTCGTCCTCCTTCGCATCCGGGGCCTCGCCGGCCCGCATAAAACCGTGTCCCGCGCCCTCATAGGTCACAATGTCGTAAGCCTTGCTTGCGGCCTTCATTTGAGCGACGGCATCGGGAATGGTAGCGCCGATGCGCGCGTCGTTCCCTGCATAGAAGCCATAGACTGGAGCTTTGATCCTCGCCATGGCGTCCTTATCCGGCGGCCCGCCGTAGAAAACAAAAGCGGCCGCCAGATCGCTACGGTTCGTGGCGAACCGGAACGTTTGACTGCCACCCCAGCAGAAACCGCCAACAAAAAGCTTGCCGATCGAGGACGGAATCTTCAGCGCGTAGTCCGCCGCGGCGTTCAAATCCGCCGTCACCTGGTCCGGATTCAGGTGGCTGACGGCTTCCATCGTTTTGCCCTCGGCAAAATCGGTGCTGCGGCCGCCGTTCGGACCCATGCCGGAAAGAAGATCGGGTGCCACTGCAATATAGCCGGCGGCGGCAACCTGATCCGCCAGATCCTGCACCCAGTCCGTCATGCCGAAGATTTCATGGATGATCAGCACGACAGGGGTCTTGCCCTTGGACTCGGGATAGACCACGAACGTTTCGACCGAGCGATTGTCGTGTTTCAGCGTCACCCATTCGCGGTGCCTCGGCGATTTTTCCAGAGTGGCTTTGGCCCAGTCCTGCGCCGATACAAATGGCGCGGCACTAAGAATGAGAAGCGCAATCAAAGTGATACGTTTCATGGCGTCATTTCTCCCTCAGAGAACATTGCTGGGTTGACACGAACCGGGATGGGTTCGCAGAGAACGAGAGGCATTGTAATGCCGCAGGGCAAGGCCCGCAAGACCGGAAGGAATTCGTCCTTCTCCACTAGATTTACTTCCATGCATGCGTTGACACGCTTGCATGCGTCCGCTACGCTTTTGAGTTTACTTAGCCTGAATGATCGCCTCTGAGAGGAACGGACAAACCGCCGCATGGCCGAAGAAAAGCTTCCTACCCGCGCACAAGATTTTTCTGAGTGGTACAACCAACTGGTTCTAAAGGCGCAGCTCGCCGATTACGCGCCGGTTCGTGGCTGCATGATCGTCCGTCCGTACGGCTGGGCTCTGTGGGAAAACATCCAGCAAGCCCTCGACCGCCGGTTCAAGGCCACTGGCCACCAGAACGTGGCGTTTCCCATGCTCATTCCGCGCAGCTTCATCGACAAGGAAAAGCATCACGTCGAAGGATTTTCGCCGGAGCTTGCGGTAGTCACCATTGGTGGGGGAGAAGAGCTTGCCGAGCCCCTGGTGATTCGTCCGACCTCGGAAACCATCATCGGCCACATGTGGTCGAAGTGGATTCAGTCCTATCGCGACCTTCCGGTGTTGATGAACCAGTGGAATAGCGTGGTGCGCTGGGAATTGCGAACCAAGTTGTTTCTCCGCACGCTCGAATTCTACTGGCAGGAAGGCCACACGGCGCACGCCACGCGCCAAGAGGCCGAAGCCGAAACCCTCCAGATGCTGGATATTTACGCTGACTTCGCCATTAACGACGCGGCCATCCCCGTAATTCCCGGAAGAAAATCAGAGGCGGAGAAATTCGCGGGCGCGCATACCACTTACGCTATCGAAGCGATGATGGGTGACGGCAAGGCGCTGCAAGCGGGCACCTCACATTTCCTGGCGCAAAACTTTGCCGAAGCCTTCGAGGTGAAATACCTGGACCAGAACGGCCAGTTGCAGCACTGCTGGACTACGTCGTGGGGACTTTCCACGCGCATGATTGGCGCGATTATTATGGTCCATGGAGATGACCAGGGTCTCGTCCTGCCACCGAAGCTCGCGCCCTACCAGGTTGTTATTGTGCCAATTTTCAAAACCGAAGAAGAAAAGACCGGCGTCCTCGATGCTGCGCGAAAGCTGAAAGCCGAGATCGTCAAAGCGGGCATTCGCGTCACGCTCGATGAACGCGAAGGCCAGAGCCCCGGCTGGAAATTCAATGACTGGGAAATGCGCGGGGTTCCCCTGCGAGTCGAACTCGGTCCCAAGGATGTGGCCAAACAGGCTGCCGTCCTCGCGCGCCGGGACCGCCCTGGCCGGGAAGGGAAAATCAGCGCCCCGCTCGCCGATCTGCCCGCCACTATCGAGCGATTGCTCGCGGAAATCCAACAAGCGCTTCACGACAAGGCTCTGGCTTTCCGCAAGGCCCACACCCACGATGCGAATACCTACGACGAACTGAAGAAGGCCGTCGAGAGCGGCTTCGCCTACTCGCGGTGGTGCGGCAGCGTCGGCTGCGAGGCCAAAATCAAGGAAGAAACCCGTGCCACCATGCGCTGTATTCCCCTGGAGCAAGAGGGTGGAGGCGGGAACTGCGTCTACTGCGGGCAGCCCGCCACCGCGCGCGCGATCTTTGCCAGGGCTTACTAGGCCCGTTCCTTTCCGGGAACACGCCTCTCGCCAATTTCTCGACACTCGTGCGTGCCGGTGTTAGCTTGAGTACATCGAGAAATTACGCGTTGCCGTTCTTCACCGCGGCTATTCTGCGGCGCGAGCGGCCCCGGAGGAGATGAATCCAGTGGATCGCAGAACCGCACGACATCGCCGCGCGCCAGCGTCCCACTGTTTCGAACGCGGGGAGGGCAAGCTCAAAACGTTCATCTCCCTGGCGATTGTGCTGCTGGCCATCTATTCTGCCGTTAAAATCGTGCCGGCCTACGTTTCGGATTATCAGCTCAGCGACAAAATGCAAGAACAGGCACGCTTCGCGGTCGTGAATCGCTACACCGAGGACCAGATTCGAGCCAATATTTTCAAGGTGGTGCAGGATTTGGAAATCCCTGCCAAGCCCGAAGCCATCAAGGTGGCCGCAAGCAATGCTATTGTGAAGATCTCTCTGGAATATACCGTCCCAGTGGACTTGTTCTTTTACCACCTGGATCTGCATTTTGCTCCGAGCAGTGAAAACAAGGCCCTGTTCTGAGGTATCGGCTCCGCGGCCGCTCGTCTCTGGTTTCTTGCTGGCAACCCGGCATCGAAGAACTCCGCCTTCCCCAGACCGCGGTTTTGCGAGACAATAAAAGTCCAGCCCTTGGGAGCTAAGTTGCAAATCCGCGTTCAACAGGGTTTTTTTACTTCCAAGATCGGCCTCACGATCTTGGGCATAGCCTTCGGCATTTTTCTGATCGCCGGCGGCATCTTCACCTACTACTACATGAGTTATTCGCGCATGATCGATGCGCGGCTCTCCGGCAACGTTCTGCAGAACACCACGCAGATTTTCTCCGCGCCGGAACATATCTCGGCAGGCCAGGCCTGGGGTGCGGAAGACCTGACAGGCTATCTGACCCGCGTGGGATACCGCCCGGTACAGGACTCGAACGCCATCGGCCAGTTCACGGTGCAGAACAACACGGTGGATATCCGCCCTTCAAAACTCTCCTACTTTGCAGGTACCAATTCTCTGGCGGTGCAGTTCAGGGGAAGAAGCATTCGATCCATCAAGCCGCTCAGTGGCGGTGCGGATATTGATAGCGCGGAAATCGAACCGGAACTCATCACCAATCTTTTCGACAGCGCCCGTGAGAAGCGGCGGCCCATGCGCTACGAAGATTTGCCGGTAATGCTCGTAAACGCGATTCTTTCCTCCGAGGACAAGCGCTTTTTCGAACACGGGGGTTTTGATTTCATTCGAATCGCAGGGGCGGCCTGGGCCGACATGCGGCACACCAGCCAACACTACCAGGGCGCCAGCACCATCACGATGCAGGTGGCGCGGACGTTCTTTCTTTCGACCGACCGCAACTGGCGGCGGAAGCTGTCTGAAGCCATGATTTCCGTCGAGCTCGAGCAACGCTTCAACAAACAGCAAATCTTCGAGCTGTACGCCAACGAAGTGTATCTCGGCAATCGCGGGAGCTTTGGCATCCGCGGATTCTCCCAGGCCGGCGTGGCATACTTCGGAAAGGACTTAAGGCAGTTGACGCTGCCGGAATTCGCCTACCTCGCGGGAATCATTCGCGCGCCGAATTACTATTCGTCCGCCGACCGTCACCCGGAGCGCGGCGTGCAGGCCCGCGATCGCGTATTGACGCAGATGCTGGAGAACAAGTACATCACGGAAGAAGACCTTCAGGATGCCAAGAAGGCGCCGCTGAAGATTATCCGGACTTCCATTTCCGGGAGTGAAGCGCCCTATTTCGTCGACATGGTGAAAGACCACCTGCTGGATAAATATTCCGAAAACGAACTGCTGAGCGAAAATTTCCGCGTGTATACGACGCTCGATCCCGCCTTGCAGCGTGCCGCGGGCGCGGCCATCGATGCGGGGATGAAGAATGTGGATTTGCTCCTGGCCAAGAAGTACGATAAGTGGCGAAGAGAGCAAGCCAAAAAGGGCAGCAGTGAACCGATTCCGCAGGCGCAGGTCGCGCTTGTCGCGCTGGACCCGCGGACCGGAGAAATCAAGGCGGTGATCGGCGGACGCGATTACGGGCTGAGCCAGCTTAACCACGCTCTGGCGCATCGCCAACCAGGTTCGGTGTTCAAACCGTTTGTCTACGCCGCTGCGTTCGACAATGCCGTTGACGGCGTGCAGCCTGTGATCACCCCTGCGACGACAATCGACGACGAACCCACGACCTTCGAGTTCGACGGCAAGGAATATACCCCGAATAATTATGGGGAAAGATTCATGGGACGTGTCACGGTGCGTGACGCGCTGACGAATTCTCTCAACGTGGCTACCGTCAAAGTTGCGGAACTCATCGGCTATGGCCGGGTGGTGCAAGTCGCCCGGAAAATGGGCCTGGGGACGAACATTCAGCCGACGCCGTCGGTCGCTCTTGGCGCGTATGAAATGACGCCGATCGACGTGGCCGCGGGATACACCACGTTTGCGACCATCGGGACACGCTCTGAGCCGCAGTTTGTACGCACCGTCGTCGATGCGGACGGCAAGCCGCTGGAAAAGTTCACGCCGCAAACGCATCAGGCGCTGGACCCCCGGGTCGCATTTCTTGTCGACAGCTTGCTGAAAGACGTCATGAACCGTGGCACGGCGGCAGGTGTGCGCGCGCGTGGCTTCACCCTGCCTGCGGCCGGAAAGACCGGCACCTCCCGCGACGGATGGTTCGCCGGATTCACTTCCAACCTCCTCTGCGTGATCTGGATTGGCTTTGATGACAATCGCGACTTGGGCATAACCGGTGGCATTGTGGCCGCGCCGATCTGGGCGGACTTCATGATTCGTGCCACGTCGCTTGCGCAATACCGCGACGTGAAGGACTTTGCGATGCCGGATGGAGTGCAATCCGTCCTCATCGATCCTGAAAGTCTGCAGCTTGCGACGGCCAACTGTCCCACCACGCGGGAAGAGGTCTATGTGGCAGGTTCGGCGCCAACCGTATATTGCGAATTGCACGGGGGCCACAACCTATTAACTTCCACAGGCTCTATCCTTTCCCGGATATTTGGCGGTGAATCCAAAAAGCCGCAAACGGACGCCAACGGCCAGCCGGTTAATGCCTCTGACCCCAACCGGCCGCCCAATGCGACCGGCCAGGACCCGGCCGATCCTTCCGCGGAATCCGCGGAAAAGAAAAAGAACCCTTTACGGAAGATTTTTGGTATCTTTGGAGGCAAGAAGAAGGAACCCGACCAGGCTAAGCCTAAGCCGGAGAAGGGAGATCCGCCATGATCGGTCTTAGAATGGCGTTTCCAGTAAGCGTCCTCCTCCTCACTCTTTCCATTCCCTCTGCAGGACAGTCTTTCGCGGAGACTAAAGATACAACCGTAGTGCCGCGTGCGGTGCAGTCGCAGCCACAATCGCAGTCTCCCGCGGAATCTTCCGTCATCGTCGTGAAGCCCGGGCTAACCGATGAGCAGATGGCGGATCTTTACATGGTGCGGAAGGAATACCGGGAAGCGACCCTGGTCTACAAGCGGCTCGCCGACCAGAACCCTCAGAATCCCGTGTACTTGAATAAGCTGGGGATTGCGCTTCACCAGCAAGAGGCGCTCGGGCTGGCCCTGAAGTATTACGAGCGCGCGTCGAAGGTTGATCCTTCCTATGCCGACGCGCAGAACAACATCGGGACAATCTGGTATCAGAGGAAGAAATACGGCAAGGCCATCAAGGCGTATCAAAAAGCGATAAACATTCGCACCGACATGGCCGTGCTCTACAGCAACCTCGGCTATGCCTACTTTGGCGACAAACGCTACGAGCAAGCCATCGCCTCTTTCCGCCAGGCGCTTTCGCTGGACCCGCAGCTCTTCGAGCGCAACAGCTCGAGGAATGGGTCGATCCTGCAGGACCGCTCGGTGAGTGACCGAGGCCGGTTCTATTTCCTGCTTGCAAAGTCCTTCGCGGAAGCCGGTAATTTGGAGCGCTGCGTGATTTATTTGCGCAAGGCCAAGGACGAAGGCTACAAGGAGTTGTCGGCCGTGAAATCCGACCCCTCTTTTGCCGCGGTTTTGAAGAGCCCAGAGATACAAGAGGTTCTCGCGCCCAAGCCTCCCGACACGACGCAACCCTAACCTGTTTCGATTTGTCGATGCACAACCTCGATTTGCGCCTCTGACGCGAAACGCGTGTTTGTGTCTGCTACAATGCAACAGACATGAGGCGCCCTTCCATCAGCGCGCGTATTCTGATTTTACTCTCTGTCGTCGCCGTTTTCGGAACCGCTTCGGTTGCCGCGCGGCAATCCGCGCCTCAATCCAGCACGGGACCGGCTGTTGCCACTCAGCAACGAATCTACCTGGTTTTTCCTTTTGAAAATGCGGGCGCTACACCACGATTGGATTGGCTCGGCGAAGGTTTGGAAGAGCTGACCATCCAGCGGCTGGCGGGAGCCGGCGAGCAGGTGTATTCGCGCGCGGGTCGGCTGGTCGAGCAGGAACGCTACGGCTTGCCTCGCTCATCGAAACTCAGCCGCGCGACCATGCTGCATATTGGAGAAGACCTCGACGCGGATTTCGTCATTTTTGGCAGATACACGGCGAACGCGACATCCCTCACCATCGAATCGCGGATCTTAAAAGTTAGCCCAGCGCGATTGCTGCCGGCGATACGGGAAACCGGTACCTTGGCTTCGCTCATGGACCTGCACACCCGGCTGGTTTGGCGAATGCTTTCCTCAAGCGATCGAAGCTACTCGCTGAACCTTGCTGCCTTCACGAAGCGCCAGCGCCCGCTGCGCTTGGACGCGTTTGAACATTACGTTCGCGGGCTGCTGGCCAGTGACGATGACGCGCGTTTGCGCGAGCTGCGCGAAGCTTCGCGCCTCGAGCCGGAATGGCCGGAACCCAACTTCGCGATGGGCGAAGCGTATTTCACGCGTCGCGACTGCGAATCCGCGCTGCTCTGGTACGCGCGGGTGCCAAAGACTCACGACCGCTACATGCAAGCGGTTTTCGCAACCGGTGTTTGCCGGCTTCTTCTCAATCAGCCCGATCGAGCGGAGGAAGTGTTCACGTCGCTGCAGTCAGCGTCGCGGAACAACATGGTCTCCGGAGCCGATCTGCCGGAAGTCCTGAACGATCTGGCAATGGCGCGGGCGCGGCAGGGCAAGACGGCCGCGGCGCAAAGTGATCTTCGCCAGGCTGCGGAGCTGGATCCCGACGAGGACGATTATCCATTCAATCTTGGCCTGCTGGCCTTGCAGACGAATGACGCCGCCGCGGCGGCGCGATATTTTCGCGAAGCCACGCACCGCGAACCGGACAATCCGGAAGATCGGGCGATGCTGGTCCTGGCGCTGGAAAAGGCCGGCAACAAGGACGAAGCCAGCCAGGAACGTGAATCGGCGAACGAAACTTTTGGCCCGAACGGACTTCCCGCAATTCGTCTCGATGCCAAGAACGAATTTGTAGCCAAGCTCAATCGCATCAAGACCGAGCTCGACGTAACGGCGCTTCGCGCGGAGATACAGTCGGTCGAGCCTCCGGCGACTGCTGCTGCCTCCGCTGCCGCGAACGATTCTCCCATGACGCACGTCCGTCGCGGCCGGCAGGAACTCTCCGCGGGACACGCGGAGGCCGCGGAGAAAGAATTTCGCGCTGCTCTTGCCGGCGATCCGGGCAGTGCCGCCGCGCGCTACGAGCTCGCGGAAATTGACCGGCGCCAGGGCAAGATGGATGATGCAGTGAAGGAATTGCAGGCTTCGCTGCAAGCCCGCGATTCCGCGGTGACGCGAACCATGCTGGCGAAAATCTACCTCGAACAAAAGAAACCGGCTCTGGCGCGAGCGGAAGTGCAGAAAGCGCTGAAGCTGGCGCCCAACTATGCGGAGGCCAAGCAACTGCTCGATAATTTGAAGAACTTCAAGCCAAGCGGAAAAAAGCCAGGAGGAGGTGCGCCATGAGCGATTGGTTCCATTGGGTGGAGCACTCCTTTTATCTCGACCGGTTGAGACTTGCGGCGGCGTTTTTTCTTCTCGGGGTTCTGGGCTTCGGTGCTGCCGCGATTTTCTTGCAACTGCCTCCTGCTGCCGCGGATGAGAGTTCCCCCCGTCCGTTCGTCCTCGAACTGAGTCTTGATGGTGAGGTGGAACCCATCCTGGCCACCTACATCGACGAAGGTCTCGCCGATGCGGCGAAGCGTCACGCGGCGCTGGTGTTGATCACCATGGACACGCCGGGCGGCCTGAGCGATTCGATGAAAGACATGATCGAGCACATTCTGGCGTCGCCCGTGCCGGTTGCCGTCTTCGTTTCACCGACGGGCGGACGAGGGGCCTCTGCGGGTTTCTACATTCTCCTGTCCGCGGACATTGCCGCCATGGCTCCCGGCACGCATGCAGGCGCGGCTTCTCCGATCATCGCGATTGGCGGGTTCCCGCAGCAAATTGACGAAGTTTTTCGGAGGAAGATCAACCAGGATGCGATGGCGTTCCTGCGGAGTTTCACCGAGCGGCGCGGGCGCAACCCGGAACTCGCGGAAAAAGCCATCACCGAGTCGAAAGCCTTCACGGAAAAAGAAGCGCTGGACGGGAAAATGATCGATCTGATCGTGAACTCGCCCGATGATTTGCTGCGGCAACTCGATGGGCGAACCATCAAGCGCTTCGACGGAACGCAGGTGAAGTTGATGCTGAAGAGCGCGGCGCGCTCTCCATTTGAGCTTTCTGCGCGGCAGAAGTTTCTGGCGCGCATCGTGGAACCCGACGTGTTCTTTGTCCTGCTGATTCTCGGTGTTCTTGGCCTGTACACCGAATTTACACATCCGGGAGTGATCGCTCCCGGAGTGATCGGCGGCATTTGCCTGATTCTCGCGCTGTACGCGATGCATTTTCTGCCGGTGAATCTTGCGGGACTATTCCTGATTGCTTTGTCGCTCGCGTTTTTCATCTTGGAGGCGAAAGCTCCAAGTCACGGCGTGCTCGCCTTTGGCGGAGTTGTTTCCATGTTTCTGGGCGCGCTCTTCTTGATCCGCTCGCCGCTCACCTCCGGAGGTGTGAGTATCGGCGTGGCCCTTGCGGGGACGCTGCCGTTTGGAGTCTTGGCAGTAGTCTTAATGAGACTAGTATTGCGCTCCCGGAAATGGAAATCCGCCACGGGAAAAGAAGAGTTGATAGGAGCGCAGGGCGTCGCGGTTGCGCGGCTGACGGCCGGCGCTGAGGGCATGATTCGCGTGCATGGCGAGCTCTGGCGCGCTGAATCTTCGCAGCCCGTGCAGGAAGGCGAAACCGTCAAGGTCTTGCGAGTGGAAGGGCTGAAGCTGCACGTTGAGCCGGCCGGTGTGGCCGCCCCGGTGGCGAAATAAGAGTTCCTACGTTCAGGAGGAAAACATGGAAATTGGTTTTGTCGGGATCGCATTGATCGTCGGACTCGGGCTCATCTGGTTTTGGAATTCGATTTACATCATCAAGGAATGGGAACGCGGCGTGGTGCTTCGGCTCGGCAGGCTGATTCCCGAAGCGAAGAGCGCCGGCATAAATCTGGTTCTTTGGCCGATTGAAACGCTGTATCGAATACCGCTGCGGATTGAGACGCTCGACGTCCCGCCGCAGGACATCATTACGCGCGACAACGTCTCGGTGAAGGTCAATGCCGTTTGCTACTTCCGAGTGGTGGACGCCAACCTGGCGCTTTCGCAGGTGCAGAATTACACCTATGCAACTTCGCAGCTCGCGCAAACCACCATCCGCAGCGTCGTCGGACAGTTCGAACTCGATGAAATACTGTCGCAGCGCGATAAGGTCAATGCCAAGCTCCAGATCATCCTCGACACGGATACCGAACCCTGGGGTATCAAGGTTTCCAAAGTAGAGGTCAAACAGGTGGACATCCCCGAGCAGATGCAGCGCGCCATCGCGAAGCAGGCGGAAGCCGAGCGCGAGCGCCGGGCGAAGATTATTCACGCCGAGGGCGAGTTTGAAGCTTCCCAGAAACTTGCGGACGCCGCGAAAGTTCTGGAGACGCAGTCCTCCGCGATTCAGTTGCGTTACCTGCAAACGTTGACGGAGATAGGTGTCGAGAAGAACACAACGATTGTGTTTCCGCTGCCCATCGATATCATTAATCAGTGGACTAAGAACCTGGGAGGGCCGCAGAAG
>WNGH01003072.1_pt1 | contig 18636 bp, 16 predicted proteins | sample 5400631 | NCBI WGS metagenome assembly WNGH01 (sample SAMN13153373, study PRJNA577476) | soil metagenome | isolation source: 115 cm soil or saprolite under Garry oak tree replicate 1 | place: USA:California | collected 2016-06-15
GGAAGGGGAAACGCTTCGGTCCATCGTGGAAGAGGTCGGCCATCCGTACCACGAGGCCGTTTGGATGGTGAGCCTGATGATCGAACAGTTCAAAACGGAGCTGAGATGGCTCAAACGACTCGAGCGCGAACAGCCACGGCGCGGGCGGGCGCGCCATCCGCAATATGTCCTGTGAAAAACAAAATCATTCCGAGCTAGGAAGGTATTCGAGTACATCTTTAGCTACTTCTGCGAGTGGGCCTGACGCGCGCGGAGTGCATCGAAGTAGAATGGAGGCACAGCCACTCCCCCAATGGAGGAACACAGATGGCATCACGTTTACCGCGAACTTTATTTTTAGGGATCGCCGCAATCGCTCTGGCTGCGGCGCCTTCCTACTCTCAGGGCAAAGGGCACGGCAAGGGCCATGAAAAACACGGCGATGACGATGAAGGGGCCGGCAAGCATGCCTTTAGCGCGCGCGACCGCGAGGTCGTGGCCGGTTATTTCAGCAATCATGCCTCGAATCTTCCGCCGGGGCTAGCGAAGCGCGGTGGAAACCTGCCACCGGGCCTCGAGAGACAGCTGGAGCGCAACGGCACGTTGCCGCCGGGGTTACAGAAGCGCTTGCAGCCTTGCCCTGTTGAGCTGGAACGCCGATTGGCTCCGCTGCCGCCTGACTATCGGCGCGGGTTTATCGGCGCGCACCTCGTGATTTTCAACAAGAATACGAACGTCATCGTGGACGTGATGAAGAACCTCTACTGAGCGGGTCTTTCGTCTGCGGGTCAGCCAATTGCCAGGCGCGAAGGCGGAGAAATCCGGCAGGGGGCACCGGCCGCGGGATTAAAGGTTAAGCGCACCGGAATAGGCGATGCGACATTTGCCGGGCTCGCCGCGCTCGATCCGGCCGATGCGGTAGAACTTTTCGCGGCGGCGCTTCAGGTCTGCTTCCACCAGCTTGATGTACGCAGGGGGCACGGCGACGATCATCCCGACTCCGAGGTTGAAAGACTCGAGCAGGTCGTCGCGCTCGATCTTTCCGAGCTTTGCCAGGTAGCGGAAGATCGGGGGAATGGGCCACGAGGAGAGGTCGATCGCGGCGCGCGTACCGCCCGGCAGCACGCGCGGCAGGTTGCCGGGGATGCCGCCGCCGGTGATGTGCGCGAGAGCAGAAACCCAGCCGCGCGCGAGGAGATTGCGGACCGCCGGTGCATAGCAGAGATGCGGCTTGAGGAGCTCTGCGCCGATCTTGTTCCCCACTTCCGCCACGTACGCGTCGGGCTTCAGCTTCGCGACTTCAAAAATGAGCTTGCGCGCCAGGGAATAGCCGTTCGTGTGAAGGCCTGTGGAAGGAAGGCCCAGCAGCACGTCCCCGGGTTTGACGTTCTTTCCGTTCAGGAGATGCTTGCGGTCGACGACGCCAACGATGAATCCCGCGAGATCGTACTCGCCGGGCGCGTAGAACCCTGGCATTTCCGCCGTCTCGCCGCCGATCAGCGCGCAGCCGGCTTTGCGACAGGCCCGGCTCATGCCGTCCACGAGCTGCTCGACCACTTGCGGCTCGAGCTTGCCCATCGCCAGATAGTCCAAAAAAAACAGCGGCTCGGCGCCCTGCACGAGGACGTCGTTTACGCAATGATTGACGAGGTCGCCGCCAACGGTTGAATGCACGCCCATGGCCATGGCTACTTTCAGCTTCGTGCCTACGCCGTCGGCGCTCGAGACAAGCACCGGGTCTTTCCATTTTTTCTTGTCGAGAGCGTAGAGCGCGCCGAAGCCGCCAATGCCGCCCAGCACGCTGGGCGTGTAGGTGCGGCTCGCGAGGTGGCGAATTCGTTGTTTGACGTCGTCGGCGACCGCGATGTTCACTCCGGCGTCAGCGTAGCGCATGGTGGAAATCGTTCTTTCTCGGGGGCATGTGGGCGGCCGAAGATTCGCGAGCTTTATTATGTGTGACCGCAACCGGTCAACTGATTGTACCAACGGATAGGGTTCCCTGCGGCCACGGCGGGGCGTGCGGCCGGATATTCCCGAAAACTTCAGAACGTGCGAAAGAGCCGGCGCCAGCGCACGAGACCCGGATGAATCAGGGCATTGGCGTAGGCAAAAATCCGTTCCCGAATCTGGCCGGGTTCCCAAGCATCGCGCGGAGCCTCAACCGACATATAAATCATCACCGGGGTTCCGATGATATTCCGCCGAGGCACGTACCCCCAGAAGCGGCTGTCCTCGGAATTGCCGCGATTGTCGCCCATGACGAAATACGAGTTCGCGGGAACGTGGTAGGGATCGCGGCGCTCGTGGCGGTCCATCGGCTCCTGAAGATACGGCTCGTTCAGGCGCTTTCCGTTCACCCAGACGGCGCCGTCATGAATCTCCACCGTGTCGCCCGGAATACCGATCACGCGCTTCACGTAGTCCGGAGCGTTCGGATCAAATGGGGGGCGGAAGATAACGATCTGTTGCCGATGAGGATTGCGCCAGAGGGGCACGTGCCAGCTCGTAAAGGGCACGCCGGCATCGTAGCCCAGGCGGCTCATGATCAGGTGATCGCCGATGAGGAGCGTGTTCTCCATCGAGCCCGAGGGAATCACGCGCGCCTGCCCAATCGTGCCGTTAATGAGCAGAAATATCAGCGCCACCCAAAGCCACGCGATGATTTCGCGCTGGACGCGTTTGTTCAATGGCTCTGCGCCGTTTCTCGTTTTCTTTTGCGGTTCAGTTTTCACGGTGCACCGTCACCGGCGGCTGTCCGGGATGCGCATCTCCCGCCCGCTCGGAGTTTCTCCCGTTAGACGTATTCTCGCGAACTTCCAGTTGCACAAGACCGGTCGGATAAACTCGGATAAACGCCTGTGTAGCACGCGGTACAGAACTTTCCTTCCGTGTCCTGCACCGCCTGTTTCAGGGACGCATAGGACAGATACCCCAAGGAATCGGCGCCGAGGAAGCGGCAGATTTCGTCCGGCGCGTGCGAGGAAGCGATCAACTCCTCGCGCGTGGGCGTGTCCACGCCGTAATAGCAGGGCGAAATCGTCGGCGGGCAGGAGATGCGTACGTGCACTTCGCAGGCGCCGGCTTCTCGCACCATGCGCACAATTTTGCGGCTGGTTGTGCCGCGCACGATGGAATCGTCCACGAGGACGATGCGCTTGCCGGCGAGCAGCTCGCGCACAGGGTTGAGTTTGAGCTTCACGCCGAAATCGCGAATGGCCTGCGATGGCTCGATGAACGTCCGTCCGATGTAGTGGTTGCGGATGAGCCCCATACGGAAAGGGATTTTCGATTCGAGCGCGTAGCCGACCGCGGCAGGCACGCCGGAATCCGGCACCGGCACGACGAGGTCGGCCTCGACAGGATACTCGCGAGCGAGCAAGCGGCCGAGCATCTCGCGGCTCTCGTTCACCGAGCGGCCGAAGATGATGCTGTCCGGGCGAGCGAAATAGACATGCTCGAAGATGCAGTACTGATGCGGCTTTGGGGGAGCGAAGCGGATGGACTCAATTCCGGCGCGGGAGATGCGCACCATCTCGCCCGGTTCGATTTCGCGCACGTATTTGGCGTTCAGAAGATCGAAGGCGCAGGTTTCCGACGCGACAAGCCAGGTTTCGCCGTCTCCGGAAGAGTCCGGCATCGGAGGCAATTTGCCGAGGACGAGCGGACGGAAACCGCGCGGGTCACGGACGGCATAGAGCTCATCGGGCGTCAGCACCAGCAGCGAGTACGCGCCTTCGACCTGATTGAGCGCGTCGCCGAGCCCGCCGGAGAGGTTCCGCGCGGCGGAACGCGCGATCAGGTGGACGATGACTTCGGTGTCGCTGGTGGTCTGGAAGATCGAGCCGCGATGCTCGAGCTTGCGGCGCCACTCGGCGGCATTCGTGAGATTTCCGTTGTGGCCGAGGGCGAGCCTGCCTTTGTTGCAGTCGATCATGATGGGCTGGGCGTTGAGCAGCGCCTTGTCGCCGGCGGTCGAGTAGCGCGTGTGGCCGATGGCCAAGTTGCCTGGAAGTTTGGCGATCACGCTAGGCTGGAAAATTTCTTCGACTTTGCCCATGGCGCGGTGAGTATGCAGATCGGCGCCGTCGCTCGAAACGATGCCCGCCGATTCCTGGCCGCGATGCTGCAGCGCGTAGAGGCCGAGATAGGCGAGCTTGGCCGCCTCGGGATGGCCGAACACGCCGAAGACGCCACATTCGTCGTGGAAGTGATCGTCGAGAAAGATGTGCGGCGCGGTCATGGAATGTGCAGCGCGCGAACGAGCGAATTGGCCCAGGCGTCGCGGAGAGAATCGAGCGGCGACTGGATCACCGCGCGCCCCTGAATATCGATGCCGAAGTCTCCACCGCGAGTGACGCGGCCGATCTCGCGCGCCGCCACACCATATTGTCTCGCAATCTCGAGAACGCGGGCAATAGAACTTGGCGCGGCGGAGACAACGGCACGGCCGCCACGCTCGCCGAAGAGGGCGCATTCGGCGGGGGCCGTGTCATCCAAGCCGACGCTTGCGCCAAGCAGGGGCGCAACATGTTGCGCTCCTTCGGAAGAGGAAACGGAAGTGAAACAAGATTCGGCTAACGTAACGGCGAGGCCGCCGTCGCTGATGTCATGCGCCGAGTGCACCGCGCCCGCTGAGGCCAGGGCGACAAGGCAATCCTGAAGGCGCTTCTCGGCGGCAAGATCGATCGCGGGCGGCTCGCCGGCGACGATGCCGGCGATGGTCTTCGCGTATTCGGACGAGGCGAATTCGTGTTCGGCACCGAGTAGGGGCGCAGCATGCTGCGCCCCTACAATAGGGGTCGATCCGTCGAGGAGAACAATGACATCTTTTTCTTCGCGGAACGCCATTTTGAGCGCGCGGTCGGCATCTTCGATCACGCCCAAAATGCCAACAATCGGCGTGGGGTAGATGGATTTCCCCAGCGTCTCGTTGTAGAAGCTGACATTTCCGCCGGTAATGGGAGTGGCGAGCGCGGTGCACGCTTCGGCAAGCCCATCGATCGCTTCGGAAAATTGCCACATCACTTCGGGCTTTTCCGGACTGCCGAAGTTCAAACAATTGGTCGCCGCAATCGGCCGGGCGCCGCTCGTGGCGACGTTGCGCGCGGCTTCGGCCACGGCGTGCATCGCGCCCAGGCGCGGATTCAATTGGCACCAGCGGCCATTGCCGTCGGTGGCAAGCGCCAAAGCCCGCTTTGTGCCCTTTACGCGGACTATGGCGGCATCGCCCGCGCCGGGCACGACGAGCGTGTTCGTGCGCACCATGTGATCGTACTGCTCGATGATCCAACGCTTCGAGGCGATCGCCGGCGAGGCAAGCAGTTTGCGGAAGTTTTCCGTGAGATTGGCGCCCTCGGGCGCGAACGGGAACCAATCCGCAGGCGTTTCTTTATGTGCGACCGCAGAGCGGTCGACCCGCGGGGCAGGCGGAGCCATCGGCCGCTGATAAACCGGCCCTTCCTCGGCGAGCGGATGCGCAGGAATTTCGGCGGCGAGTATGCCGTGGTCTTTCACGCGGAGCATGCCACCGGCGGTCACTTTGCCGACGACGACGGCGTCGAGTCCCCATTTTGCGAAAATGTCGAGCACTTCGCGCTCGCGGCCCTTTTCGGCGACCAACAACATGCGCTCTTGCGATTCGCTGAGCATGATTTCGTAGGGCGTCATGTCCGTCTCGCGCTGCGGGACGCGCGCGAGGTCAATCTCGATGCCCGTGCCGCCGCGCGACGTCATCTCGCACGTAGAGCAGGTCAGTCCGGCGGCGCCCATGTCCTGAATCGCAACGACCACGCCGGTGCGCATGGCTTCGAGGCAGGCCTCGAGCAGCAACTTTTCCATGAACGGGTCGCCGACTTGCACGTTCGGCCGCTTCTGCTGCGATTCTTCGGTGAACTCCGCCGAGGCGAGGAGCGACGCGCCGTGGATGCCGTCGCGGCCGGTCTTTGCGCCGACGTAAATCACCGGGTTGCCGGCGCCGCGGGCGCGCGCGAAGAAGAGCTCTTCGCGTTTCGCGATGCCGAGCGCGAGCGCGTTGACGAGAGGGTTCGCGGAATAGCACGGCTCGAAGCCGACTTCGCCACCGACCGTGGGCACACCGAAGCAGTTCCCGTAGCTCGCGATGCCGCGCACGACGCCGTCAAGGACGCGGCGGTTTTTAGCCGCGTCCGCTTCAGAGGCCCCATGGCCCGCGACAATCGGGCCGAAGCGCAGCGAATCGAGGACGGCGATGGGCCGCGCGCCCATGGTGAAGATGTCGCGCAGGATTCCGCCGACACCCGTCGTCGCGCCCTGGAAGGGCTCGACGTAGCTCGGGTGGTTGTGCGATTCGATCTTGAACGCCGCGACGAGGCCATCGCCGATGTCCACGACGCCGGCGTTTTCGCCCGGCCCTTGCACGACTTGCGGGCCGCGCGTGGGCAGGCGCTTCAAGTGGACCTTGCTCGATTTGTAGGAGCAGTGCTCGCTCCACATCACACTGAAGATGCCGAGTTCGGTGATGTTCGGCTCGCGTCCCAGGATTTGTTGGATGCGCGTGTACTCTTCCGGCGTGATGCCGTGCTCGGCGGCAATTGCCGCCGTCACCTTGATCTCTGTGCTGACCGTTGCCATTGACTCCTATTTCTTGCTCCAATCCGGAGCCGGAAATCCCAGATCGCCTTTGTCGTCCGCATCCCAGAGCAATTGTCCGCCAGAATCTCTGTTGATAACTTCAAGCTCCACTCCGATAGTGTTCAAGGCCAATTGTAAGGCCTGAAAGGCATCTATCCCCCCAACTGCCATCACCTTTTCTCGGCCAAACCCCGTGATTTGATAGGGGCAGTAATAATCGGTGTGGTCAGGAAACTTCTCTGGCTTTCCCAAGAGAACGACCACCTCAACTAGTTCCTGACCCTTGCGGATTAAGGACAATTTCCTGCTCGCTATGATTTCGCCCACGCTTTCCAGCTTCATGCAGAAACCCTCGAAAAGAACGGACATGCCAGCAGGAGCAAGGCATGCTGCGTCGCGACGAACAAGTTCATGATCGCAGCGGTGGTCAGGCTGTGGTCTTTGCCGCGCCGACAAACGCCTCGACCAGGGAGCGAAAAATGACGAGGCCGTCGGCGGAGCCAAGGGCGGCTTCGACGGCGCGCTCCGGGTGCGGCATGAGGCCAGCAACGTTGCGCTCGCGGTTGCAAATGCCGGCGATATTGTGCATCGAGCCGTTGGGATTGCCTGCGGCTTCGCCGGTTCCATCTGCCGTGGTGTAACGGAAAATTATTTGGCGGCTCTTCTCGAACTGTTCGAGAACGGCTTCGTCTGCCGTGTAATTGCCGTCCGAATGCGCGATCGGAATCTTCAGGATCTGGCCCTTTTTCGCGGCGTTCGTGAACGGCGTGTCGGTTTGCTCTACACGGATGTAGACGTGGCGGCAGATGAAGCGGAGGCCGGAATTGCGCATCATCGCGCCGGGGAGCAGACCCGCTTCGAGCAGAATCTGAAAGCCGTTGCAGATGCCGAGGACCAGCCCGCCCGAGCGCGCAAATCTTTCCACGCTCTTCATTACCGGGGAAAAGCGCGCGATGGCCCCCGTGCGAAGATAATCGCCGTAGGAAAAGCCGCCCGGCAGGATGACGGCGTCGCAGTTTGCAAGGTCTTCCGATTGGTGCCAGATGAATTCGACGGGCTGCTTGAGGACGTTTCCGATGGCGTAGTAGGCGTCGTGGTCACAATTCGACCCGGGAAAGACGACGACTCCAAATTTCATGCGCTTGTGGCTCCCTGCAGCATTTGCGGAAGTCCCAGTTTAACACACGCTCGCTGCGTTGCAGCTCCCTTCGAGGCGCGGGCCATCGCGCTCCTACAATTATTTCTTGGCCGCTGATTGATCGGGCGGCGATGCACCTGCACGGCGGAAGATAACACCCGCGCGGCATTGGTTCAATGAGAGTATTGCGCGCGCGGGAGATCCGCGGTGCGGACAGCATCGAGTGAAACGCGGAAGGGCCATTGTTCGTCCAAAAAGTGCTCCGCGGAAATGGCCGCAGGGCTGTTCGAACACGGCTGGTTGCCCGCGACTCGCTTTCCATCGAAAGGAGAAGTGCGAAATGAGGAGATACCGGTTTCTCGTCGGAGGCGTGGCGGCGCTGCTGTCCGCGTGCGTTGCGGCGGCGCAGGGTGATCCGCAACGTCCGGCTCCCGGCGGGACGCCCACGCAGCAAATGACGATTCCCCCGGCGCAGCAGCCGCCGCAGCGCCAACGCAGCCGGACGGCCGCCGAGCAACAGCCTCCACAAGCCGAAGCTGCGCAGGGGAAGCAGGCTCACGCGTCGCTTCCGGAAGAGAAGACTTCGGTGACGCATCATAGCGCGCGCGCCGGCGGCCAGAGCATCAACTACACGGCGACGGCGGCAACGTACGTCATCAAAGCGGATGACGGCACTCCAAAGGCAACTATGTTCTACGTGGCGTACATGAAGGACGGCGTTTCCGACATTGCGAAGCGTCCGATCTCATTCGTGTACAACGGCGGGCCGGGCTCGGCCTCGCTATTCACGCACATGGGCATGGGGCCGCGGCGCGTGGTGCTGACGCCGGACGGTCATGGAATGCCGGCGCCCTACACAATCGTCGATAACGAAGACTCGTTTCTCGATGCCACCGACCTCGTCTTTGTGGACGCCATCTCGACGGGTTACAGCCGGCCGGCGCCCGGCGAGCAGCCGGGGCAGTTTCACGGCGTCATCGCCGATGCCAATTGGTTCGCCGATTTCATCTACCAGTACATTACCCGCAGCGAGCGCTGGGCCTCGCCGAAGTTTTTGATTGGAGAAAGCTACGGCACAACGCGCTCGGCGGAACTTGCGGGCGTGTTGCAGGAGCGGCACCAAATTTATTTGAACGGCATCGTGCTGCTCTCTTCGGTCGCCTTCTCGAACTGGGGCGCGGACAACCGGTTTATCTTCTTTCTGCCGACTTACGTGACGACCGCGTGGTACCACCATCTGCTGGCGGCCGAACTGCAAGGCCAGAGCATTGAGCAGATTGCGCAGCAGGCGCGCGAGTTCGCCCACGGCCAGTATGCGGCAGCGCTCGAGAAAGGCGACCGTTTATCGCCGGCCGAATATCAGAAAATGATCCAGGATTTGGCGCGATTGACGGCGCTTTCCCCAAAGTACCTCCAGGAAACCAATCTGCGCATCAGCGCCTTTCGCTGGTTCAAGGAACTCGAGCGCGACAAGCGCCGCACGATTGGCCGCTTGGATTCACGCTTCGAGGGTATGGACGCCGACGCGGCCGGGGAGCGGCCCGAGTACGACCCGAGCGAGGCTTCGTATGAAGGCGCCTTCGTGGCCGTGTTTCAGGACTACGTTCGCCGCGAGTTGAAGTGGGACAGCGACATGTACTACACGGTGAGCGCGAATGTGCGCCCCTGGGACCAGACGGGCAATACGGAAGTCGCCGAGGTCTTGCGCGCCGCCATGACGCAACAGACGCATCTGAAAGTGTTGGTCCTCTGCGGCTACTATGATGTCGCCACGCCCTTCGACGGCATTGAACACACGGTCGCGCACATGAACCTCGAGCCGCCAATTCGCAAGAACGTCAGCTTTGCCTACTACGAGGCGGGACACATGATGTACATCGACGAGAAGGAGCGGCATAAGCTGCACAAGGACGTCGGTGACTTCATCAACGCGGGCTCCCCGGCTTCTGGACGTTGAGGCTCGCTTCCATCACTTGGATCGAGTGTCCCTAACACCGCAGTGCGGGGGGCGGATTTCGAGAGCAAGTTCCGGCAAAAGCGCTGAAGACTCTCTTTCCTGGACAAACCTTTTCCGCGCTGCGCGTCCGCCCGTCTGCGGAATCACCGGCGTCGTGATTTGCGGGAGCGCCGAGGCTTTGTCTTTCGTTTGTGGGCATGGCTCTGCGGGTTTTCCGCAGCGCTCAACTCGCGGCGGTTCTTGGCCGCCCAGCCGGGCTTATTCACTTGCCGGCCTCGCGCCACGGCCAGCGCATCGGGCGGCACGTTTTCCGTGACGGTCGAACCGGCACCAACATAGGCGCCATCTCCCACGCGCACGGGGGCAACTAGCGCCGTGTCACTACCAATAAAAACCCGATCACCGATTGTCGTCGGGTATTTGTGAAAACCGTCGTAGTTACAGGTGATTGTGCCGGCGCCGATGTTGGCCTTGGCGCCGATCCGCGCGTCGCCCAGATAGGTCAAGTGCATGGCCTTTGTGCCCTCGCCCACGACGCTCTTCTTGAGCTCGACGAAGTTTCCGATCCGCACCCCGGGCTTCAGATGATTTTCCGGGCGCAGCCGGGCAAACGGACCGATGATTACGTCGTTGTCCAGGCGGCTTGATGCCACGACGCAATGCGGCTCGATGATTACGTTGTCGCCGAGCGTCGCGTCGCTCAGCACGCTGCCGGTGCGGATCGTGCAGCGCGCGCCCGTCTTCGTCTTCCCGAGCAATTGCACGCAGGGTTCGATGACCGTGTCTTCACCCACGGCGACGTCGGGATCAATCAGCACCGTTTCCGGCAATTGAATCGTCACACCCGCGTTCATCAGGGCTGCTCGCTTGCGTTCGCGGAAGATGCGATCCACCTCGGCGAGGTCGGCCCGCGTGTTGCAGCCCAGGATTTCCTGTGCGTCAGTGGCGATTTGAGCGAGCGCTGTGTCGCCATTCGCAACCATGTGAGCGATCGCATCCGTGAGATACAGCTCGCGATGCTTGTTGTCGGGCCTCACTCGCCCCAGAGCGGGCCAGAGCTTTTCCAGGGTGAAGCAGTAGATGCTCGAATTGATCTCATTGATGGTGCGTTGCTCGTCCGTAAGCTGCGTCTCCTCGACAATCGCCGCCACCGTGGTTGCCGACTTGCGCAGGACCCGGCCGTAACCGGAAGGATTGTCCAGAACCGCGGTCAAGAGCGTCGCGGCGGCATTGCCTGCGCGGTGAGCCTGGACAAGGGCCTTCAGCGTTTCCGTATGGATGAGCGGGGCATCACCGGGCAGAACGAGCGCCAGCTTGACCTTGCCGATGGCCCGCCGCGCAACGAGCATCGCATGGCCCGTACCCCGCTGTGGGTTCTGCAAGACCGTCTCGACATCAAGCGTGCTCACCGCCGAGGCAACGTCGTCCGCCTGGTAGCCAACGACCACACAAGTCTTCTTGGCGGCAAGGGCACGGCACGCCCGCACAACGTGCTCCACCAATGTCCGCCCGCCAGCCCGATGCAGCACCTTGGCCAGTCCGGACTTCAGCCGGGTGCCCTTCCCCGCGGCCAGAACGACGATGGCGAGATCTGAGTTTGGCATGGCGGCTTATTGTCGCCTGTCACTCCGGGTTTGACAATCGGCTGTACGGGGACGGTGCTGGAGGTCTAACCGAATGAATACTAAGATGAGGTCTCAACGAAGCCGGTAGCTCTGTCGGCGGCGGGGACGGGCGAAAGACGCGGCGCAGCGGCGTGGCTCGGGACAGGGGCTTCGGCGGGTTCCTCGCTCGTAATCGTCCAGAGGGTCGGGTCCGCCAAGAGTCGGCTCACGAGCTGCGTGTGCAGCGCGTGCCCGGCTTTATATGCTTCCACGCGCGCGAGAAGTGGCAGACCGGCTAGGGCCAAATCGCCAATCAGATCAAGCGCTTTATGCCTCCCGAACTCGTCGGCAAAGCGCAGCGGCCCGTTCATCACCCCATCGTCCGTCAGAACGATGGCGTTCTCAAGCGAGCCTCCGCGAATAAGACCCATGGCGCGCAGCGGCTCGACATCCCTCTCGAAACAGAACGTCCTGGCGCGCGAGAGGAGGTGCCGAAAAGTCTCCGGCCGTACCACCATTTCGATTTCCTGCTGGCCGACAAGCGGATGTGCGTAGTCCACGTAGCAACGGATTCGAAATTCTTCGGCCGGGTAAATTCCGATTCGGCGGGACTGCGCGGGGTTGGCGGCGTCGACTTCCGTAAACTCGAGCGGCTTCACAACTTTCAGATGCCGCCGCTTCCTGCGCAGTTTGCGGATTCCGGCTTGCTCGAGCATCTCCACGAATGGCTCCGCCGAGCCGTCGAGAATCGGCACCTCTATGGCATCAATGTCGATGAAGACGTTGTCGATCCCCAGAGAATAGACCGCAGCAAGCAGGTGCTCCGTGGTGGAGAGCAATACTCCCTGTTTCATCAAGCTAGTCGCATAACTTACTCGCGCTACATTGTGACCCTGCGCCTCGATCGGAAAATTGTCGAGGTCCGTGCGCCGGAAAACGATGCCTGTGTTCGCGGGAGCCGGGATGAGCCGAACGTGGCTCTGCACCCCAGTATGCAGGCCGACTCCGGACGTCTCCATGGGGTGCGCAATTGTGGTCTGAAAGGTCATGAAATGTGACCTCATTCTAGCATTTCTGCGACCGAAGCCGTTGTCTGTTTCTGCTTACTTTTCATATACTTACGCCTGACCGTACAGCCCTTTTCTGAACGGGTGTTGCAAACATGCAACAATTCGCCGCGTAGATGTGTCTGACTCCCATCACTCACCACTCGCAAATTCACCCTGCGCGACTTCCTGACTCGGACCGCTTGGTACGAGCAAAGACCTTGCAGGCCTGTCCTTGCTCTTCTCGAAGCTTTCTTCGAAAGCTCCGGCGGGGCCCATAACCTTGAGGTGCTATAATTACCGGGCGCACGGCGCATGGGGAAATTATGAATCGCTTCGCCAAAATCGGGATTCTCAGCCTTTCAGTAATCATTTTCGGCTACGCCGGATTGGGTCATGTCCTTGGCAAGACCGGAGACGAAAAGACCTATCGGTCGCTGACAGTGTATGGCGAGGTCCTGCAAAAGATTCAGCAGGACTACGTGGACGAGCCCAATATGCGCATGGTGACAGCCGGCTCGCTCCATGGTCTACTGGAAGCGCTTGACCCTCAATCCAGCTACCTGACGCCGCGTGAATACTCGGAATACAAACAGAAGATCTCGAATTCCGGGACCGCCGAGACCGGTATGACGTTGAGCAAGCGATTTGGCTACATCGTCGTGGTTTCCGTGGTGCCGAATAGCCCGGCGCAGAAGGCGGGCTTGCATGGCGGAGATATCCTGGACTCGGTTGCCGGCTTCACCACGCGCGACATGTCGGTCGGTCAGGCGACGAATCTGCTCAGTGGCCAGCCTGGAACAACGGTGAGGGTTGCCATCATTCGTCATGTCGGCGTCGATCCGCAACCCGTTGACCTCGTTCGAGAGAAGCTCGCGCCACAGAAGATCCTCAGCGAGAAAATCGATCCGGATATCCTTGCTCTCCGCCTGCCTTCGCTCGATCGCGGACGAGCGGACGAAGTGCGCGATCGCATACTGCAAGCCGAAAAACAGGGCATCCGCAAGGTCGTGCTGGATGTGCGCGATTGCGGCCGCGGGGAGATTTCTGAAGCCATCGCGATGGCCCGCCTCTTCCTGACCAGCGGCACGGTTAGCACGCTTGCGGGGCAGACGGTCTCGCGGCAATCCTTCGCCGCCGACTCCGCCAAAGTGATTTGGCGGAATCCTGTCTCCGTGCTGATCAACGCGAGCACTTCTGGCGCTGCGGAGGTCCTTGCCTCTGCGATTGCGGATAACCGCCGCGGAGACATCGTGGGAGAGCGCACGTTTGGCCTTGCCTCGGAACAAAAACTCATCGCTCTTGAGGACGGAGCGGCGATCATTCTGACGGTCGCCAACTACTACAAGGCGGACGGCAAATCGATTCTCGACGAAGGTGTTACTCCGACGGAAATCGTCACCGCCCAATCGGCTGGGGAGGACAGCGACGTCGGCGATGACGACACCACCGGCGTTTCCAACAGCAGGGACGTGCCGCCCGAACCGCGGCCGCTCTCTCCTGAAGATCCCGTTCTGCGGAAAGCCATCGAACTGCTAAAGGCGCCTGCAAAAAAGGCAGCCTAACCTAACCTGCCGTGCCCGGGAGCATTGCTTCTCCCAAACCGAGCCGGATTCGAGCCGCGTCTTGCGGGGCGCGCAGCGTCCTCTCCCTGGCCTTCTTTCTGGCTCTTCTCGCGGCCGTCCTGGTGCTCACGGCCGGCTGCAGGAAAGAACAAAGCCGCCTCGCCACCGCAGAGATCCACGCCATCACGCGTGAACTTGGGAGCGCTGCGGCCAATGCAGCGCCACCGGGTTCGGACATCCGCAGTGAGGGCCGCGCCTCCGAACAACGGCCAGAGGAAACCGATCATCTCTACGTGACATTGCCCGCGGAATCCTCAGACGCTTCGCGGCGTGCCGAGCTCACGCATTTGCTCCAAGCTCTTGCAAAAGTGGCCACGCGCCACGGCTTGACGCAAGACACGACCCTGCGCAGCGGCGGCTTGCTGCGATTTGCCTACCGTCGTGCCGGCGCCCCAACGCATGTCATCCACGTCCTCGCGCCGATTCCCGGCCTCGCACCGGCTTCGGACACCTCTTCGGATCGCGCGCGTTTAGCCATCATCCTGGATGATTTGGGGAGCGACCGCGCCGCTGCCGATGCGATCTTCGCGCTGCCGTACCCGTTGACGATCTCGATTCTCCCTGACCATCCGCATTCCGCGGAAATCGCCGAAGAAGCCCACCGCCGTGGCTACGAAGTGCTGCTGCACCTCCCCATGCAATCGGTGGCAAACCAAAAGCCGGAGCCAACCGAACTGCGCCGGGGGCTGTCGCAGCCGGAAGTGGCGGGGATGGTTGAGAGAATGCTTGCGTCCGTCCCCTACGTTGCCGGTGTGAATAACCACCAAGGCTCACAAGCCACTGCGGACGCTGCACTGATGGACGAGCTGATGCCCGTTCTGCGCGAGCGCCATCTCTTCTACATCGATAGTCGGACCACGGCCGCCACCGTCGCCTACGACACCGCCCGGCGCGACGGCGTGCGCTCCACGTTTCGCAATGTTCCGTTTCTCGACGATGTTGTCGACGTGTCGGCCATACGGAAGCAGCTTGAGCTCGCCGCGCGTGGCGCCCGCACAAAAGGGGAGGCCATCGCCATTGGTCATCCTCATCCTTCTACTCTCCAGGCGCTGACCGAGGTTTTGCCGGCGCTCGAGGCGCAGGGCGTCCGCCTTGTCTTCGCCTCCGACCTAGCCCGGTGAACAACGTTCGCCGCATCTATTCGCGGGTCGGCTCAGCTTTCGCCGGATACCAACGGTGAAAGAGGTAGAAAAGCAGCCCGATGATCAAGAAATCGAAAATGCTGGCTTCAGGGCCGACCGCTCCGCCGGTCAGCCAAGCTGGGCCGTGCATCGTTGCTTTCGATAAGTGACCTTGAAAGGTGACGCCGCTGTTTGGCACGGAAAAGAGGAACGTTTCGCCAAAATCGAAACTCGCGTGCATTCCCACGGCGAACCACAAACTTCCGGTTCGCCGCAGGGTTAGACACCAAAAGAGCCCAATCACGAGTATACCCAGCGCTCCCACCCAGTTCTCTCCGGCATTGCCTTTTCCTAAATGCGCTGCTGCAAAGAGTGTCGAAAGAAAGACAGCCGCAGGCCAAAAGCCAATTCCTTTTGCCAGCGTGAACTGCACGTACCCGCGGAACAAAAACTCCTCCGAAAATCCGACGGCAAGAAAAAAGAACGCCCACGTCGGACCCCATCGCAAAAGCCCTGCCCCATGAATCGCCAGCGGACCGAAGCGATAGCCTCCGAACACCGCAATCAGGCTCATCACCGCGCAAAGTTCCGCCAGTCCCAGCAGCGCGCCCTGCCAGAACAACATGCCGAAAGCGTTTCGCGCGGGAAGACCGTATGCGCCAAATGAGCGGCGCTCCGCCCTCGCCATGATGAGCGCCGTGCCCGCAGCGGCGGTGAACCTCAAAACTTCCTGTATCAACAGACCTGCAACCGACTGTGCTGCAGTCCAGGGAGCCATCCTTACGAGCAGAGCGGAGAGCCCGTAGCCGATCGTTTCAAAAAGAGCGAGGTACAGTACGAGCCGCAACAACACAAACGGGATGGAATCGCGGAGAAAAACCGGGAAGCCGGCACCAGCAGGTACAGCCGGTGGGTCCGCCGCAGATTCGGCGACTTTGGCCGCGGAAAGGTCCCGTTGCTCCGTCATTCGCCGCCGTGTAGCGCGCGACCTTCGCGCAGGGTGCTACCGATTTTCCGCCAGGCGCTTCAGCCGTGCAAGGTATTCTCGATCGCGCTTCGCAACGGCGTGCCGGGTAACAAGCCAATCGAAAAAGCGCCCGAACGCACCCGGCTGCTCATACTCGTCGTACAGCCGCAGCCGCGAGCCGTCCGCGGCGGGCTTGATCTCCCACCGCTGCCGGCCCTTCACACCGTATGCGTCCTGAAATCGCCATTCCAGCACGCGCGCAAAATCATATTCGGTGACCACGGCGGTGAGAGCAACCTCTCGTTTCCCGAGCGTCCCGCGGACTTGCACCATCTGGCTGGCCCGAAAATCCGGCTCGCCACCCAGCAGCGTGAATTCCGCCTGCATCTCCGCGCCGTACCAGTAAGGCATCCTCTGGGGAACGAAGAAGACGCCCACGCGGTCCGGGGGCGCGGCAATCTCGATGCTCATTGCGAGCTTCGCCATGCGCGTTGCACTCTACCATGCTCGCGCACAAGCTTCAGCTCCCACTCATTTCCTGCAAATGCTTATTTCTGCTTTACGCAAGCGGCAGGGAAGCCGCTCCGATGATTCGGCGGGTCTTGCGCTCCTGCAAAAACACAACGGCGCGAAGATTCTCGCGCTTCCACTTGGCCTGGAGCTTCAATTCGGGCGTGGCGGAGAGCACAACATCCGCGCGTGGGTCCGCTTGACCAAGCTTTCGCAGCGAGCGCACGACAGCCGAATGACCCACGTCGTGCCCCGCATTCTCTCCTGCCCTGACGTCGGAGTGGAGTCCCGTCTCCGTGACCGCCAAAAACACTTCCACGCGATCGCCCGCGCTGGCCCCGGACAGTTTTCCCACCGTGACCTGCAAACTCGCGCGGGAGCCGCTCCCGGCAGCAAACGCCAACTGGACGGGCGTCTTGGTCGTCTGCGCGGCCTGCGTGATTACCTGCCGCGCCTGGCCTTCGTGACTGCCCACGAACTCCACGCTGCCATCCACGATCATCTGCGGCGTATAGACGCTCCCGGTGCGAAACTTCTCCTCGTATTCTTGCTGCCGGAAGGTGAACTCCTGCGAGGAGAACGGATCGGTCCAGCCGAGGTGGTTCCAGTAATCCACATGCTCTTCGAGAGCGATAACCTCCGCGCCCGCAATCTTTTGGTCGCTTACAAGTTGCGCTAATAACGCGTCCGCTGGCGGACAGCTCGAACAGCCTTCCGACGTAAAAAGTTCCACAACCACGGCCGGCCGCGTCCTCTCATCTTGCTCTCTAGCTGCGGGTGTGAGGCTTTCTTCCGGAACCGTGGTGCGGCGGAGCATTCCTGCCAGCGCGAACAGGGAGAAGAAAGCGACACCGAGTGCGGTAATGAACGACTTCACAGCAGCCTCCAGAACCTTCATCCTACGCCTGCATTGGATGGTAAGGAGACAAGAACGGTCGCAATTCTTGCATTTCGACTGGTCTGCCAGCTCTAACTTGTGTATGCTCGTTTACCGGTTAGGCGAAAGCCGCCCAAACCTCCGATGGTCATCCGAAAATCAAGCTCCTCGCCTGGCGCCACCCACCGCGTACCGCCCCAGTCTGCGCCCCTTGATGGGCGACTGGCTGTACAATTCGCCAACACGGCCCACCCTTCAACCAGCAACCAGGATTCACTCCGGACTTGGGAGGGTCTGCTGGCGTTTCTTTCGGGCGCCGGTGTAATCTCAGCGGAGCGCTTCCGCAATCTTCTCGAGTGGGAGCACGCCTCGGCGCCTGCCATCCAGCAGCTCTTGCAGGCTGCCGTGCGTCTGCGGACGGCCGTTCGGGAAGCGTTGCTCGCCGTGGCCGACGGCGGCACAACGCGCGAATCCCTCATTTCTCCCATCAACGAAATCCTGGCCATCACCGAGGGCCACGACGAGCTGATGTACGAAGCGGGCAATTGGCAATTGAAATTCCGCGCGCGGGAAGAGAGCCTTGAATGGCTCTTGGCAGCCATTGCGCGCTCGGCGGCGGAGATTATCGCCGAAGGCTCTCGCGCCCCGTTGCGCCGTTGCGCGAATCCCGCCTGCGGCCTGCTTATTTATGACACATCCCGCACCAGACGCCGGCGGTGGTGTTCGATGGCGCTTTGCGGCAACCGCAGCAAAGTTGCCTCTTTTGCGAGACGGCATCATCCTTCCCGCAGCTCCCAAGCCTGACCGCCGAGCTGGCCCTCCCGCCCGGGCTATTTCACATACTTCGGGGGTTCGTGTTTCGACCAGGGATCGTAACTATGGCAAAGACCAGTCGGCCTCCGGCAGCAGGCGGGAAAGATAAGAACTCCCCGGAACACCGGCGGCAGGCCTTGATTCATTCGCCTAGTCTCGACCAAGTCGGTTGCCGGACCCTCAACATGGGCGTACTCTTTAAGTTGGTCCCCCTGGGAGAGGAATCATGAAAACCGCGGCTTTTCTTCGCCTGACTCCGTACCTTGTCTCCTCGTTTTTCGTCTTCGCGCTTGCTGCCCGGCCACTCCTCGCGCGACAGCCTCCGGGCCAGCAGGACTCTGTGGCCGAAGCCGCGCGGCGCGCGCGCGAGGAAAAGAAAAAGGCGGCGAA
>WNGH01002137.1_pt1 | contig 18633 bp, 12 predicted proteins | sample 5400631 | NCBI WGS metagenome assembly WNGH01 (sample SAMN13153373, study PRJNA577476) | soil metagenome | isolation source: 115 cm soil or saprolite under Garry oak tree replicate 1 | place: USA:California | collected 2016-06-15
CCACCATAGCCGCCGCCACCGCCGCCTGGCGGCCGTGGTTCGCGCGGGCGCGCCTCATTAACGGTCAGCGCTCGGCCTTCGAGCGTCTTCCCGTTTATTTCCGCGATTGCCTTTTGCGCGTCTTGGTCGGAGCCCATGGTCACAAACGCGAAGCCGCGGGATTTGCCAGTAAATTTGTCCTGCATGAGCATGACTTCCTGCACCGCGCCTGCTTGCGAAAAGAGCTCCTGTAGTTCGTTTTCGGTGGTGTTAAATGGGAGATTTCCCACGTATAATTTAGTTGCCATTGAGTCTAATCTGGAAAACGCCGCCAGGACACTGTTCCCGCTTATCAATTTCAAATCGCCGCTGAGTGAATTTCAGATGACAATCGGCGGACTTCCGAGCTGCTGTTTTCTCCTTTCGGGCACATTGTGTAAGGTGCTTCGGTTTGGAAAGCAACCAAAATCGCGGGCCAACTGATACTGAAATGGCGACATTTAACGAATTAGGCGGAAAAACAAGGGAATCCCGGGTGGCGGTGGTCGCAGCCGGGGTGATTAGCCCTCTCGGACTCGGCCTGGATGAGACCTTGGCATCACTGAGGGCGAGCAGGGATTGCGTTTCGCCCGTCACCCGCTTCGATGTCGAGAAATGCCGATGCCAGACGGCCGGCCAGGTCTCCGACGAGCGCCTCGTCAGCGGGCGGCGAAATGGACGGAAAACCGACCGATTGCATCGCGCGAGCCACATGATGATGGCCGTTTTCGGGCAATTGTTCGGAAAGGATCCTGAATTTAAGCCTGAACTGACCGTCGTCGGCACCACCAGCGGCGGCATGTCGTTTGGGGAGGATTATTATCGGGCCTTACATCGGGATCGCGGTTTGCGACATTCGCCGGGGTGGATTGCAAATTATCCGCCGCAAAAACCTGTGATCGATGCGCAAAATGCATTCGAAATTTCGGCGCCATGCCAGATTATCGCCAACGCCTGCGCTTCCGGAACAAACGCAATCGGGCATGCCTTCGAATGCGTGAGTTCAGGAAAATATCAGCGGGTGTTGACCGGTGGATACGACGCCCTTTCCGAACTCGTCTTTGTGGGCTTCGATTCTCTGCAAGCGTCCACGCCGGAAAAATGCCGGCCATTCGATCGCGATCGGTCCGGAATGGTTCTTGGTGAAGGGGCTGCGATCCTCGCACTTGAGAATTTGGAAGACGCGCGCGCGCGTGACGCTCGAATTTTGGGGGAAATCATCGGCTACGGAATTTCTACCGACAATCATCACCTGACTCAGCCCGACCCTTCCGGAAGCGGTCCGCGACGGGCAATGGAACAAGCGTTGCATAGCGCCGGTCGTTCCGCGGAGGAGGTGAACTATATTAATGCCCACGGCACGGCGACGCCGTTCAATGATGCGGCCGAAGGCAAAGCGATTGCGGAATTATTCGGAAGTATTCCGGTCAGCTCATCCAAAAGCATGATTGGTCATTCGTTAGGCGCGGCCGGTGCGATCGAAGCCGTTGTCTGCTTACTTGCGTTGCAAGCGCAACTTCTGCCGCCCAACATTAATTTTCGCAGGCCGGACCAAGATCTAGATCTCAACATCGTGGCAAACAAATCGCGCGAAGCGAAGATCGACATCGTCCTTTCGAATTCGTTTGGATTCGGGGGCACGAATGCTTCAATTTTGATCCAGAAACTCGCCGCATGAGCCTGCGGATCGCTGGCATGGGTTGGGTCACGCCGCTTGGTCGAGGCGCGGACGCGGTCTGGAACCGTTTGCTTCTTGGCGAGGAAGCTCTCGCCCGGCCGACCTCTGATCCCGTTTCTGCAAAGAGATACTCCGCTTTTCGCGTCCCGGCGGAGGCGCTAACGGATTTGCCGCCGCATCCTCGCCTCCGTCGCGCAAGTGCGATCTCGCGTTTTGCCGCGGCCGCAGGAATCGATGCGCTGGGGCAGGCAAGGTCGACCATCGGAGAGATCGACGCCAAGCGGATGGCGCTCGTGTTTGCCGTCTCCAACGGCGGCGTCATTTACACCAAGCGGTTTTACCACAACATCGTGGAGACGGGCGCTCAATCGGCCAGTCCATTGCTTTTTCCGGAAACAGTTTTCAACGCGCCTGCCAGTCATCTTGCCGCGATTTTTGGAATCACCGGCACCAGTTACACCCTTGTCGGAGATGGCGCGGTCGGAGTGCTGGCAGTCAAGATGGCGAGCGATTTACTCGAAAATGAAGCGTTCGATTTTTGCCTGGTAGTGGGCGCGGAAGAGGCGGACTGGTTGCTTTGCGATGCCTATCACAAATGGCGCCTTCTCAAAAACGAGCCGCCGATCGAATTGTTCTGCGATCCGCCTCACGGCATGATTTTGAGTGAGGGAGCCGGCGCCGTGTTACTCGCTCGTCAAGGTAGGGAGCAAATCGATGCGATTGATCCGGGCGGAAATTTTTCTCAGCGGAGCGAGGCCAAAAAAATCGCGGGCCAAGTTTTGCACGGTCTCGCAGACGAAGATGCGTGCATCGTCGCGAGTGCAAACGGCACATTTGTAGATCTTGCTGAACGAGAAGCGATCGAACATGAATTGCCCGGTGCGTTAGTTTATAGCCCCAAAGCGGCTCTCGGCGAAAGTGTCGGCGCGAGCGCGATCTGGCAGGTAATTGTCGCCGCACAGTCGCTGCGAACGAAGCGACTCCCGCTAATGTTGGGTTGGGACGCGCCGCAAGGCCTCAGCTTTCCAGAGTCAGGCGAGACATTGCACGAGAAAGCGATCGTTCTTAGCTGTGGACTGAATCAACAGGTCGCCGGACTGCGACTCCGAATTTGATCGCGAGCCCCAATTCTTTCGGGGTTATCGATCTAAAACAAATGGCCTCCGACCTGCTTTTACCTTTGCAACCGCCGCAGGCTACGGTACCTTCGGCGTCCGCCATGCGAACGCTGGTCTGGGGGGTCTTTTTTATGTTTTTGGCGACCGGCATGACGGGCGCGGCAACGAACGTCTCCGACCATGAGCCGGTAGAGATTACTTCGACCGGCGAAACCACTTACGAAAACGGCATCGCGACGGCGCGAGATAACGTCGCGATTCACGTGGGAGATACCGACATTTACGGGGACTTCGCCCAGTACAACTCACGCACGCACGAAGTCTCAGTAGAAGGGCACGTCCGGATTTACCGCGATGTCAGCGTTTATATCGCCGAGCGCGGAGTTTATAACATCGACACCAAACAAATCCGCACCAGCAATGTGCGCACTGAGTTTCATCCTTACTTCCTCAGCGGCCAAAACGTGACCGAAACTTCGGCGAACGTGTATCGCGTCGAAGATAGTACATTCACGACGGACGATTCTCCTCACCCCGATTTTCACCTGCGCGCACGAACGGTGCGAGTTTATGAAAACGACCACGTCGTTTTTCAAAACGTCACCTTCTACATCGGAAAAGTTCCGGTCTTTTGGTGGCCGTACATGTATCAATCGCTCAACGACGCCTTCAGTTTTTCCATCGCGCCGGCTGACTTGAGTTCCTGGGGACCTTCCCTTTTGACGCAATTCACATTTCCAATCACCGACGATATTAAAGGCCGACTTCGACTGGATTATCGCGGACGCCGCGGCCCCGCGATCGGGTTTGATTCGGACATTGATTACGGAAAGGACAAATCGAGCAATCTCAAGATCAAGACCTATTACGTCGACGACCAAAACCCGGACATTAATCCGACCGCCATTCCGCGGCGTGAGGTACTGCCTAACCGATACCGCTTGACCCTGCAAGACACGACCGATTTCACGAAAGACATCTCCGGAATCGTGAATGTGACCAAACTAAGTGACGCGTATGTGATGCAAGATTTTTATCAGAGTGAATTTCGAGTCGATCCCAATCCGGACAACGTGATTGCGGTGGCTAAGACCGACCCGTTTTACACGCTCACCGCGATCGCTCGTTTCCAGGCAAATGATTTCTTTCAAACAACGGAGCGCTTGCCTGAGGTCGTGCTCGACATTAAACGGCACGCGCTCTTTGGCGGCCCAATTTTCTACGAGGGAGAAACGGGCGTCGCGGACTTACATCGAAATTTTGCCGAAGGGTCGGGCTTTGAAGATTATGGGACGACGCGGCTCGATACGTTTCATCAACTGCTCTATCCGAATACTTATTTTGGCTGGCTTTCCATTGTGCCCCGAGCGGGCTTTCGAGCGACCTATTACGACAAAACTCGCGACCTCGGGAACACACTGTTCGCCCACATCGATGACCCATTAATTCCCAACTTTATCCCAGAGGATCCCACTCCGGCAAATCCAGTCGTAAACGCGGGCAGCGGCGTTCGGACTGTAGTCGATGCGGGGGTCGAGGCCTCTTTTAAGTTATCTCGCTCGTGGGAAGACGCGGAAAGCCGCGCGCTCGGTTTGGACGGATTGCTTCACGTCATCCAGCCGTACAGCAATTTCTCATACGTCCATGAGGATGGGATCAATCCGGCGGCAGTGTTGGAGTTCGATCGATTTGAACCATCGACGCAGTTGCGTCCGATCGATTTTCCCCAATTTACCACCATTGATTCGATCGCCAGTTGGACCATTTGGCGCAATGGAATTCGGAACCGTTTGGAAACGCGCCGCGATGATCTGACCGTGACCTGGCTGGAGCTCGACACATTTTTCGACGTGAACTTTGACAATCCTTACGACCGACGGACGTATTCGAACTTTTTCAATAAACTGCGCTTTACTCCGCTCCCGTGGGCGTCGCTGACGATCGATTCCCAAATTCCGGCGTTCAGCTCAGGATTTACCGAAGTCAATACAACCGTCGCGGTGCAGCCTGTCGCAAACTTGCAGCTCAGCGCGGGGCATCGATACCTCAACGACAATCCGTTCTTCCAACACAGTAGTCTGGTCGTGCTTGGCGGGTATTACCGGCTGAACGACAACTGGGGTTTCGGATTTCAGGAGCAATACGAAGGCACAGTCGGCGTCTTCCAGGAACAGCGCTACGCTATCTATCGTGATTTGACGAACTGGGTCGCCTCCTTTGGCGGGGTGGTACGAGACAACACCGGTAACAAGAAGGAGTACGGCATTCTGCTCACGTTTACCCTGAAAGCATTTCCCAAGTTTGGTTTCGATTTAAATTTTGATCCGGGCAATCAAGGACAATGATCCGGTTGCAATCAGGGGCCGGAATCGTAAAGGTGAGTCGCGATCCTGGCGCCGCGGCGAGCCCGCGGCACTAATTCACCATGGACATTGCGATCATCGGTTCGGGTTACGTTGGGCTTGTCACGGGAGCATGTTTTGCCGACGTCGGCCACAACGTCATTTGCGTAGACAATGATGAGGAAAAGATTAAAACCCTCCAGGCCGGGCGCATTCCAATCTATGAGCCCGGCTTGGAAGAAATTGTCCATCGCAATGTTTCCGCACACCGTTTGCATTTCAGCAGCAGCATCCGCGAAGGCGTAGACAAATCACACATCATCTTCATCGCCGTGCCAACGCCGCGGCAGGCAAATGGAGATGTTGATCTTAGCTTTATCGAAAAAGTTTCCCGCGAGATCGCCGACGTCCTTACCGATTATCGGGTCATCGTCGATAAGAGCACGGTGCCGGTAAAAACTGGCGAACGGGTCGCGGAAACAATCAAGCGTTACAATCGGCACGGCGCGAAGTTTGACGTGGTCAGCAATCCGGAGTTCCTACGCGAGGGCTGCGCCATTCACGACTTAATGCATCCGGATCGGATTGTCATTGGCGCCCAGAGTCAGCCCGCCGTCGATCTGATGAAAAAGGTTTACGAACCGTTCATGGCGCCGGTGCTGGTCACCGGAATTAACAGTGCCGAGCTAATCAAGCACGCTGCGAATTCGTTCCTCGCCCTGAAAATTTCCTACATCAACGCCATATCCGCGATCTGCGACGCGAGCGGAGCAGACGTGGAAAAAGTCGCGGACGGAATTGGAATGGACCGGCGCATAGGCCGCCAATTTCTCAATGCCGGCATCGGATACGGCGGTTCCTGTTTTCCAAAAGACGTCGCCGCGTTCATCCACATTAGCGAGCAACTCGGTGTTCCGTTTACTCTTCTGAAAGAAGTGCAGCAAATTAACGCCGGGCAAAAAGAGCGTTTTCTGAAACTCATCCGCGATACGCTATGGGTATTGCGAGAAAAGAAGATCGCGGTCTGGGGTTTGACGTTTAAGCCGGACACCGACGACGTTCGGTCGTCGGTCGCGATCGAATTGGTCGACGCGATGCTGCGCGAAGGCGCGCACGTGGTCGTTTACGATCCGAAAGGGATGGAGAAAGCGCGCGACCTCAAGGCAATCGCGGACGCAAAATTCGCGGCTTCTGCATTAGAAGCCGTTGACGGCGCCGAAGCGCTCGTCATCGCCACTGAATGGAATGAGTTTGCCAATGTCGATCTTGCCGCGCTCAAAAAGCGGATGACCACGCCGATCGTATTCGATGGGAGAAACCTGTTGAATCCCGAGACGATGGGCGAGCTCGGTTTCCATTATCATTCCATTGGCCGCGCGAGCATCATTCCGCGGTAGAATTCGTTGTGGCGCGGACCTCTGCTCGCCGAGTCGCTCTCGCCGCGCTGAGAACCTGGCGTAGAGAAAAAGAGTTCGCCGACACGGTCATTTCCAGCGCGCTCTCCAAGGCGGAGTTCCGGTCCGCCGATCGGGCATTCGCCGTCGAACTCTTTTACGGCGTCTTGCGCAACCGCACACTTCTGGACTTTTGGATCCGCGAGCTTCGACGCGGACGCGTGGATGAAGATCTTCGCGACATTCTGCGCATCGGTCTCTATCAACTGTTTATCGCAAAGACGCCCGAACATGCGGCGGTTTATGAAACGGTCGACCTGTCTCCAAAACGCCAGCATGCGATCATCAATGCGATACTGCGCTCCGCTGCGCGCGACCGCCGGGGCTTGCAAAGGAGAGCAAATTCTCAGTCGCTTGATGTTCGAACCTCGCACCCACAGTTTCTGATTGAGCGTTGGGCGAAACAATTTGGAGGCGGTGGGGCCGAAGCCTTGTGCACTTGGAACAATCAGTCACCCCCAATTTACGCGAGAATTAACCGCCTAAAAATTGATCGGCAGAGTTTCCTCGACCGCTATCGCAACGCGCGGACGCTGCCAAAAGTCTCCAACTTTGTCGAACTGCCGGCACCCGCGGACGCGCTCGACCAGGGCGATTGTTATGTTCAGGACCCGAGCACATCGATCGCGTGCGAGTTATTGCAACCGAAGCCAGGCGAAAAGATTCTGGACGCCTGCGCCGCTCCCGGCGGTAAAACGGGATATCTGGCAGAATTGATGGCAAACCAAGGCTTGCTCATCGGGTGCGATCGCGAACCTGCCCGCTTAAATCTACTCGACGAAAATCTCGCGCGGCTCGGTGTTCGAATTGCCAAAATCGTTTGCCATGATTGGATGAAATCTGCCGCTCCACCGGAGATTCTTTCGGCTGCGCCATTCGATCGAATCTTGATTGACGCTCCCTGCACCAATACTGGCGTGATGCGACGCCGCGTCGATGTCCGATGGCGCTTGAAACCGGCGGACTTTAATCGGATGCGCGCCCGGCAAATTGAGATTACGCGTGCTGTAATCCCGTTCCTGAAGCCTGGAGGAATTCTCGTTTACAGCACGTGCAGCCTAGAACGAGAGGAAAATGAGGACGTCGTTCAAACGCTGCTCCGGGTGATTTCGATTTTACAGCTCGAGGAAGAAAGGCGTTCTATTCCCTTTCAGGATAATTTCGACGGCGCGTTCGGGGCGCGCTTCCGCCGAAACGGTTGATCAGATCGCCTGCCAGACGGTTGCATCCCGCGAACTCGATGGAATCGTAGCGTCCTATGCACGACGCGCGTTTCGACAAGCTGGCCAAACTCCTGGCGGAATATTCGACCAGGCTCAAACGAAACGAGAACGTCTTGATTGAGGCTTTCGACGTCCCCGACGAAATGACCATCGCGCTCATTCGCGCAGTTCGAAAAGCAGGCGCAATTGCATTCGTCCGGATCCAGCGAGCCCGCATCGGACGCGAGCTAGCGTTGGAAGCATCGGACCGACAACTGACGCTGGCCGCGCGGCATGAGCTGGCACGCATGAAGAAAATGCACGCCTATATCGCGTTGCGGGGAAGCAATAACATTACCGAATTATCCGACGTACCGGTGGCGAAAATGCAGCTGGTCGCGAAGAAAATGCGCCCGGTTCAAGATCAACGCGTCAAGAAAACCAAATGGGTCGTACTGAGGTGGCCGACTCCGTCGATGGCCCAGTTGGCAGGAATGAGCACCCAAGCTTTTGAAGATTTTTACTTCGAAGTTTGCACGCTCGATTACCGCAGACTCCAGCCAGGAATGAAAGCCCTGAAAGCGTTAATGAAGAGAACGGACCGCGTCGAAATCAAAGGACCGGGAACGGATCTGCGATTTAGCATCAAAGGAATTCCGGCAGTCATTTGCGGAGGCGACCGGAACATTCCAGATGGTGAAGTGTTCACAGCGCCAGTGAAAAATTCGGTGGAAGGCCATATCACATTTAACGCGCCAACAATTTATCAAAGCATCGCCTTTGACGGGATTCGCCTCGATTTCCGCAAGGGCAAAATTGTTCAGGCGATAAGCAACCAGACTGAGAAACTCAACAAGATCCTCGATTCCGACGCCGGAGCTCGCTACATCGGCGAGTTTTCGCTCGGATTCAATCCGCACGTTCTCGAGCCGATGCGAGATATTCTTTTCGACGAAAAAATTGCCGGTTCGTTTCATTTCACTCCCGGTCAGGCTTACGAGGAAGCAGACAATAGCAACCGAAGCCAGGTGCACTGGGACATGGTCAATATCCAGCGACCGAGTTATGGCGGAGGCGAGATTTATTTCGACCGGAAATTAATCCGGCGAGACGGCGAATTTCTACCGCAGCCACTACGGTCGCTAAACCGCAGCAACTTCGTTAAACGCCGGTAATCCGCGACAAAGTCAGATCGATTCGTCGAAATGCTCGAAAGATTTCGATCTTGCCCGCCGGATCAGGCCGCGCGCTTGGGACCGTGACCGGTCAGGTTCAGCTGCATCATTCCGATTTCGCCGCTGCCAGTGAGCTGCAAATTCGAGATTTCGAAAACCGGTGCGCCTTCGACGACAGCGCCACCGGCGCTCGGGAGCTGCACTGATACTTGCTTGGAATTCGAATTGAGCACAATCGATGAAATCTCAAAAGACGGTGAGAATTCGACCGTCGCGATTTGGAACGGAACAACGACGTGGACTGTGGCTTGTCCCTGCTGTGACGGCGTTAGCTGAAGTGGTGCGGCCGCGAAATCCGAAACTAAATGCAAACCCCCGACCGTGAACGAAGGCGATCCAACCACGGTTGGACGCTGCTGTTGCGACGGCGTGAGGCGCACGCTTCCGAGCGTTCCGCCGGCGGGCTGGATCCGTGCGATCTCAAAAGTCACCTGCAGATTCATTGCCGGTTGCGGAGCTGACCCAGCCAAGCGCATCGTCACGATTTTCGAGAATGGCCTTAACTGCAACGCCCCCATCTTGAAGGTTGGAGTCAGTTGCATCGACGCAATCTCGAAAACGAACGTGAGCTGGACGGCAGTTTGCATCGCCCCGGCTGGTTGAGGCATGCCGCCTCGCCCTGCTGAAGCAGTTGGGATTTGGATCGGTTCAGGCATGTTTACTGGTGTGGTTGGTTCGTAAATTCGTGATTCGAAAACGGGCTCAAAAGACGGTTCGCTAGGTTGACGAAGCGCGTCAAATCCGGCCGGTTCAGGTTCAGTGACCTCAATGATGGACGGTTCCTCCACAGGCGTCAACTGAGGAATCGGTTGACCCTGACTAACAGGCTCGATTTCCGGTTCGGCAATCGTTGCAGCGTCGGCAAAGACCGGCTCAATTTCGGGAACCGTGATTTCTTCCGGTTGGGCGGTTATTGATTGCGGAATTTCGACCGGTAGCGACTCAGGCTCAGGCGCAATCCATTCGGGTTGCGCAAACACCGGTTGCGCAATTTCGATCGGTGGCAACTCAGGCTCAGGCGCGATCCATTCGGGTTGCGCAAACACCGGTTGCGCAATTTCGATCGGCGGCAACTCAGGCTCAGGCGCGATCCATTCCGATTGCGCGACCGGTTCACCAACCGCTTCCACCGGCATCGCACCCTGTTCAACAATTGAACCAACCGCTTCGAATGTTTCGACTTTCGGTTCAAGCTCGAACTGGCGCTCACCATTTCCCTCGACTGCCGGTTCCAAAGCCGTCCCGCCGCCAAAAGCACGGCCTGGCGTGCTGAGGGGCACTACTGCGCGGCGCAGTGCCGGCTCGGTTGCTTTCAATTTAAGAGAGACCTGGCGCGGTCCGCCACTCAATCGCGGCATAACTTTCATTTCTCTGGGAGCCGCAGCGGCATATTCCATACCTTCGAACTGCGGACCGGTTGCCGGCGCGGCCCGGCGGAAACTTGCGAAATGAATTCCGCGGCCACGAATTTCGTATACAACGAACACGATGATGCCAATTCCAGCCAAAACGAAAATTGCCGCAATTAAGTTGCCGGCTTCAAATTTTCCGCGAGAAACTTCGCCGACATGCGCAGGAGCAAGCGCGGTTGCTGGCGTGGCCGATGCCGCGGCCACGACTGGCGGTTTTGCAGCCGCGACAGGAGCGGGCGCTTGCTGAGCAGGCGCCTTGGCGGGCTGCGATTGCACAACTGCCGGCTCTTCGCGCGTAGCGGGAACGGCCGCGGACGATGCTGGCGCGCGGGCCGCTGCTACTGGCGTTTCTACGATGGGCGAGAAACTCGGCGCGGGCGATGTCGGAATCTCTTCAGGTCTGGCTGGACTGCCAGCGGCAAATGATCCCGGCGCGGCGCCGGAAGATTGTGTGACAGCGGTGCTGGCCGTGGGCTCTTCCGGTTTGGGGGCAGTCGCCTCCATTCCGGCAATCGCGGGTGCAGCGGCCTTGGCCTTAGCTTCGGCTGCTTTACCCTTCGCAACAGCTGCTCCAGGAATTGGGCTTGGCTCTATTGCCGGACTTGATTCGGTTTGTGCTTCAGCCAAAGCAGTAGCGGCTTCAACGGCTGGCGCGGGCGAGGTCGCGAGCGCCGGGCTTTGCATCCAGCCGAGATCGTAAAATGAATCCGCGAAAACAACGTTCAGCGCGGGCGAATAAATTTTCTTCGCGGAAGTGATCCAATCGGTCGCCCTGGTCGGATTGTTATGTTTAAACTCCCACGCGGCCTGGGCATAATAGAGAGCCGGCGTGTCGCCGGTAAACTGGAACTGCTCCATCAACTTCTGAGCACGACTGTCTTTGCCTTCCAGCAACCACGTCATGTAGATGTCGAACTTGATCAGTTGCGCGGCTTCGGTTTTGTCTCCGCCCGGTGTCTTGCTCAGGAGCGCTTCAAACCGATCGCGCGCGGCGGCATAATCTTTTTTCTTCAATGGCACCAAAGCCAGATTGAATTGTGCCTGGCGGAATTTTGAATCCGCTTTCAACGCCTTTTTGAATTCGGCCTCGGCCTGATCGAATTGCTTTTGCTCCAGCAAAATTTCGCCCCGCAAATTCAAAGTAGCTGCCTGATTTGGATCAGCCGCGTCCGCGTCGTCGATAAATTTGCTGGCGGCGGCAAAGTCGCGTTGTTGATAAGCCTGCCGCGCCTGCTCAACGCGGGATCGGGCAAACGCCTTGGTCTTGGCCGCACGATCAGCCGCTGTGGTTAACTCAAGGGCTGCGCGTGTTTGGCCGGCCTGTTTTTGGAGCCAACCGACCTCGTAGAGCGATTCGGCAAAAAGCTTGTTCAGCTGGGGCGAGAAATTCTTTTCCGCTTGTGCCATCCAGTCCTTCGCTTCCTTCGTCTTGTCTTGCTGGAGTGCGATCGCCGCGTTCGCGTAGTGGACTGCGGGGGTGTCCGGAGAAAGCTCGAACTTGGCCAGAAGCGAATCGACCATGTTCTCTTTTCCTTCGAGCAAATAAGTTAAGAGGATTTTATATTGAATGAGCTGGGTCGCTTCGCCCTGCAGCTCAGACGCGTTGCTCGAAAGTAATTCCTGAAAGCGATTGCGCGCCTCAGCCCAATCCTTTCTTAGAAACGGAATCTCGGCCAAATTGAAACGGGCGTTCCAAAATTTCGAATCGATCCGCAACGCTTCGCGCAGCGCGGCTTCGGCTTTGTCGTAGATTCCTTGGCGCATCATGATTACGCCGCGCAAGTTTTGCGATTCTGCGAGGTCCGGCTGACGCGCGTCAATCGCGTCGAGTTCTTTCAGTGCGTCCGGAAAATTATTCCCGTCGAACGCTCGAAAGGCTTTGTCATACATTGCTTCAAGTTCCGCTTTCGAAGGAGCAACGTTGTCCGCCGCCAAGGAACCGAGCACCAACACTGCGACCGCCGCGATTTTGCGAATCTTCATGCCTCTTGCCATCAAACCTTTTCGCAAGCCCAATTACAAGCCCTAAATTTTTGACGCTGGAAGAGGATTTTCCTGCTCCCAGAGCAGCCGGAATTAAGCCCGCTTACGCGTTGAGATTTGCGACGATCCGCAAGCCTTCCAGGGTAAGATTTGGATGGACGGCATCGATCTCGCGTAGCCGTCCGGCGATCAAATCGGCGTAACCGCCGGTCGCAATCACATGCACTTTCTTCCCGGGAAAGCGCTCGGCCTTGATCCTGGCAATAATCTCGCGCACGAGTCCGCGATAGCCGATCACCGCGCCGGAGCGCATCGCCTCGATTGTCGATCTTCCAACGGTCGACCGAGGTTCTTTTAGAGAAAGCTTCGGCAAAAGCGCGGTCCGTTGATAAAGAAAATTTGTCATCGATTCCAGTCCGGGCGCAATCACTCCGCCGACGTATTTTCGCCGGGCCGAGACGATGTCGAATGTCACTGCGGTCCCAAAATCAACTACAATGGCGGGACATCCATAAAGCGCGGCGACCGCTGCTGCATTTGCCAGCCGATCCGCCCCAATTGTTTTCGGATTCGGATAATCGATTCCAACGCCAAGGTCGACCCGCGGCGTTAACCATAAAATCCTTGATCGCTTCGCGGCTTCCCGGACGGTACCGTTTTTCTTCGGCACGACTGAGCAGACAACGAAGATATCGATCCTGTCCGTCCCCGGACGGACTCGCCGTGGCGAGCGCCGTCTCACAAAGCGTTGAAGCGTCGCAGCCGTGAGGTTTGCGGTGGGAATGCGCCTCGGTTTCAAAATTCGCCGCCGGGTCGCGAAGGCGAGTTTTGTAAACGAGTTGCTGATATCGATCAGCAAGTAATTTGTCGCACCCACGAAATGCGACTTCACTGCGAAGACGCACCGAGGTCAAGTAGCGAACTTGCGACGTAATCCCCGACCGCGTAGCCTCGTCGCGTGCGAAAGTTGGTCCATCGTCCACGACGGTTGCGGCGGTCTCCAGCTATAAGAAATCTCGTTCGCGAAACCAATCTCACCGCGCACGATTTCGTGTTGCCTCTTTTCGTCAACCAAAAGATCGACAAACGACGTCCAATCGCGAGCATGCCAGGCGTCTTTCAGGTTCCGCTTGGCAAAATCGTCGATGAAGCGCGACAGGCGCACGACGCCGGGCTCCAAGCCGTTCTCCTTTTTGGGATTCCGCAAAAAAAGGATGAACATGCAAGCGGCGCTTATGCCGAAAACGGCGTTGTGCAAAAAGCGTTGCGCGCGATTAAGGAAAAATGTCCGGATGTGGTCGCGATCACCGATGTTTGTCTTTGCGAATACATGAGCCATGGCCATTGCGGCGTGACCCGCATCGACGGCGATCATTTCCATGTGCTGAACGATCAGACTGTCGATCTTCTGGTGAAAACGGCACTCTCGCACGCGCAGGCCGGCGCAGACATGGTCGCGCCCAGCGACATGATGGATGGCCGCATTGGCGCAATTCGCGAAGCGCTCGATATGAACGGTTTTGCTGAAACCGGAATTATGAGTTACGCGGCGAAGTTCGCTTCTGTCTTTTACGGTCCGTTTCGGGAAGCCGCCGAAAGTCCGCCTCAATTTGGAGACCGCCGCTCCTATCAAATGGATTCGGCAAACGCCGACGAAGCGTTGCGCGAAGTCGGCCTCGATATCGACGAAGGCGCGGACATCGTGATGATCAAACCGGCGTTACCGTACATCGACATTCTCTGGCGTGTGCGCGAGCGCTTTCGCAAGCCGACCGCGGTTTACCACGTCAGCGGTGAATACGCGATGATCAAGGCGGCAGCCGAAAAAGGCATCGTGGACGAACGCGCCGCCGTGCTTGAGATCATGACTTCGTTGAAGCGCGCCGGGGCAGACATCATTGTAACCTACTGGGCGCGCGAACTGGCCAAATGGATCAGCGCCTGAGGAATCGTAACGGCGAAACGGAGGCGCACGCTCGTCTGAAACGCCTCGCTCTCGTTTGGGCTCAACGAGAAGGCTACTCCGCCTGCGCGATGGAAGTCACTTTGCCGCACTGCCGATATCGCGCAGACCTCACGGCGTATCGCCCGAATGGAAGACAACCAGTCGTGACCGCAATTTTTGAGTGCAAACAGGCGCTGGTCGATCTTCGACGTGACAACGGATGCACTTCGACAACGATGCGGCGTCTCGAGCAAGTTCACCGGAGACGTGAGATTCTGGAGAGAAATCTGCGCGTTCATTACCCAGCGCTGCGCGTTGCCGATTCACTCTTCGACGAATTCGATTCGCACAATTTCTCCGCGATCGACCACCGCGGTTACAAACAGGTTGTGCGGCAAACGCAGGCATTACAAAATCGACTCTTCGATTGCACAAAATTTGAAACGTTAATTCGCTATCGCTGCGCGAATTTGTTCTTTCTCGTTTTGCCCAGCGAATTGTTTCGCGGGCCGGAAATTCCGATTGGCTGGGGCGCGTTGATTGAATCGAACGGCGAGCTGATCCTGGCGCGCAAACCGGTGTGGCACGAAATGGAGCCCGAAAGTCAGCTCCGCTTCTTGGAGCGGATTGCCGCCGCCGGCACACGTGTGCTAAATCGACAGCACGAAATCACGTTTGAGAACGTCGCGACCGCACCTGGTCGATCTTAACGAAGGTCGATTCTAGCCGCGTTTGACCAGTAAGTTGCGCCCGGTCATTTCTTTCGGTTTTTCCATTCCAAGCAAGAACAGGAGCGTTGGCGCAACATCCGCCAGAATCCCGTCTTCGCATCGAAATTGCCCGGCATCATTCGCTACATAAATGCAATGAACAAGGTTTGTAGTGTGCGCGGTATTGGGTGAGCCGTCGGGATTTCGCATCTGTTCGCAATTGCCATGGTCGGCGGTGACGATGCATTTGCCGTCGAGCTCAAGCAGTTTCGGAACAATCCGACTGCAACATTCATCTACTGTCTCGACCGCTTTAATGCCGGCTTTCACAACCCCGGTGTGACCGACCATATCAGGATTGGCAAAGTTCAGGATGATCAGATCAAATTTGCCCAGGCGCGATAGCAGTTCATCCGTTACCTCAAGCGCGCTCATTTCGGGCTTCAAATCGTAGGTGGCGACTTTGGGCGATGGGATCAGTTTCCGCTCTTCCCGCAGAAAAGGCTTTTCCACTCCGCCATTAAAGAAATAGGTCACGTGCGCGTATTTTTCAGTCTCGGCGATGCGCAACTGGGACTTGCCCGCTGCGCTTACCAGTTCGCCGAGAATATTCTTTAGGTCTTGCGGAGGGAAAATGAACGGGGACGGAAAGCGAACGTCGTACTCAGTCAGCGAAGTGAATTTGATTTGCGGCCACACTTCCCGGTCAAAAGAATCGAAATCCTGGAACAGAAATGCTTGCGATAATTGGCGCGCGCGATCGGCCCGAAAATTGAAAAACAAAACGACGTCGCCATCGCGAACGCGTTGCTCATTCGCCTGAGCAAAAATCAACGGCGGCATGAACTCGTCCGTCTTGCCCTCGCGATAGTGCCGATTCAAAGCTTCGGATGGAGAGTCTTCGCAAATCTCGCCGCGTCCGAGAACGACCGCGTCCCACGCTTTCTTGGTCCGGTCCCAACGACGATCGCGATCCATCGCAAAATATCGTCCCACTACAGTCACAATTTGCGCACCGCTTTCGCGAAGTTGTTCTTCGCAGATCTTCAGATACTCCCGTCCGCCGGTGGGCGACGAGTCACGACCGTCGGTGAAGGCATGAACGAAAATCTCATCAACGTTTGCAGCCCTGGCTGCGTTCGCGAGTGCAATCATGTGATCGTAATGGCTGTGGACGCCGCCATCCGAAACCAGGCCTAACAAGTGAAGGCGATGTCCCCGCGCGGTTGCGAAAGTTTCCTGCGCGACGTGATTTCGGGTCAGCTCACCATCGGCAATCGCCTTATTAATTCGCGTAAGGTCCTGGAGAACGACGCGACCCGCGCCCAAATTCAGATGCCCGACTTCCGAATTGCCCATTTGGCCTTCGGGTAAACCAACATCAGAACCACTAGCGCTCAGTTTGCTACCAGGATAATCGCGATAGAGCTGGTCGTGAAAGGGCGTGCTGGCAAGAAGGGTGGCGTCGCCATTTTGCTCGCGCGACTTCTGGCCGCCGGGATTGATCCCCCAGCCATCACGAATGATGAGCATCACCGGGCCGGCCATATGCGCGCACTCTGCCGACGATTATGAAGTCGGACAAGCGGTTTCCTGCGGTTGCGGGATTGACAATAGAACTAATGCGCAGCTACATCGCGCTGGTGAAATGGCGCAACCAGTTGCTCGCGCTTTTGTGCCTCGCTGTTTTCGCTGGGTTGGGGGTTCTTTATTTCCAGCATTGGGTCGTCCAAAAGCCGTTCGGGATAATTCTTGTTATCGGGGAGGGGCTCGCACCGGAACGGATTGCGCTGACTCGTGTTTATCTCGGAGGCTCCGACGCGCGTTTGGCCCTGGACGGAATGCCACACGTCGCGCTGGTAACTAATTACTCCAGAGATTTCGCGGTCTCCGATCAGGCAGCGGCCGCGAGCGCGCTGGCCACCGGCGTTAAAGTCAATAATCGCTCCCTCTCGATTGATCCCGCCGGCAAACCGCTCGCAAACATTATCGAATTGGCGCGGGGTCGGGGACGTGCGACGGGTTTAGTGACAAATGAATCGCTGACAAATGCGACATGCGCGGCGTTTTATGCCCATGCGCCGAACGCGAACGACAGTGATCAAATTGCGCGTCAACTCGTTGAAAGCGGCAAGATCGATATCTGCATGGGAATGAGCACGGCCGAGTTTCTGCCCGAAGCAAAACAGGGGCAACGACAAGACAATCGCGATCTTCTCTTAGAATTGCGCCAAAGCGGTTTCGACATAGTCCGGACCCGAGCGGAATTGGAATCCATTCCGGGGTGGCGGCGGCCGAAACTTTTCGGAGCGTTTGCGGATGGAAATAGCGGTAGCAATCAGGCCGCTTGGAATGACGAACCCGCTTTGTCCGACATGGTGCGGCGTGCGATTGAGTTGTTGCAATTCAATCAGCGCGGTTACCTGCTCATCGTCGACGCGGGTCGTATGCGAAAAGCGGCCGAAACGAACAATGCGGAAAAAACGTTAACCGAAATCGCCGAGCTCGATCGCACGCTCTCAACAGCGCAGCGTTACGCCGGACCGAAATCGACAATCATTGTGAGCGGCGATACCGCGATCGGTGGGTTGCACGTGAACGGTTTTCCATTCCGTAAGGACAGCGGAATCGCGTTACTCGGATTGAACCCGTCAGGCGAACCGTGGATGACTTGGGCAACCGGTCCAAAGGGGGTTCAATCGTATGGCGCTGCAAAAGGCCCGGAAAAACAAACACCCGCCAACCCGGACGAAGTTACCCGAAAAGATCAAACCGAGCCGGCTGCATTTTACACCAGATCAGCGTTGGAAACGGTGGAGGACGTTGTGTCATTCGGAAGCGGCCCTGGCACGGAGATGTTGCACGGCACAATCGACAACACGCAGATTTTTAAGATCATTCGAGACGAGCTTTAAAAGGAAGCAGATCCTTTTCCGGATCGTAGGCCCAAAAAAAGACCCACCGCGATCCTGGGTGGGTCTCTTTAATTAAGAATGCCTAACGGCAGACCGTTATGGACTGACGATCGGAACAAAAACGAATGGCGGCGGATCCGGAAGATTTGGCGGCGGTCCTTCTTCAGGCGGTCCTTCCGCAACTTCCTTGGCCTCCTTGCCTCCGCCAAAATCTTTTGCGTCCTTGCCATCGACCAAAGCCGTGTTGGCGATTGTTAGTTTCGCCGTTGAGTAAACTGCGAGCTCCGCAATACGACCGGACTTGGCAACGTTAAAAGTAAACTTCACATACTTCGCTTCGGTCGGGCCAAGTTTTATTTTGGTGACGTTGGCGGTGAGATCCTGCTTCGCGATTTGGTGCCATTGGAGACTGCCAGTAGCCAATTTCGAATTAGAGGTCGCAACGGTTACGGTGCCCTTTGTGCCGTTGTTCAAAAACGACACGCTGTCGATGTTTTCGATTTTGGAAAGCGAAAGTACCAGCTCGGTTTGTCCATCGACCAAGGCATAACCGACGCCTGGCTGACCTGAAATCAGGGCCGCTTCTGCGATTTTGTCGTCTACCCGGGCGCCAACGCTAAC
>WNGH01003018.1_pt1 | contig 18622 bp, 9 predicted proteins | sample 5400631 | NCBI WGS metagenome assembly WNGH01 (sample SAMN13153373, study PRJNA577476) | soil metagenome | isolation source: 115 cm soil or saprolite under Garry oak tree replicate 1 | place: USA:California | collected 2016-06-15
CAGCCGTCGCGTACTCGTTGAGATTCCGCGCGCTAATCACGTGGCTCGCGGCCCAAAATGCGCCTCGTGTGAAGCATAAGCGGCGGCATCCTCGATCATGGCGTCAATCGTCTCGGCGATGGGCCGGGCCTTGACCAATCCGGAGAAGACCGCGCGGTCGCCGATGTTGCTTTTCAACGCGAAGGCTGGCCGCTGCGTCACCTGCAGGGCGTGAAACTCGGCGGTCGCGGCGCGGACAACGGCTTTTATTTCCGCTGATTGCGCTTTGGCCAGCAGCGCGTGTGCGTCCAGGCCCGTTGCTTTCGCCGCGGCGGCGGTGGCGACTTCCCACTCGCCGACCGGTTGGCCTTCGCGCAAGGCGGCGTGCGCGATCGCCAGGCGCGCCCGATCATCGGTCACGCCGAAAAGTTTCGCCGCTACCGCCACGCAGTTCGGGGCGAGATACTCCTTGAGCTTGGGATCGTACCAACCTGGGTTCAGCATGAAAGAGGAGCGCACGATCGTGCCGCTGCGCCGATAAAACCACTCCATCTCTGCTTGCGATTTCGGAAGGCCGGATTCGTCCAGCGCGGCGATTTTCCAACTGAATTCGACGGGCGCCTTTGCGTAGCGCTGTTTAACCTCGGCCCAGGCCGGTTCCGCCCAGTAGCACCAGGAGGAAGTGACATCGAGATAGTAAATGACGCTTACGTTCATGCTTTACGAACCTTAACCGACGCTGCGTGGTCGAACTCATAGATCAAAACCGGCAACTCACGTTTGTGACCGGCCAAATCTTGGAGAGCCTGTTTGGAAACTACGAGGGGCGCTGTTTTCGGGGAAAAGGCCGGACGGCGAGGCGCGACGAAGGAGAATATCCCTGGTGGATCTTCGACTGAGGAGCAACGAAGCCAGACGGCCTTTTCCGCGAAAACCCTCCGGGCGGCAGGTCTTTTGCCCGTGGCCGGCGTTGGCTCGTTCCTTACAGCCCGCTGCGGGGATGCTCGGAACTCGCCGCCTTGGCCACGGCCAAAATCCCTCGCCGCAGCGCCCCTCGTAGTTTCCAAACAGGCTCTGAGCAGCCATTCGCCTGCTTAAAGCCGCGCAACAGCTCCGGACCGGCTTATCCGTAAAAGCGGTCGCCGCCCAATTCGATTTCAAGCAGCTCTCCCACTTTTCCGCCGCTTTCAAGTGCTTCCACGGCATCTGTCCAAGCCGCTATCGGCTGGGGAATGCCCGCCAGCGACTCCTCTTGGCCAAAGCCGCCGCACAGCGGCGCGCAGCCCCCGGCTGAGCGCCGTTCCGCCCCAATCCGCATTCCCCAGTGGTGCCCGCGCGCAGCGCCCGCAATCCGCAATTGATGGGCTTCCCCAATCCGCTTCGTTGCCTTCGTTGCCTTCTGTGCACGTATTCCCCCAATCGTGCAAAATGCCTTGTGAATAACTTGGCCGGTTTTGATAACTCTTTGTTGTGGCATTATCGCGGCCAAAGGCGTAGAACCAACATCGCGATGAAACCGTTTGACGAAATTATGAAAACCACCCTGCTTAACCTCCTCCCTTTACTCCTCGCCACCAGCGTCCGCGCCCTGGACGCCGTTCCCCAGGATGCCCCGGTCGCAGACGCTCCAAGCTTCGCTATCGCCGACCGCGGCCCGCACCATCGCATCTGGACCAATTCAGCCGGAGGCACTTACGAAGAATTAGCTACCGGCATGCACTTCTTTGACCAAAACGGCAACTGGGCCGAGAGCAGCGAGGAAATCCAGATCGTCAACGGTTACGGCGTGGCCCAACAAGGCCAGCATCAAGTAGTTATCTCACCTAACATCAATCAGGCCCCAGCCACCGACCTCCTGGCCCCCGACGGCGTCACCCGCTTGCAGACCCACATCCTCGGCCTCGCCTATTTCGACCGCGCTTCCGGCAAGAGCGTTATGATCGCCCTCACCAAAGACGCCATCGGCCAGCTCGTCGGCCCAAACGTCGTCCTCTACCCGGATAGCTTCACCGACTTCCGAGCCGACGTCCGCGTCGTCTATACCCGCTACGGCTTCGAGCAGGACATCATCCTCCGAGCGCAACCGCCTCCGCCGCAGAACTTTGGCCTCGACCCCAACAGCTCGAAACTCGAAGTCTGGACCGAATTCCTAAATCCTCCCATCCCGCAACAAACTCCCCTGATCCTCTACCAGGAGAACGATCCGCAGACCCGCCAGGCGATGGTGGAACCCGACCTCATCGACCACGCGCTCGACTTCGGCTCGATGGCCGTTGGGCAGGGCACCGCCTTCACCATCGGCGACGATCCCCGCAACCCGCTCAGCCCCAATGAATCGACCCCAATTTGCAAAGAGTGGACTCTCACCGATAATCGCGCGTTTCTAATTGAATCCGTGCCATATCCTAACCTCAAGCCAATGCTCGACACCCTCCCCGCCGTCGCCGCCGCCATCGGCAAGCCAAACAGAAACGCGCAAATGGCGGCGCTCAAAACCCCCCGTCACCCCGTTTCCCGCACTCAACTCGTCGCCCAACTGACCCGGCCCGCAGTGGCCGCGCGCAGCGCCGCCTTTTCGTCCTTTAGGTCCCACCTCGCCAAAGCCCCCATGCCCGTACAACGTGGCGTCACCCTCGATTTTCTGACCATCAACGCCAGTCAAACGAACAAGGTATTCCAGTCAGATACAACATATTACGTCTCTGCCCCAGTATATCTGTACGGCACGAACTCAGTTTTCGAGGGCGGAACCGTTTTGAAATACTCCCCCACGAACACCGCCAAACTCACCATCCGCAGCAGCAACCTCACCTGGCAAGGCACTTCCTACCGTCCGGTCATTCTGACCGCCAGAAGTGACACCACCGTTGGCGAAACCATCACCAGCAACACCATAACCAATTACGACACCGCCCTTTACATCGACGCCGCCAGCATGGGCACCAACGCCATCCTGCAAAATCTCCGCGTGGCCTACGCCACCAACGCCATCGTGCTAAACGGCAACACCGGCCACGTCATCAGCCACGCCCAATTCGTTAACTGCCAAACCGGGATTACGCCGCTGAATACCGTTTTCAGCCTCCGCAACGCCCTGTTCCACAACGTGTTGAACGTTTTCAACGCCGCCACCGCCAACACGTCCACCGGGAACTGCGAACACGTCACCGCAGACACCGCCAGTTGGCTCAACTACAGCAACTACCTCATCCTCAACCTCACCAACTCCCTGCTCGTCTCCGTCACGAACACGATCACCTTCAACAACACCAACGCCGTGAGCATCGTCACCAGCACCAACGGCGTTTGGCAGCCGGTCGGCGCCGGCTACCATTATCTGGCCGACAACACCTACCGCAACCTCGGCACCACGAACATCAACGCGAGTTTGGCCGCCGATTTGAAGAAAATGACCACCTATCCCCCCATCGTGCTGACCACCGATTTCACCGTGGGAACAACCCTCAACCCCCAGGCGGGCCGGGACACCGACACGCCGGATTTAGGCTGGCATTACGACTCCCTCGATTACTGCTGGAGCGGACTGAAGCTCACCAACGCCACCCTCACCCTCACGAACAGCGTGGCCATCGGGTTTTACGGCATCAAGGGCACCAGCTTGCGTGATGGGGCGCAGTTCGCCAGCCAGGGCACACCCGCAGCTTTGAACCGGTTGGTCCGTTATCCAGCGGTGCAGGAGCAGTCGATCGCCTGGGGCGCGGCCGGCAGCGGCAAAAGCCTCTTTGACGTCACCAACAACGTCGGTCCGCGGCCCACCATCTATCTGCGGTTCACGGATCTATCGCTCCTGCCAGCGGATGCGAATATTTACGATTACGGCCAATACAATGCCGTCAGCAGCATCATCTTTCGCGACTCGCAGATTCGCGGCGGGACCCTTTCCATCGGCACGTACTTCCTGCAGGCCGCGCCCACTGTTGGCTTGACCAATAATCTGGCGCAACGGGCCACCATCACCCTCTCTTGTGACGTCGGCGGGTCGCAGGTCTCACTGCCATCATATCTGCACAACAATCTTTTCCGCTTCGGCTCTGCCACCTTCAACAACGCGACGAGCAAAGGGACTTTCGAGATCAAAGACAACCTGTTCGACACCGTGACCCTGAGCGGCAACGCCGGGACCCAGGGTTACACCAACTCCTACAACGGCTACTACAACACGACCCAACTGCCCGGCGCCACCCACTCCGTAACCCTGACCGTCGTGGATTACAAAACCGGCCCCCTCGGCACCTACTACTACCCCACCAACGGCGCCAGCGGCGGCCTGACCAACCTCATCAACGCCGGCAGCACCACCGCCGATCTCGTTGGCCTCTATCACTTTACGACGAGCATCGGCCTCACAAAAGAGACAAACTCAATCGTCGATATCGGGTACCACGTAATTGCTACCGACGCCAACGGCAATCCCATCGACACCAATGGGGACGGCATTCCCGATTACCTCCAAGACGCCAACGGCAATGGCGTCGTCGATTCCGGCGAGACCAACTGGCAAAGCCCGGGAGATTTGGGCCTGAAAGTCTGGATCACCGAGCCTAAGAACAATAGCAACCTGCCGTAGCCGTGAGGTTGAGATTCCTAAACGTTCACACATTTCGAAAAGAGGAAACAAACTATGAAACCAACTGCGATTATCAGCGCCGGCTGTGATCTCGTGAGCGCAGCTCCAAACCTGTTCACACCTCGTTCCAAAGCAAAACTCATGCGATGGCGAATGGCACCCTTAATGCTGGTCTTACTTACATCCATGGGTAAGGAGCTCGCGGCACAAGATTCGTCCACTGATGCAAGCCCTGCATCTCCAGTCGCACTGCCCGACGGAACCAGTGATTGCTGCACGCTTCCCTCAGGCGCAGTGGTCTGCAATAGTTGCTGTGGAGGGGGAAATGGCAATAACAACGACCCGAATAGGCCCATCTTTCCAACCGACAGCAATGCCGCACTGAACAGCGCTTACGCTAGACACTTCACTGGTGTTCCAGTTGCTCTTCCAGGCTGGCTGGTTTCTGAGCCAGCCGTTGACTTGTGGCTCGCCGACACGCCGCTCAAATACAGAACAAGTCGCGGCGCTCCGGTAAGCTTCAGCCTCTACTACAAAAATCGACACGGCAGCCAAAACGACGTTGACAACGGGCAAAGCGCGATTTTCAGTCTCGGCTACCATTGCCACGCGCCGTGGCGCTCATACGTTGAGGCCATTCCCGGCCAGAGCACAAACTTTTGGGTTTACGTTGGAGATGGAACAGCGCGCCAATACACATTGGGGAACGTCGATTATCTCAAGCTGGCCACACTAACCCAAATCTCTTCCACTAATGTATTGCAATTCCGGGACGGATCAACGAACGAGTATGGCCTGACGACGACTATCGGCGGTGTTACCCGCTATTTCCTGACCAAGCAAGCGGATCCCCAAGGTAATGCGTTCACGTTCCAATACCTAGAGACCAACAACACCATCGTCCTCAGCTCGGTTACGGATGTGGATAACCGAACCTTAACATTTCAGTACGCCACTGCCGGCATCTATTCTAATGTCATCACTAAGGTCATCGGTCCGTACGGGTTGACCAACTCGCTCCAATACGACTCGTCCGGACGCCTGACAAATCTCACTGACGTGATCAATCTAACCAGTAGCATGCAGTACGACAGCACGTCCAACCTCACGGCGCTCATTACACCATACGGCACCAACAAGTTTTCCTACTTTTCGATCTCCAACCAAATGTACGCCGTTCAGGTGACCGAACTGGACGTCCGGAAACATTTGTACCTGTTTTACTCGCTAGTCGAGGGCGGCAAGGTTCCAAGTAACTATTCTAGCTATGTTCCTAGCACGACTAATGCGTCGTACTTCTCCATGGCCAACACGTTTGATACCACGAACACCGATCATCGCAATACCTTCTACTGGAACCCTCGCCAGTACGCACAATTGTCCGACGAGGTGCGCACCAACCTGGACAACGGCAGCTTCAATGTGAGCAACCTTACCAGCGGCGACTATCTCAAAGGTCGTCAAGCCCACTGGCTGAAAACCTCCGACGGCACTCAAACCGGAACGTCCCTTTCTCTCCTCCGTGATCCAAGTCCTGATGGCGCGCTGCAGGGCCAAATCAAATGGCTCGATTACGTCAACAAAACCGGCGGCGCGGCCGACACGGAAGGCACCATGTTCCTCCCTCGTTACAGGGCGTGGAAACTCCCGAATGGCGAGTCGCGTTTCAGGTATTCGGAGCGTAACAACCTAGGCTATGCGACCAACAAAATCGAGACGTACACCGCCCCCGACAGCACCTGTCAGGTGCGGACGAACCAATTCGTTTATGCCAGCAACAATATCGACCTGGTCAAACAAGTGCAGCTTTTGGGGAGCACGTCCAGGCAGGTCAGGAGCAATGTTTTCAATAGCGCCCATTTAGTGCTGACGAATTATGACGCACTGAACCAGATGTCCACATATTCGTACAATGCAAACCAACAATTGGTGACGACCGTCACGCCTGCCAGTCTGACGCGGAGCAACGTATATGCCACCAGCGGCACGTGCTCGAATTTCCTCACCCAGGCAATTGACTTGGAGATCAGCGGAACGAACTCGTACAGTTACACCAACGGCTATGTCTATACCGTGACCGACCCTCGCAGCCTGACGATGACAAATAGTTGGGACGCCCTTGGCCGATTGACACAGACGAGCTACCCGGACGGCACATCGGTAAGCCGCACATACAACATCCTCGACCTCGTAACAGTAGTGGACAGGATAAACGCTACCAATCAATATGTGTACGACGGCTTTCGGCAACGGACGCAAGGGATTGATCCTCGCAACGGCACGACGATCTACAGTTACTGCAATTGCGGCAGTTTGGATTCGATGACCGACACGTCTGGCAAAACGACCCTTTTCACTTACGATTTGCAGGGCAAATTGTGTACCACCAGCTACCCTGGGACCGGCTCTGTGACCAACAATTACAACCTGATGCGCCAGATCACCAACGCGATCGACAGTGCAGGTGCGAGCGTGACCAACTGTTATAACAATCAGGGACTGGTGTGCGTCGTCAGCAATGCGTTCGGATGCGTGAGGTTGCTCACGTTCGACATTGAGGACCATGCGACGAGCATTACCGATGCCAACTCGGTCAATAACCAGTACACCTACGACCCTTTTTCGCGTGTGACGCAACGAACCGACCCGAACAACCAGACGGAGACCTTTTCGTACTCCAGTCTCGGTCTTGTCGCCTATACCAACCAACTGGGGCAATACCGGAATTACCAGTACGACGTGGCCGGGCGAAAGATCGCCCAAACGAACGGCAACGGCGAAGTGATCGTCTATACGTACAACGCCGCCGGGGACGTCCAGGCGCTGTCCGATGGCAAAGGCCAGACCACGAGCTGGGGGTATGACCAGTATGGGCGGGTGAACTCGCAGACCAACGCGGCCGGAACGCAAGTGCTTACCTATCAATATGATGCGAATGGACGGCTTACGAATCGCTGGAGCCTGGCCAAGGGAAGCACCACGTACAAGTACGATTTGGCTGGCAATTTGACGAACATTGTTTATCCTTCGAGCGGATCAATAACGATGCAGTACGATTCGAACAATCGGCTGACGAATATGGTCGATGCCGTCGGCACCACAATATTTGCGCACACAGATTTCGGCGCGCTGCTCAGCGAAGATGGCCCCTGGGCGAACGATACCGTGAGCTACACTTACACCACGAACCGCCTGCGCGCCAGCCTCAATTTGCAGCAACCGAATGCTTCGGCCTGGGTTCAGACCTACACATATGACGGCGCCAAGCGCCTGAGCAGTGTCAGCTCACCTGTCGGCACTTTTGGGTACCTTTATGATCCCTCCGGCCATCTTCAGGTGGGCAACGTCAGCCTTCCCAACACGAGCTACATCACGAACACGTATGACAGTTTATCGCGGTGGACCGGCACCTATTTGAAGAACAGCGCCGGGACCACGCTGAATTCGCACGCCTACACGTACGACAATGCCAGCCGCCGCGCCCGCCAGACGAGAACTGCCGGCGATTATGTCGATTACACTTACGATGCGATCGGGCAGTTGAAGTCTGTGGCAGGAAAAGAATCGGGCGGCAGCCCAAGCCGTTCGCAGGAGCAGTTCGGGTATGCGTACGACGCTGCCGACAATCTCAACTACCGGACGAACAACGCACTTCTCCAGACGTTCAATGTCGATAACCTGAACCAACTCACCACCGCAACGCGCAGCGGCACGTTGACCGTTGCCGGCACTACAACCAGCAGTGCGACGAATGTTACAGTGAATAGCCTGACGGCAGATCGGTATGCCGACAACTCCTTTTCCCGAACGAATCTAACGCTCGTGAGTGGGAACAATACGTTTACGGCCGCTGGCAAGGACAACTTTGGCAGGCAGGATTCGCAAAGCATCACCGCTAACCTTCCCACTACGGTAACCTACACCTACGATGGCAATGGGAATTTGACGTACGATGGCAACCGCGCCTTTGATTATGACGATGAGAACCAACTGATCCGGGTGACTGTGACCAATAACTGGAAGAGCGAATTTACGTACGACGGTAAGATGCGACGGCGAATTCGCAAGGAGTTTTCGTGGCAGAATAGCGGCTGGGCTTTGTCGAATGAAGTCTATTACGTCTATGACGGGAACCTCGTGATCCAGGAGCGCGACGCTAACAACGTGCCCACCGTCAGCTACACCCGCGGTCGCGATTTGAGCGCCAGTTTAGAGCGCGCCGGTGGAATAGGGGGGTTGCTGGGGCGGACTGATCATTCGACGATCACGCCTCAAAACGCGTTCTATCATACTGATGGGAATGGAAACGTAACGATGCTCATCAACATTTTGCAGCTAGCTGCGGCCAAGTATTTGTACGATCCCTTCGGAAGTACACTATCGAAAGTCGGGCCTCTTGTGGATGCCAACGTGTATCGTTTCTCGACTAAGGAAACGCATCCAGCATCTGGCCTAGTTTACTATCTCTACAGGTTCTACGACTCAAGTCTGCAGCGGTGGCCAAGCCGCGATCCCCTGCTGGAAAGAGGGTTTGAAATTAAGCGTAAGCATAGCGGCGCGGAAAGCGCCCGGCTCAGGAAGAGAAATGTCTACGGGGCAGTAGGGCCAAACCTTTATTGGTTTGTGAAGAACGACCCTATCCGCAATAACGACGCAGCAGGCCTGATGATAGATTCTCAATATGAATACTATTGTAGGCCGATCTGCCCGAAAGATCCAGTTTGTGTGGCAGGCTGCTTCAACACGTACGCGGACAGGGTGGACGAAATTGAAGATGAGACTCTCGGGTGTTTGGCAGCAGTCCTAGTCGGCTGCATGGAGGTTGAGCCTGCCAGTCGATCTTATTGCGCTGGGTTAGGGTTTGTGGGCTGCGGCATATATGCGGCTGGGGCGGAGGCCCTGGCGCTGCTTGACTATTGGTGGTGCGTTGACGGTTGCCCGTGCAAGTAACGGGTGTGAGGAACCAAAAATGGACCGGCGGTACATTTTGAGAGTTGGCGTGTTGACCGTCCTGAAAAGCTTAGTCCTCTGCTTCTTGGTGGCGCTGGCGCTCGCATCAGTTACTGGTTCTGAATTGCGGTTTCCTTGGTACTTGATAATTCCAGTGAGCTGTTACTCCTTTTTTCGCGGAGTCGATGCGGACTGCCGACGTCGGTCCCAATCGGCGCAAGAATCGTCGCAATCAAGGCCTCCATCAGAATGAGCGGCTCTTTCCTCTAATCCTCGCGTGAGCGCACTGCACGGAGGCAGGCATTTTTCGTTGAGGGTTTTCGTGATAAAACGGTAAAATGATGGTATTTAGCTATCGAGACTTCTGCAAAGCAGGTTCGAAAACGGTTGATCACTGAGGATCAGTGAGCCACGGGCACGACGACCGACGCACGGTTCTGACTGCTGGTCACCCTGATGACTTCGACACAAGCGAATGATTCTCTAGAGCAACTCGACCGAGCACGGGGGCGGAGGGTCACTACGCAGGCGTTGCCAGCGACGAATCCGCCGACCACCGATGGGTCGCCACAGCCGCCGCGGGTGTGGTTCAAGATGGGTTTACGGCAGTTAGGCTATGCTTTGTCGGATGCGCAATGCTAGGAGCGGGTCGTCGATCGGCTTAGCTTGCGGCGTTTTGTTAGCGTGGGATTACAGCACCAGGCGCAAGGTGAAACGACGCGGATACGTTGTCGTCCGAAAGGGTCGGTCTAGAAAAATGATGGTTTGAGCCTATGCAGAAGACCGTGCTAACTTATGACAGTCGGCGTGGCGCGGGGACCCAGGCCAGAGCATGAACGTTTCATCTCTTCTTCTCATGGTTATGAGCGGAGCCATAGGCTCGTCTGGCGACCGAGCCATAGGGGCAGTTGGCCCAAGCGAAATGTTCTTCCCCAATGCAACAATTCCTCTTCTGCATATTCGACTCGATGAATCGGCACTGACACAGTTGCAGCTGCATCCTCGCTGGTACGTGACTGGATCAGTCATCGAAGGGCGACGTATTTATCATGACGTTGGCATCCATTTAAAGGGCAACTTCGGCACTTTTCAGACCGCCGAGAACAAGCCGTCTCTCACTCTAAGCTTCGACAAGTTCGTCAAGGGCCAAAAGTTCCACGGATTGGAGAAGTTACATTTGAACAATTCTGCACAGGACCCCAGCTACCTGTCTGAATGCCTTTGCCGCGAATTGTTCGCATCGGCCGGGGTGCCGGTCGCGCGGGCGACGCACGCTCGTGTGGAGATTAACGGGCGCGACGTCGGCCTGTATGTCCTGGTGGAGGGTTACGACAAGGCTTTTCTTCGACACCACTTCAAGCAGCGGAACGGGAACCTCTACGACAGCGAGTTCCGCCACGACATCATCGACCCGCTCAAAAGGCATTCGGGCACTGGTCCCAATGACCACGCCGATTTGAAAGCCCTGGCAGCGGCCTGCGCGGAGTCTGGTCCCGATATTCGCCTGGCCAAGATCGGATCGATCTTGGATTTGGACCGATTCTATTCCTTTCTGGCTCTGGAATTGATGATCGGGCATTTTGATGGCTACGCCCAGGCCGTGAACAATTATTGGGTCTATCACGATCCCGGCTCTGGAAAACTGGTTTTCCTCCCGCACGGCATGGACCAGATTTGCCCGCAGCCGCAGACTTCGTTGTTTCCTGAACTTAAGGGCATCCTCGCCCAAGCAGTGCTTGAAACCGCAGAAGGCCGAAGGAAGTTCCGAGAATACTGCACGCTCTTGTTCACCAACCATTTTTCCGGTCTGTCGAACCGCGTTGAACAGTTGCGCCAACGAATTCGGCCCGAGCTGGCGAAACTTGGCGCGAATGCCGTCGCACAGCACGACCGCGCAGCCGCCGCTTTGCAGCAGCGGATCATCCAACGCATGGAGGATCTGCGCAAACAATTGCTTGTCCCTCCGCCCAGCCTGACTATTTTAAGCCCCGCCAGAGAAGTGGTGCTGACGAACTGGCTCGGGAACGTCGATAAAGGCTGGGCCAAACTGTCCGAAAAGGCGGCCCAGAACGGAACAAAGATTCTCCAGGCTTTGGTGGAAGCGCGTGGCGCGACGGACGAGACCACGACCGGCGCTGACACTCACGCCAGAGAAGAAGGCGCAGCCGAGGTGACGGCCGAGGCGGTTTGGGAAACGCGGGTGCTCTTGCCGGCGGGGCAGTACCGAATTTTGGCCAGGATTGCCGCCGATCAGCCTGTTTTCCGAGGCCCTGATCTTCCGATCGTCGTGAAACTGTGGGGTGGCCGGGACTTGCAATTCGAGAGCACCCGAGAAGATGCGCAGCATTTGGCGGTTGCGCACACCTTTGAGCTAACATCCGAAGCCCCCGAAGAAGTCTTGGTTCAATTCAAACTGCAAAGTTCCGGCGATCCAATCGTTTTCGACGTCGGTCCTGTAAGATTGCTGCGGGTAGAGTGAACCATCGCGGCGTTCGACGAAGCGCACCGATTTTGCCTACGACTCGGTGAACCGGCTCGTCACAACCACGCGCCTCAGCATCATAACTTCCAACGCGCTGGATGCCGCGGATCGCATCCTGGCGCAAACCCGCAAAGGAACCGATGGAAGCCTGATCACCCTGCGAAGGCGGGGCTACGATGCCGCCAGCCGCCCGACCAGCGAGACCAACGCGCTCAACGGCGTCACCACCTACTCCGAAGCCCTGGATGCGAACAGCCAGCGAGTCAGAACAACCACGTATCCGGATGGAGGGACGCGCGTCGAAACCTATTTCCGGGACGGCCAGCCCGCCAGCCGGTCCGGCACGGCCTCGTTTCCCGCGCGCTACGAATACGGTTCCGTCCAGGATAATTCGATTTACCGCGCCTTCTCCAAGGAAATCAGACTCAACAGCGACGGAACAGACACCTCCGAATGGATGACCAATTACCTCGATGCGGTGGCCCGCAGCTACAAAACGCTTTACGCGGCGGCGCAGGCGCCGTTCCCGTATCGCCAATCCTTCTACAACAATCTCGGCCAGCTCTGGAAGGAGCGCGACCCGGACGGCGTGGTTACGCTGTATGGATTCAATGCAAAAGGGGACCGGGAATACACCTGCATTGATTCTAATCTAAACGACATCATCGACCTCAGCGGCCTGGACCGAATCACCCAAACCACCGATGATGTCCTGGCCAATTACAGCACCAACGTTGTGCGAACGCGCACCTTCGTTTGGAGCACCAACGCCGACAGCACCGCAACCCTCATTGCCACGCGAGAAACGTCCGTCGAAGGATCGCGCACCTGGACAACCACCCCCGCCGGCGTCAATCTGAACTGGACCCGCTACTCCAATGGTCATCGCTACGTCACCAACACCGCGCCCGACGGATCGTACTCCGTCAGCGATGTTTATCAGGGACGCTTGCAATCGCTCACCCAAAAAGACTCGTCGGGAGCGCAAATCGGCCAGACGACCTACGGCTACGATCCCCACGGCCGGCAGAACGCCATGACGGACGCCCGCAATGGCACAACGACAGTTGCCTTCAACAACGCCGATCAGGTGGCAAGCGTCACGACCCCGCCGCCGGGCACCGGCGCCAGCGCCCAAACCACGATCACATATTACGACACGATGCTCCGGGCCACGAACGTGGTCCAACCGGATGGCGCCAGCGTCACCAACCTGTTTTATCCGACCGGTCTGCTCATGAAAACGTCCGGCGGCCGTACTTACCCGGTGCAATACACTTACGATCCTCAAGGCCGCCTGCAAACCATGACCACCTGGACCAACTTTGCCGGCAGCTCCGGCGCGGCCGTCACAACCTGGAATTACGACGCCCCGCGCGGGTGGCTCGCGAACAAGCGTTACGCCGACAACACCGGCCCGGACTATACCTACAGCGGCGCCGGCCGCCTCTCGACCCGGCAATGGGTGCGAACCGTTTCGGGCGGGGCGCGCCTCACGACGACCAGTTCGTACAACAACGCCGGAGAGCTTTCGGCGATCAGTTACAACGATGGAACTACGCCTTCCGTGTCCTACAACAACGACCGGCGCGCGCGGCTGGCCCAGGTCGTGCGCAACGGAATCACCACCACGCTCACGTACAACGATGCCAACCAGCTTCAGGGAGAAATCTACAGCGGCGGCGTCCTGGGCGGCTTGATCGTGACCAATCTGTACGATTCGTTCCTGCGTCGAACCGAAGTGGCCAGCAAAAATGCCTCGACCCAACTGGCCGCCACTGATTACGGGTACGACACCGCCAGCCGCCTCCAGACGGTGACAGCCGGCGTGAATTCCGCCACATATTCGTACCTTGCCAACTCTCCGCTGGTGAGCCAGATTACATTCAAATCGAACACGATTGTGCGCATGACGACGACGAAGGCATACGATTTCCTGAATCGGTTGGCTCAAATCTCATCCGTGCCATCCGCGTCATCCGTGGTCAGCTTTTCATACGCCTACAACAGCGCCAATCAACGAGTGCGAACCACGCTCGCCGACAGCTCGTACTGGGTCTATGAGTACGACAATCTCGGCCAGGTAAAGACCGGCAAACGCTACTGGTCCGACAACACGCCGGTGGCCGGCCAGCAGTTCGCCTACGGCTTCGACGACATCGGGAACCGGACTTCAACCAAAGCCGGCGGCGACGCCAACGGAGCCAATCTGCGAACGGCAAATTACACGGGGAATAATTTGAACCAGTACTCGCAACGCGACGTGCCCGGCACCGTGGACATCATCGGCGCGGCCACCGCAACGGCGACAAACGTCAACGTCAACAATCAATTGGCGTATCGTAGAGGCGAGTATTATCAGGTGCCGCTCTCGATCAACAACGCCTCCGCGGCACAGTGGCCCAGCGTGACGAACCGGGCGGTGCAAAATGGCACGACCAACTCCGTCACGGGCAATGTGTTCCTCCCGCAAACACCCGAGGTCTTCAGCCACGATGCCGACGGCAGCCTCACCAACGACGGCCGCTGGGCGTTCACCCGGGACGGAGAAAACCGGCTGATCGCGATGGCGGCACCAACCACAGCGCCAAGCGGTTCCTGCAAGTCCCTCACCTTCGCTTATGATTACCAAGGCAGGCGCATCAGCAAAGTGGTGTCGAACTGGACCGGCAGCGCCTGGTCGAAGCTGAGCGAACAGCGATTCCTCTACGACGGCTGGAACCTGATCGCCGACCTTGACGCCAACAACAACCTGTTGCATTCCTATTCCTGGGGCTTGGATTTAAGCGGATCGATGCAGAGGGCAGGCGGCGTGGGTGGACTCATTGGCATCACGGTGCAAAGCGGAACGAACGCGGGCAACTATTTCCTTGCCTACGACGGAAATGGGAACACCGCTGCGCTGGCCAACGCCGCGGATGGAACAATCGCCGCTCGCTACGAGTATGGTCCCTTCGGTGAACCGATTCGAACCAGCGACGGCGGCGCGAAAGAGAACCCATTCCGCTTCTCCACGAAGTTCTCAGATGATGAATCGGACCTGGTCTATTACGGCTACCGGTTCTACAGTCCGATCGCAGCGAGGTGGCAAACTCGCGACCCCATCGGGGAGAGCGGTGGTCAACATTTATACACATTTGTTCAGAACGACGCTCTAAACCAGGTCGACCCAACTGGGCAGTCCGGAATACCAGGCCGGATACTGATAGACCCGTACAGGCCAGCAAACAAAGATAAGTGCTGTCTCTGTACGCCTCCTGGACAAATCGATTTCACCGCAGGAGATAACGGAAGTGGTAGCGGTCAATTCAAAATGCAAATCACTTTTGTCAAGAAGCAGGGCTGCTATTCCGACCTGCAAATACGATGGTGGAGTTGCTGGCGAGTAGGAGGGGTCTGCGGCGTGCTTCCCTGTAATGATAGCACAACGTGTTCGTTTGCATCAAAAGCTGGAAACACGCATGATATAGGGATTCTCGTCCGTTGGCTCTCATGCAAGGATTTCAGGTGGACTCCAGATCAGAAGGGTGGATCGCTTTACTGCCGCGTCGAGCCAGGCTATTGGGGATTTGTGTTCGGCAAGTGGATTTGCGATTGACAAGGCGCATGCAATTATGAAGGCGCGATGTCCTTGGTTGGTGGGGCTTGTCATTATCACGGGAGTAGGCTGCGCTTTTTACCTTAATCGCCGTTACTACGATCTCCTTGTGCGTTCCAGGTACGAGTGCCCGATGCGCTTGACAGGTCTGTGGTTAGCTATCGGCGCCCAACGCGACGGGGAAGGATCCTACCCAACCAACCTGAGTTTTGCCGCTGAGGCGTTTACACCCTCACCGTCAAAAAAACGGTTGCATCTGCACCCGCTTCTATGCTCTGGGACCGAAACTGAGTGGGGACCACCGACGAAGGCCGATCAATGGTCCGATTATCTTTATGTGAACTGGTCAAAATGGTTTCCGGGTTCGAACGCCGTTCCAGATGGTTTCCCTCTCGTATACGATCGACGGCTGTCTAACCACAGCGAAAAAGGAATCTACGTACTGAGAACCGACGGATCAATTCTTTGGGACGGCGATCGACGGCTGTCTAACCACAGCGAAAAAGGAATCTACGTACTGAGAACCGACGGATCAATTCTTTGGGACGGCGGGGCGAGATGGTTAAGGACCTTCGCCGAAGCACATACGAATTTTCAAATCCCGCTGCCCGAGTAGGGCTGGCCCAATTGCTCCTAGCAAGAGGACACTCAAATCGAACACGATTGTGCGCATGACGACGACCAGGCAATACGATAACCTCAATCGATTGATCTCCATCTCCTCGGCGGGGACTGGTTCCGGCGCGCCCCAAAGTTCCTTCGCCAACGCGTACAATGGCGCAAATCAACGGACGCGCGTGAACCTGGCCGACGGGAGTTTCTGGGCCTACGAATATGACGCGCTCGGCCAGGTCAAGAGTGGTAAACGGTACTGGAGCGATTGGACACCGGCGGCCGGGCAGCAGTTTGAATACGCCTTTGACGACATCGGCAACCGCACCAGCACAAAGGCCGGAGGGAACTCGGCGGGCACGGCTCTGCGCGCTGCAACGTATTCCGCGAACACCCTCAACCAGATCACCCAGCGTGACGTCCCGGGCGCGGTGGACATCATTGGCGCGGCCACGGCCACCGCGACAAGTGTGACGGTCAACAATCAACCGGCTTACCGCCGCGGCGAATATTACCAACTGGCGCTCTCGATCAATAACGGTTCGACCCCGCAATGGACGAGCGTGACAAATCTTGCAGTACAGAGCGGTACGACAAACACCGTTATCGGAAACAGCTTTCTGCCACAGACAGCGGAGATTCTCAGCTACGACGCCGACGGGAATCTCACCAACGACGGGCGCTGGATGCTGACTTGGGACGCTGAGAATCGCCCAACCAAGATCGAGAGCCAGGCCAGCGGGCCGTTGGCCTCCAAGCGCAAGATCACCCTTGATTACGACTGGCGGGGCCGGTTGATCCGTCGCACCGAATACAACGGGGCGTCGGGAAGTTACCTCGTCACCAACGACGTGAAGTTCCTGAGCGACGGCCTGCATTGCATTGCGGAACTCAATGCAACGAATAACGCGCTCCTGCGGTCTTATCTGTCGGGCAGAGATGTCAGCGGCACGATGACCGGCGCGGGCGGAGTCGGAGGCCTGCTTGAGATCAACAGCGTTTCGAACGGAGTCCATTTCTGTGCTTACGACGGCAATGGCAACGTCACCGCCTTGGTCAAGGGCACAGACGGAACCAGTTCGGCGAATTACGAGTTCGATCCGTTTGGACAGGCAATCCGTTGCACGGGTGTAATGGCCAAGGAGAATCCCTATCGCTCTTCCACGAAGCGAACTGATGACGCAACGGACCTGGTGCACTATGAGTTTCGTATCTATCGGCCGGCGACAGGGAGGTGGCTAAGCCGCGATCCGATCGATGAACGCGGAGGATTCCATTTGTACGGATTTCTTCGGAACTGGCCCACGGGCAATCCCGATCTGCTCGGTTTGACATTTAATTGGGATCCTCCTTATCTGTATACCCGGACAACTTATATCGCGACCCCAGACGGTGGAAGGATCTACGGGCAGACTGATTGGTACTACTTTCATCCACAGGTGAAAGTGTGGGGGTGTCTTGAGCCTTCGGGTGGTTGCTGCGGCTACAAGCTTAAGGTCTATGGCAGCGCGAAAGTTTGGGCTTGGTGGGTCTTTGATCAAGATTGGGCTAGGGTCCATGAAATGCAACATGTGAACTGGCATTATTTTCCTGCCTACGCAAGCTTTAAGGAAAATGCCGAGGCCTATGAAGCCGTTTGTTTCAGCCGCAAAGAAAAGGCTCTTTGCATCAAATCCGTGATCGAAAACCAAATGAAAGATCTCTATATGGTTCAAGCTTACACGCAAGGTTCGTACTTTGATTGCCAGACATGGGGGGAAAAACGACCCTAACAGCGAGCCGTGCCAGGATTATAGGGCTGCCGTGACCGCTTACATCATAGACTTGCAGCTTCTTTCGAACGCGCTCAACAACTGCAATGCAATACAATAACACAGAAAGCGCATGAAACGTACCACTCCTCACTTGATTCTTATAGTGCTGTTGGGCGTGATAACCCTGTCGTCGGACGAAACCAAGAATACTCTCACGCCGAACTCAAAAACGATCGGAATCATCATTCGCGACAAAGGCTGGACAATTGACGAGCTGAATCACGTAGCCTGGGAATATCTTTGGAAAAACGGCAAGTTACCGAACGGAGTGAAATTCGTCGAAGCTAGCGTGCATATTATGCTCGACGACAAGGACATAATGTGTGAGTTCACCTACCACCAAGGTTTTGGGCGAGCGCTTTGGACCGTCAAGGTCGGCCGTGACGGAAAAGTCAGAGGTTTTGAAACGGCAATAATGAAAGAAGGGCACCGAAGCCTGGAAGAAAAAGGTGTCAGTCCCGAATGGCACTTAGATAAGTCCTAAAACTTTGCGGCTTAGCCGCTTGCGTCGCTGGGCGTGAGGCAGGTTCGCAAACAGGATTCGCCGGGAGAGGGTTTCCATTTTCTGGATTGTTTTCCATAGCCTCCGTTCGTTTTGG
>WNGH01002850.1_pt1 | contig 18598 bp, 19 predicted proteins | sample 5400631 | NCBI WGS metagenome assembly WNGH01 (sample SAMN13153373, study PRJNA577476) | soil metagenome | isolation source: 115 cm soil or saprolite under Garry oak tree replicate 1 | place: USA:California | collected 2016-06-15
CCAGAAGTCGGATGGGCGGCGCGCTCTCTGTGCGGCGCCTTTCCAAAGGCATCCGAACCACTCAACATGATGATGAGGAGCGCAACGTGAGCAAATCCATCGGTGTCGTAGTGTGTGTTTCAGCCTTGATCGTTGCGGGCGCTGTGGCTGCGCAAGGTGTGCTGGTGGACGCCGCAGCTGACAAGGTGATCAAGAAGTTTGAGGCGGCGACCTGCGATCAACTGAAGGCGCAAAAGAACGAGCCGCCATCGGAGAAAGAGAAGATAGCACTGGACTTGCTGCGCGACGATCCGAAAGCGCGTGTTGCCTTTATCGATAAAATCGCGGCACCGATTCTGAACAAGATGTTCGAATGCAGCCTCATCCCATGAGTCTTGCGCTGATCTGACCGCTCAACACGACAGGAGGCTCGACGTGAACAAATCAATCGGTGCAGCCGCGATGATTTCAGCCTTGATCGTCGCATACGGCGCGTCCGCGCAAGGCATGCTGTTGGACTTCGCGGCAGACAAAGTGATCACGAAGTACAAGACGGCAACCTGCGATGAATTGAAGGCGAAAAAAAAGGAGCCGACAACGGAGAAGGAGAAGGAAGCCATAGAATTTCTCCGTAACGATTCGCAGGCGCGAATATTCTTCATCAACAAAATCGCCGCCCCCGTTCTGAACAAGATGTACGATTGCGGCATGATCCCGTGAGCACAAGGGGTATTCCATCATGACCCAAAACCACTTTACCCTCAGCTTTCCCCTGAAATCGCCGGTGGATGCAACGCTGCTCGCGGAACAGCTTCCACCATTGATGCCGGGGCTGTTTCGGGCAAACGACGCGACCGGCACTGTTCATTACTCGCGCTTTGCCGTGCTGAGTGAAAAGACCCTGCTGTTTCTTGGTGACTTCGACGGAGAATTCGGTCAGCTCATGACCGCTCTCGCCGGACAGGCAGGACCGGTCTTCGACGCAATTTTCAAGCACGTCGCAAGTCCGCCCCCTACCCCGGTCGCCGACAACGTGGACGCGTTCGTCGAATGGACAGCTTCGCACCTCCTCGATGCCGTCAATCTCTACAGCGCTTACCCTTCCGCAACGGTCAAGGAGATCAAGGCACTCGCATCCGACGCTGACGTTGCTGGAAGCGGGGTACTGAATCCGTTCCTGGTGATCTTGCCCATGAAATCGAAACTCGCGTTTATCGAGGTCAAACTGATACTGCGCATTCGCGGAAGCGGGACGACGAAAGACCTGGATAAAGTAGGCACGCCACATTTCGCGCAATTCATTCCACTCGAGGATAACCAGATTGGTTTCTTTACCGTCTATGACGGCTCCTTTGACAAGTACATTGCCGATTTCACCAAGAATATTGGCGAGGTCTTCGATCTCATATTCAAGTTCACCAAGAACCCGCCGCCGTCGCCATGCCGAAAGCACCTCCAGGAGTTCATTGACTTTGCGGCGGGTGCAAACCGCAGTCCGATCGGGTTTTATCAAGCCTATCCTGGACTGTCGGTTCAGGACATTCATGCCCTGATCGCCGACGGCAAGCCACAATCCGTTTCGGCTTGATATTGAAAGGCTGCGCCGAGTGAGTCAGGACAACCAGGCACAAGCGCCAACCGCGAAAGAGAATGGAGGCTTCTTCCGAGGTCTGTTCGGGCGTGTGAAGCATGAACTTCCTGGACGCGGTTCGGAGAACCCACTCGACCTCGGCGACATTCAGGGCTTTATTCTGCGCGGTTACAGAATGCCGATGGTGCGGCATTTCCTGTTGTCGGTCGACACGCCCGCCGCGGCGCGCAGGTTGCTCGGACGGTTCGTCAATGGCGACGAATCCGACGTGCCGCAAATCACCACTGCGGAAGATTGGCACGTCGGGTTCGAGCCGGGACCCGGAGATAACCCCGACGAGGCTCCGCGGCGCAAGCCGGACTATTGCCTCAACGTCGGCATTACCTGGCCAGGGCTGATCGCGCTGGAGATCAAGGATCGCTGATCGCGCTGGAGATCAAGGATCGAGTCCCGACGCTTTCGTTCAAATCCTTTGGCGCGTTCATCGCTGGCGCCGCCGAACGGGCAAAGCTGGTAGGCGATACCAGCGAGAGCGACCCGCAGCACTGGATCGGTGGATTCGGCAAGGGAGGCGATCACGTCCTCTTGACGTTGCACGCCATGAGCCCGGAGGCGATGACAAGTTACAGCGATCGCTTGGTCGCCCTGTTTGCCGAAGGCGGCGCCTTTCGGGAAATCTGGCGAGCCGACGGGATGGCGTTGATGGAAGTGAAGGACGGCGAACCTGTCCCTACCTTCAAGGTGCATTTCGGCTACACCGACGGCATCAGCATGACAACAATTCGCGGCGGTCCGGAACGATATCCGCCTGATCATCAGCAGCCCTAAACGGACGTTGTCAAATTCGAGAATTACCTTCGGTCGAACAGAGATAAGATCGACCCCGAACTGCTTGCCGCCAAAATCTGCGGCAGATGGCGCAATGGCGTTCCGCTTGCGTTGTCTCCTGAAACCGACAGCCCTCCAGGTGGGATGCCGGCGGAGGGGTTAAACAACTTCGAATACGTCAACGCGGATGGCTCAGGGGATCCAAAGGGTTTACGCTGTCCCGTTGGCGCGCACATGCGCCGCATTAATCCGAGGGGTCAACCGGTCACGGGCCAGGGGCAGCCCGGCGGCAGCAATAATACCCATCGGCTTATCCGCCGCGGCCTGCCCTACGGTCCAGTCTATGATCCTTCGCAACCCTACGACGGCATCGAGCGCGGGCTGCTCGGCTATTTCATCAACTCAAGCATCGAGAACCAGTACGAGTTCGTGCTGGGGCACTGGGTCAATGACAGTGAATTCGCCGGTGCCGTCAGGTTGCCCCCCAAATCGCGGGACCCAATGATCGGGACGCAGGACCCGGTGCAAAGCATTTTCGTGATTCCACAAGCGAACGGTGGACCTCCGATCAAGCTCACAGGTTTATCAAGCTTTGTTACGACGAAAGCCGCCGCTTACTGCTTTCTGCCAAGCAAGACTGCGATCAAGTTCATCGCCAATTTGGGATGAGGCCCGTGATCCGGCTTCCCTTAGGAGACTTCCATGGTGTTCCTGACCAGATGGCTTGGAGTGACCGAGAGCGACACTGATCGGGACCCCGCCCGCGAAAAGGCCGATATCGAGGCGATCGTCGAGAAATCTCTCTTAATGCAGGCGAATGCCGCCGCGAAACAGCAGAGATCGCTTTGCCGCGGAACCCATGCAAAGGGTGTCTGCGCCCGAGCCGAATTCGAAGTATTTGACGTAACCGGCGCACATGAACCTAGGCTGGCGACGCGGCTGGCGAAGGGGATATTCGCGAAGCCAGGCGTCTATCCCGCGGTGGTGCGATTTGCAAACGCGGACGCGAGCATAAACTCAGATTTCAAGCCCGATGTAAGGTCGTTGTCTTTTTCGGTCGACCTCGCTCGGGATGACATCGCCACCCCTGAGGCGAAGCCTCGCCGACAGGATTTCTCGATGCAAAACGCAACTACGTTGCCGATCAACGACTCGCCCGCCTTTCTGGCGACCATCAGTCTAATAACCTCATCAAAACCAATCCAAACGCTGTGGTCGCTGCCGTTCCAAGACAAGCTGAGAGTGATGAGGACACTCGCGTTGGCAGAAATGCAGGCTCGCCAGACCATCAAGCCCTATCAGCAACTTCGCTATTGGAGCACGGTCCCGTTTCGCCACGGACCGACCGACGTTGTGAAGTTTTCGGCCATACCGCTCAAGGATAACCCGGCGCGGCCACTGCAAAGGAGCAATCCGAAAGGTCTGCAGGACGAGTTAATTCGGCACCTCAAGGAAGATGGCAAGATGAGCGGTTTCGATTTCGCAGTTCAGTTTCTCGGCACCGGAACGATGACATATTGGGGCAAACGTCGCGACGCCAATTTCTGGATCGAAAACGCGAGCGTCGAGTGGAACGAATCCGAAGCGCCCTTCCACACCGTGGGACGGCTGACTCTCCTGCCTAATTCGCAGCTTTCGTCAGAAGCGAGCGAGCCTATATATTTCGATGTTACAGGAAACTCGACGCCTGACAGTACACCTGTTGGGAGCATCAATCGCGCACGCTCTTCGGCGGAAGTTGCAAGCAGAAAAGCCCGCATGCGCGCGGACAGTCGACCCGCAGGAGGGCGTCGAGACGCAGGTACTGATTCGAAGCCTCATCCGGGGGGCCGCTCGTTGAATGAGGCCCGCAGCGGCAGTGGTCAATCGGCGCGTCAGGAGTAACGAACATGGTTTCGCTAAAATTGCCGCTTTGGCTTCGTTTTGTCCTGCTTGTTGGTATTGTCGGTCTTGTGTCAGGCGCAAGCCTCATCGCCTATCGGTACTATACTCGTCCGGTGACACTAAGCGTGGCGGTGGGCTCGATTGACGGTGAGGCTGCCAAGGCAATGTCGGCCATTGCAAGCCGGCTCGTCTCGACGAACGCGCCGGTGCGGCTCAAGGTGATCGACAGCGGTACCGCGCTTGGGGCCGCCAAGGCCTTTTCGGACGGCAAGGCGGATCTGGCAGTGGTCCGTGGCGATGTCGGCGACTTGTCGAAGGCGCAGGCCATCGTCGTCGTGAGCCATATGGCCGCGCTCATCATTGCACCGCCGGGTTCGTCCATCGACAGCATGGAAAAACTAAAAGGCCACCGCGTGGGCGTGCTCGGAGGCGAAGCCAACGCCAAGATTGTCGACGTGCTGAGCAAGGAATACGGGTTCGATCGCGCGAAAGTATTCAAGGACGTCGCGCTGCCCGATGCCCGGCGGGCCATTCAATCCAAGGAGGTGAGCGCGCTGCTCATCGTGATCCCCCTGACCGGAAAATACCTGTCGCTGGTTCGCGACATCTTCCAGCAGGGCCCCAAGGCATTGCCGACGCTGATCCCGATCGAGTCCGCAGGCGCCATCGCAGAGGCCGAACGCGCCTATGAAAGCTTCGACATTCCGAAGGGCACGCTACGGGGGGCTCCGCCGGTCCCTGACGACGACGTGACCACCTTGAGAACCAATCTGTACCTGGTCGCCGGCAAGGCGCTCGGTGCGGATCTGGTCACGACCCTCACGCAAACGATCATGAGCGTCCGCAGGGACCTCATGCACGAAGAACCCATCTTCGCGCAGATCACCGCGCCCAGCACCGACCAGGACGCCTTCCTTCCGCTGCACCGCGGGGCGGCGGCCGTCTACAACAGCACCACGCAGAGCTTCATGGACGAATACGGCAACTGGATCTACCTGACGCCGATGGTGCTTGGCGGCATCGCGACGGTGCTCGCCGCAGGCTGGAAATTCCTCGGGATCGGCAACCCCGCAACCAGTGAAGGACCCCTGGATTCTCTCTATGCCCTGGGGCGCCGGATTCGGAAGGCCGACTCAGAGACTGAGCTGTTGGATATCGAAGAAGAAATTGACGACATTCTCAAAGGACAACGCGCCAAGGCAGCGCGAGGGGACGAAAACGCGGTGGATGACGCGACATTGAATGTGGCAGCCCATCGGCTGGAGAGCTTGATTCACGATCGACGGACGATGCTTGCGAAGAGACCGGCAGTTGCATCCGCGGCTTAAGCGACGCAGCACTTAGTCGCCAAACGACGCCGAATTGCGATTGACGGAATTAGAACTTCAACCCGAGGAGAACAGTCATGAAACATCTGGTGATCTCGCTATTGTTGGCAGGAGGTTTGACCGCCTTGAGCACGATGGACGCAAACGCCGTCGTCTGCGCGCGCGGCGTGGTTCGCGCAGGCTGCGTCGCCGCCGGTGGAGCCGCGGTCGTTGCACGACCTGTTGTCCGTCCGGCTGCCCGCGCTGTTGTTGTCGCGCCGCGGGGGGTCGCTGTTCGCCGCAGGGTCTACTGACAACCCCGCGACGCGCCAGCTTAATAACATGCCGTGTTACCAGCGATTGATCGGGTCGCAAGGTCGCACTGCGCCGTATTGAACAGTCGCAAAAAATGGGGAGAGATCTAAAATTATGAACGCTCTGTTGATCTCGTTCCTTGTGTTTGCGTTGATACTCGGCGGCGCTCTGGTTGGGGTGGTTGTTCGGCCTTTGTTGTCGGAAGAGCACCTGCATCCGGACTCCAAGGACGTGGTAAGAATGGCAACAGGCCTGATTGGCACACTGGCCGCACTTGTGCTTGGTCTGTTGATCGCGTCCGCGAAAAGTTCCTTCGATCAGAAAACCAGCCAGGTCAAGCAAATGACCGCCACCATCATCCTTCTGGACGATCTGCTTGCGCAGTATGGTCCAGAAGCAGCGCCTGCCCGGAATCTTCTGCGGCGGAGCATCCAACCGTTGGCCAATCGCATTTGGCAAGAAGAAGAGAATCCGAGCGGCAAGCTCGTTCACTTCGAGTCGAGCGCCGAGGCGTTGGCATTCGAAAATGTATTGCAACGCCTGTCGCCGAACAATGATGCTCAACGTTCGCTGCAATCTCGGGCCATTCAGGCCTTCACGGACGGCGCGCAAATCCGGCTGCAGTTGTTTGCTCAGGCGCGCGGCTCAATTCCGGTTCCATTTTTGATCATTTTGGTTTTTTGGCTCAGCGCGATTTTCGTGAGCTTCACCTTGTTTGCGCAAACCAATCTGGTCGTCATGGCCTCTCTGTTTGTATGCGCGCTGTCGTTTGCCTGCGCGATTTTCCTGATTTTGGAGCTTGATAATCCCTTCACGGGGCTGATGGGGATTTCGAGTGCGACACTTCGGAGCGCGCTTTTGCCGCTAAATCCGTAAAACCTCTTGGTCGAACGGGATATCCAGTCTCTGGTTAGCTTCCCTGCAAACTCGGGCAGACAACATAGCCAGAAGGGCTGCTTCAGATCTGGCATGCCGCAGCGCATTCGCGATGGCTGCGTTGCAATATTTGCTGTGACGGTTGGCTTGCGCCGCAACTGACGATGCCGGTATCCTGAGGCCAGTCGATTTGGCCCTGCCTGCGACAGCGCCCATTCTATTGGAGAAACGCCATGACCCCGCCAGTGAGTTCTCCCGCGATTAAAGTCGTCAAATCGGTCCGCGAACAGGTGAGCCCTGAGGAATGGCAAACCCGCGTCGATCTCGCGGCCTGCTACCGCCTCACCGCCATGTACGGCATGACCGAGATGATCGCCAACCACATCTCGTGCCGCGTCCCGGGATCGCACGACCATTTCCTGATCAATCCCTACGGGATGCTCTATGAAGAAATCGATGCGTCGTGCCTGATCAAGGTCGACCTCGAGGGCAACACGATCTTCAACGCCTCGGACTATGGCGTCAACGCCGCCGGCTTTGTCATTCATAGCGCCATTCATATGGCCCGGCACGACGTCGACTGCGTGGCGCATACGCACACGCCGGCCGGCATGGCGGTCTCGGCGATGGAATGCGGGCTGCTTCCGCTGGCGCAAACGTCGATGCGGTTTCTTCACATCGCCTACCACGACTTTGAAGGCATCGCCGACGATGTTGGGGAACGTGAGCGGCTGGTCGCCGACCTCGGCAACCACGAAGCGATGGTGTTACGCAACCACGGACTGCTGGTCGTCGGACGAACCATCCCTGCGACGTTCAACCTGCTGTATCGCATGGAGCGAGCCTGCGAAGTGCAGGTGATGGCGCTATCCTGCAATACCAAGCTGGTCTACCCACCCGACGACGTCCTGGAAAAAACCTTCGACAAGGTCAAGCCGCGGGCGGATCAACCCAATCGGAACGGTGAGCTGGCGTGGCCAGCCCTGCTGCGAAAGCTTGACCGCGTCGATCCGTCCTACCGGAACTAGCCGGAGACGAAATGCGCCGGCCGTTGAATCGGACGGGGCATTCCGGTGGAAAAGGCAGCCTGCGTCAGCGCTGTCTTTCAATCCGGTTTCAAATTCAGCTCGCGTATCAGCCCGGTCCACCGGGCCGTTTCAAAATTGATGAAGCGGGAGAAGTCGGCCGGGGTTCCACCGAGCGGCTCGATACCAAGCGCCGCGAGGCGCTCGACCACATCGGGGCTCAGCAGAATTTCGTTGATGTGATTGAGCTGTTCGCGGATGGCCGGGTCTATGCCGGTGGGCGCCAGTATCCCGAACCATCCGGTAACCTCGAAGCCGGGGCTCACGGTTTCGGCGATGGTCGGCACCGCGTACCCCATTTCGGCTGCCAACTGGCAGCAGGAATCAAGAATGATGAAACGTGTCCGGGCGCGGGCGCCGTGTCACTGCCGCATTGGCGGCCGATATCCGCGCCGGGACTTCGGCGTCAGCGCACCGTAATGCGCGGAAACGCATCCAGCCTCGAACCAGGATTGGCCCCACACGCTCGCGCACAGCGGCGCGAACTGGCTGAAATGCGTCGGCCGTTCGATCGTCCCTCCCTGGAAGCCGAGTTTCTGCGCCGTCGCATCGTCATGAATCGAGGCGTGGGAGTCATAGACCTGAGCATTGAGCATCTGGTGCCGCTGGCGCCACGGTCCGGGAAATCCGGGGTTTCGGTGATGATCGTCTCGAACGCTTTCCGTCTCATGGAATTACCTCGCAATGCGGCTTGCGCCGAGGGAGCCGAACCCATTGTCGCGGAGAGGCCTCGTTTGCACAACCAGCAGATGGCGGCCAATGCGTCCTGGTCTCGGAACGAGCCATCGCGCCCGAAGTTTCGGTGCCAGGGTACACCCAGGTTGTGATTTCGCCGTCGGGGGCCTAAACAGTGGAAAATAGCCGCGATTATAGATTTCAGCGCGCCATAATCGGCCACCTCAAAGGGAGAAAAAAATGCGTGAAGCCGTTATTGTTTCCTATGCCCGTACCGGGCTGGCAAAATCCGGGCGCGGCGGATTCAACATCACCCCACCAATGTCCATAGCGGCCCACGCCATCAAGCACGCCGTGGAGCGCGCCGGCGTAGACAAGGAATACGTTGAGGATTGCTATCTCGGCAATTGCGCGCATGGCGCACCCAACATCGGCCGCCAGGCCGCGTTGCTCGCCGGCATGCCGAAGTCGACGGCCGGCGTATCGGTGAACCGCTTCTGCTCGTCGGGACTGCAGACCATCGCGATGGCGGCCAACAGCATCCGATCGGACGGCGCCGATTGCATCGTTGCCGGTGGCGTGGAAAGCATCTCGGTCCCCGGAGGCGGCACGCCGAAGGAATCGATCGATCCGGATCTGCTCAAGGCGGCGCCCGACATCTTCATGGCAATGATCGACACCGCCGATATCGTCGCGGAGCGTTACAAGCTCAGCCGCGAATACCAGGATGAGTATTCGCTGGAATCGCAGCGCCGCATGGCCGCCGCGCAGCAAGCCAGCAAGTTCAAGGATGAAATCGTCCCGATGAAGACCAAGATGAAGGTGGTCGACAAGGCGACGAAGGCCGAGAGCATCGTCGACTATGTCGTCGACCGCGACGAGTGCAACCGACCCGACACCACCATGGAGGGCCTCGCCAAGCTCGAGCCGGTGAAGGGTCCCGGCAAATACGTCACCGCCGGCAACGCCAGCCAGCTGTCGGATGGCGCGGCAGCCGTGGTGTTGATGGAAGCCAAGGACGCGGAAAAACGCGGCCTTCAGCCGCTCGGCCGCTTTGTCGCCTGGGCGGCGGCGGGCTGCGAGCCGGACGAGATGGGCATCGGGCCGGTGTTCGCGGTGCCGAAGCTGTTGAGGCGCCATGGTCTGAAGGTCGGTGACATCGATCTTTGGGAGCTCAACGAGGCCTTCGCCAGTCAGTGCCTCTATTCCCGTGACCAGCTTGGCATCGATCCCGACAAGTACAACGTCAATGGCGGCTCGATCGCCATCGGCCACCCCTTCGGGATGACCGGCGCGCGGCTTACCGGCCACATCCTGCAAGAAGGCCGTCGGCGCAAGGCAAAATGGGGCGTCGTGACAATGTGCATCGGCGGCGGTCAGGGCGGCGCGGGCTTGTTCGAAATCTACAGCTAAGCTTGGGCCTAAACGGCACGGAAATGTGCCGTTGCAAAACGATCAAGGCGCCAGCAGCGCGGCGAAATCATCGCCGCGCTGCTTTTTTTCGGATGATGCGTTGTGCTGCGTCGCGATCAGGGCTTCCTGCGGCTGGGGCAGCCTGGAGCCAAAAAAGAGACCCAGCGCCGATGCGCTGGGTCCAAGTGAAGACACTTCGGGGGAGAACGCGAAGCGTCCGTTATTCCGACATGGAGGTCCGTCGGAAACGCTGAAAGTTATTGATTTACGGATTCGGCGGCGATGCAATCTTGCCCGGCTGTCGCAGTGTGCAGCAGAGCGCCGCCAATGATGCGCGAATGTGCGCGGAATTCCGCCACGACCGCATTTTCCAGAGTCACGCTGACATCGTAGATACCGGAGCGAGCGGAACGTACGACTTCCGTCGCCGTCGCGACCAGGCGATCGCCGAGCGTGGTCGGTAGCAAAAACGAAATGCAGCAATGCGCAGCTACGGTCCGCTCATTGTAGGTATTGGACGCAAGCGAAAATGTCGTATTGGCAAATGTGAAAATCGCGCCGCAATTGGTGACGCCGAGACCGTTGACCATCGCAGGCAGCACGGTCATCGTGACCGCGGCGTGCCCGGGCTTGATCGATAACCGCTCGAGGCCAAGGGTTCGTGGCGCGTCGTCTTGTCTCCACAGGAAATCCGCGCATGCCAGCGCCAACCTACGCGACGAAGTGGCTGTCTCATTACTCACCGAGAACTCCTCGAATATCTTTTTCGAACGCAATGCCGAGGTGGAGCGAACACGTCCCACAGGCCGAACTGACGTTCCCGCATGCCGCGAGATTCGGTGGGATCGTACCGCTATGCAAAATGTGCCGCGTCCTGCGGTCGGAGGATGAATCGCGATATCAGAAACAGGTTCAAGCGATGAATCAGTGCCCACAACAATTCTCTCGAATGGTAGCGGCAGGCAATGTCCTCGCTTCCAAGATGCGTCCTGGCTCTCACATCTATCCTGTCGGATCGCAACCGGTTATTCTCAAGGGATTAGGATTGACGCACCGCGTCCTTCAATCGATGGACGCGGAGCACCAGCCGGCTTGCTAACGCGAGGTCGCTTGTCCCTCTGGGCTTGCTCGCGGACCGGTAACAAACGAACTCGAAAGGGAGAGCGATGGCTCACGTTGGAAGCTGCTTTTGCGGCGCAGTCAAACTAGAGGTTACCGGTTCGCCGGAGGCCATGGGTTATTGTCACTGCAGTTCTTGTCGCTCATGGTCCGGCGGGCCTGTCAACGCCTTCAGCCTCTGGAAACCGGATGCTGTGCGGGTCACGTCGGGAGCCGAACATGTGACCACGTTCCAGAAGACCCCGCTCAGTCAGCGTCAGTATTGCGCCAAGTGCGGCGGGCACCTGATGACCAATCATCCGCCGTTGGGTCTGATCGACGTATTCGCCTCCACGCTCCCGACGCTGGCCTTCGCCCCCGGCGTTCACGTCAACTATGCCGAGACGGTGCTGCCGATGCGCGACGGCCTGCCAAAGCTGAAGGACTTCCCGGCCGAATTCGGCGGCTCCGGCGAGGCCATCGCGGAATAGCGGTTGGCTCATTTGGCGGTGGCCGGTCGGCGGCGCCGCAAATATGCTATTTCCAGTGAAGGGGACCCGCATGTTCGGGGCCCCTTCGTCGTTCCCACCGCCGAATTGCTGGTCGCCCAAAATTCAACCGGGCCGTCACTGGCACAGCTCGGTCGCCGATCTGCCGTTATGTTCGGTCCGAGCCACGTGTTGCGCGATCATGCCAGCCACTTCCTTGGCATGAGTCGAAATCATGAAATGAGCCGCCCCCGCGATGGTGGCGACTACGGCGTTCGGTATGCACTGTCCCAAAAGTTCGTTCGCGCGCTTCACGCCCGGATGGCTGACCTCGCCCCAAAGCACTAGAGTCGGGATGTCAACAGTCGCAAGCAACGCGGGCGTCAGCTCGAAATCATAGGCGCTTGCCCAGTCCAGAAGGTTGACCGGCGTAGTCTGACAGGCGTAATCGCGAACGCGAAGCGGCCAGCTGGAGAACGTGCCCGCGCCACCATAAAAGTCGATCATCTGTTCGATCGCAGCCGTTTCGCCAGCCTGGAAGGACCTGAAATAGGCTTCGCTCATCTTGCGGAACGCGAGATAGTGCCGGTATTCGCCCATGTTCCGCAGAATTTCTGGCGCGGGGGCCTCGGCGATCGTCAGGCTTAGCAAGGGCACGCGCTTTCTAAGCGCGACGGCGAGCGCCGACAGGCCGCCAAACGAGTGGCCGACGAGATGCACCGGAGCGGCCGCGCGCCGGATCACCGCTTCAAGAACCTCTGCCTCGTGGGCAATACCGGCATCGAGAGCGGTGCGGCGTTCGACTGTGCCGCCATACCCGAGCAGACTTGTGGTGACACAGCGAAAACCGCTCTCCCATTGTGCAACGATGGGTCGCCATGCAGCGCCGGTGCTGCATGATCCCGGCACAAGAACGACGGTTGGACCCTCCCCGCTTTCGTCGTAGTCGATATGTCCCAACTGATCTTCGATCATGGGTGCCAGCGCTCCCGCGGATCAAGCAAGTTAAGCGGAAGGCGCGCGAAGCGACGATCGCCGACCGGACGATCAATCAATCGATCGATCGTCCGAGCGACGGCTACGCGAACTTCCTTGCCAGAGAAGATGCTTGATCAGCGTTTTGTGATCACGACCTCGAGATACTCGCTCGGAACGACCATCGTACCGTCTTCCGCCCGGTTCATCCGCCCGATCAGCGCAAGCAGATCTTTTCTTAAGCCCTGCTGGTTCGCCTCGTCGAGGGCGGCAAAGGCTTTGAGCGTCGGCCCGTAGTAGGTCCTGAAGACTTCCACGAAATGTTCTGGCGATCGGTAACGGAACGCGAAACTGCGTGACTCGCACTTCACGGAAATTGCCGCCGCTCCGAACATCTCCGTGATGTGCGCCCTCGAGCCCCACAGCGCCGGTGACTTTGAACCGGGCGGCGGCGGCAGGTACTTGCCAAGTACCTTGAAGAGCTGCCCGATAAAGCCTTCAGGAGTCCAGTTGGCGAGGCCGATCTTGCCTCCACTCTTGCACACCCTTGCGAGCTCGGCTGCCGCCTTGTCTTGATCGGGCGCGAACATGACGCCGAAGGTCGAGACAACAGCATCGAAACTGGCGTCGGCAAAACCCAGCGCTTCCGCATCGGCTTCCTTGAATTCAACCGACAGGCCTTCCGCCGCGGCGCGGAGCCGGCCGCGCTCGAGCAAGCTCGGCACATAATCGGTGGACACGACGTCGCACCAGCGCCGTGCCGCGGCGAGCGTGACGTTGCCGTTTCCGGCGGCGACGTCGAGAACCTTCTGACCGGAGCGAAGGTCGAGGGCTTCGCACAGTTCCTCGCCGACAATCTGAAGCGTCGTGCCGACAACGGCATAGTCGCCGGACGACCACGCGGCATGCTGGCGAAGCTTCAGCGCTCCGAGATCGGGCTGGGCGGCCTGGGCGCTCTGGACAGCGGAAGATGGTGTCATGATTATTCCTTCTTGAAAGCTTGAGGGGCCTGATGTTTCATGTCGGGCGCGTCGCTCACGCGAGCGCCCTTTGCGACTCGGCGTTTGTCAACGCAGGGAGCGTTCGGCGGCGGCGGCCTGGTGATCGGCAAGATCGACCGATCTGCGACCAGGTAGCGGAAGCAGCATCCGAACGCGCTGTTTGTAGCTGCGATACCGGTCGCCGAATAGTCCAACGAGATCGCGCTCTTCGAGCTGGATGCCGATCAAGATGTAGCCGGTCGTCGCCAGTGCGAACAGCAGATGACCCGCCGTCATCGACGGCGTCGCCCAGAAGGCGAGCAGGAAGCTCAGATAAATCGGATGCCGCACCAGCCGGTACAGCAGCGGGGTGTGAAATCTTGCCGCAGGCAACTCCTTGCGGAAGAGCCGCGCAAATACCTGGCTCAGTCCAAACAGCTCGAAATGACTGAGCATGAAGGTGCTGACAAACAGCAAGCCCCAGCCGAAAAAGGAAATTGCCTCAAGAGCGGTTGCAATGACCGGATTCTCCACCGTCCAAATCGGATCCGGAATCGGCCGCCACTGCCAGTACAGCAGCAACAACGCGAGACTGGAGAACAGCACGAATGTACTCCGTTCGGTGGAGGGCGGCACGAACCGCGTCCACCAGCGCTTGAAGCCTTGCCGCGCCATCACGCTGTGTTGTACAGCGAACAACCCGAGCAGCATGGTATTGATGAGTATGCTCTCGATCAGCGGCCCCGCGGCGCCAGAATCGATCGACTTCGGAACGACCAGATTGCTGACGAATCCGATCGCATACAGTATGGTGACGAGAAACACGGCGTAGGCGCTGATTCCATAAATGACTGCAACCAAACCTGCCATTAAATACTCCCGAACGAATTCAAATTCGATGATCTGCAGACTTAGACCGGACCACGGCCTTTCCTTTATCCAATTTGCGACAGCGCTATCCCGATCATGAAATTTTTCGATGTATTTGGTGTTCATAGTCATAGTCATATTGTCGGAGAGTTTCCCATGAATGCATGCCCCCACCGCCCATCGAGCAAATCTCTGCTGCCGCGTGGCGTCCGCCGTGCGCTCGATGCGATGCGCGCAAATGTCGGGCGCGACTGGAGCGTGACCGAGCTGGCCGACGTCGCGGGCGTATCCAGCCGAACCCTGCAGCGGCAATTCCGGGTTTTTCTCGGTAAGGCGCCCCGGACGACGCTTCGTGATGTCAGATTTGAGGCCGCGCGCCGCGAACTGCTGCAGGGCCTGCCCGATGCCAAAGTAACGGATGTCGCGCTGCGCTGCGGCTTCCCGCATGGCGGGCGGTTTTCCGTCGAGTATCGCCGACGTTATGGCGAAACGCCGTCGCAGACCTTGAAGCGGCAGGCTGTCTTCGTCGGTGCGTTGACGTCAACGCCCTCGTTTTTCGTCTCCCGCCGCGATCGGCCAACGATCGCGCTGGGCCCGATCGACACGAGGCCGGAGAACAACGAGTCCGCGCGCAGCATCGCGGATGAGCTCGCGATCGCTCTCACGCGAGCCGGCGTCTCCGTTACCAACCGACCCGGTTCGGCGCGTTACCATTTGACGGGCCTCATTCGCGGGTCAGACCGGCAGACACGCCTGATCTTCCGTCTGATCGATGCCGAAACCGGCCGCCACCTGTCAGCGCACCGTTTCGATGGCGCATTCGGAGATGACGCTGCTCCCGACGAGCAACTCGCGACCAGAATCGTGGCGGCGCTGCAGCCGTGCTTGCGCCTGGCGGAAATCGATCGCGCCGGCCGCAAGCCGGACATCGATCTCAGTCCGCACGACCTGGCGCTGCGGGCGATGCCTTACGTTCTCTCGCTCGATGCCGACGGCAACGCGCACGCGCTGGATCTACTGGAGCGCGCGATGGAGCGCGACCCCGACCATGCGCTGTCGACCGCGCTCGCCGCTTGGGCGTACGGGCAGCGCATCGTCTATCATTTCGCCGTAACTCCAGAGAAAGACCGCGCGCGAAGCGCCGAACTGGCTCGAAAGGCGCAGAATCTCGCCGGAGATGCGACGGTGCTTGCCGTCCTCGGCAACGCCCTCACCTTCCTCCACGATCTCGATGCGGCGGAGCAGGTGATCCGCAAGGCACTTTCGATCGACGGCGGCTCAGCCTGGGCGTGGAGCCGCAGCGGATGGATCGACGTCTACAATGGCGACGCCGAATCGGCCATCGAGCGGTTCAAGATTGCGCTCGACCTCGCTCCCAACGACTGCCTCACGTTCAATAGTATGGTGGGCATCGGCTGCGCGAATTTCGAGTCCGGCCGCTATCGCGAAGCGGCGGACTGGCAGCGGCGCGCACTGGTCGAGCATCCGTCAGCGACCTGGATCCATCGGACCATGTGCCCCGCTTATGTGCTGGTCGGGGCCGAATCCGAAGCCCGTCGCAGCGTCACGGCCCTGCGGGAAGTCTATCCGGAGCTGACGGTCTCCGAGGTGCAGCACGGCCTGCCGCCGCTGCCGCAATCCTACCGCGATCGTGTTGTCGACGCGCTGCAAAGCGTAGGGCTGCCGTTATAGGCCGCGCGCTCTCAATCAAAAAGACAATGCCGAGGGTCTGATTCAACTCCAGTTGAATCAGACCCTCGGCAAGATAAGGTCGTCTTGTGGATCCTGGCCCGCGACACGCGTCGCCTCGGTCTCGGCAACGCGCCTCAGGCGACGCATTCTAGTCTGAATGGACATCCAGGACCGCAGCCGGCCGCTCGCTCTGCATCGCATTTAATTTCTGCAAAGCGAGAATGTGGGCAAATGCAAAGACCATTATCAAAACCGCCAACACGAAATAAAGTCGCCACGTCATGAAATCATTGCTCCGCATGTTCAATATGCCGCGCCTCACGTCCCGCATCATCAGCGCAGTGAAGAACGCCGATACATCGATAGTCTTGAACGAGGTGCCGATGCTCATGGATCACGCGAGTCGCCAACAGGCTTCGTGAATCATGTAACGCGTTAAGCACGCTGCTCCGGACCTCGGTCATGCCCGACGCCAGGGCCCGCGCGAAATTGCGCAAGCGGAAATACAGTCGTCGTCCTCTCCAATTCCATCGCGCTGCGCTAACGATCGGCTCGGAAGGCCGCGTCGCTTCGGTGGTAGATGCGTGCATCGAACCTGCCCTGCTGTGTTTTGCGGGATACGAGCATAGGATTCGGCAGACTCACGGTCGTCATTCATTCAGACGACGGGCGATTACGATCTCTTGAACACGGCTGAGCATCCCCCGATCGGAGGATGCTCAGCACGACCTGATTTTCACAGAATGCGGCATCGGTAAGTGAGATAGATCACAGCGATGCGTGGCCATTTCGCGCCATACAATACTATGGCCAGCACCTGCCGCCTTCGAAATGCCACTGAACCGTAATGTCTGTGCGACGGTAAGAGAATGCCATTTCATTTCAAATCATTGCACCGAGGCCAAGAGCCATGAACGATAGCAAGCAGCTGCCAACGCTGATTGGTGATATCTACGACGCCGTAATCGACCCCGCGCAGCGAAACGACGTCCTCGATAAAATTGCCAGCTTTACCGGGGGCCATTCGGGCGGGCTTCTCTCGAAACACTCCCTGAGCAAGTCCGAGGTTTTGTATTGTTATGTCGGCGCCGATCCGAACAGCCTGCAGGTATATTCGGAGAGCTATCCGAAACTCGATCCGACGGCGGACTCGCCCTGCTTCGGCGTCGAACAGGTCGTGAGCGCCACGGACCTCGTGCCCTACGAAGAGTTTCGCCGGGGCCGCTTTTACCAGGAGTGGGCGCGGCCGCATGGCTGGGTCGACGTCGCCAGCGCAGTGATCGAGAAATCGGCGACAAGTTGTACGTTTCTCAGTGTTGTACGCCATGAGGCGAACGGCCTGGTCGACGACGAAATGCGGCGGCGCATGGCGCTCCTGATACCCCACGTCCGTCGCGCCCTGCTGATCGGCAAGACCATCCATCGCAAGCAAACCGAAGCGGTGTGCTTTTCCGATGTTCTCGATGGGCTGAGTGCCGGCATGATCCTTGTCGACGCTAACGGTCGGATCGTCCACACCAACAACGCAGGCAATGCCATTCTCGACGCCGGCGACTTCCTGCGCTCGGTCTGCGGCCGGCTCGTTGCCAGCGATCTGGCGATCAACGCCGCGCTACGCGAGATCCTCGTCGCCGCAAATGCGGGCGATGCCGCGCTTGGCGTCAAGGGCATCGCCCTGCCTTTGACCGCGCATGATGGCGAACGCTACGTCGCCCACGTGTTACCGCTGACCTCGGGCGCACGCCGCGAGGCTGGGCTCGCCTACAACGCGGTTGCCGCATTGTTCATTCGCAAGGCATCGCTGGAACCCTTCTCGCCTCCCGAAGTGATTGGCGAGATGTACAAGCTGACGCCGAGCGAGTTGCGCGTGCTGCTTGCCATTGTCGATATCGGCGGTGTCCCCGAGGTAGCGGCGGCCCTGGGCGTTGCAGTCACCACGATCAAGACTCACCTCAGCCGCCTGTTTGAAAAAACCGGCGTTGCTCGCCAGGCCGATCTGGTCAAGCTCGTCGCCGGGTTTTCTACGCCGCTGGCTGGCTGAGGCAATGGTGTCACCGACACATTGCGTGGCGTGACCTGGACCGCATCGGCCGGCGACAATGCCAACGACCTCGGTTCGGCAGCCGCCGCGTTCAGCACCTTTGTGCACAGACCGGTCCAGCCAACAGCGCGCCGGTTGAGACGCGGAGCATATGGCGCGCCATGCCGCGGTGGATTCAGAAACTCCGGGCCTTCTTTGTGAATCATTGTGATTATCCGTGATCGCGTTTCCGGCGCTACTTTGGGCATGACCCCACATGTCACGCTCGCTCGCGCGTCGTCCAATTCGCGTCGTCCAATTCGCGTCGTCCAATTAAAGGACAAGCGATTCAACAGATCGTCATCAAGTTTGGTGTGAAGACGTGATGACGAATCGCGATCCAAAACCTATGTATCGGCGCACTGGAGGCAAAGGTCGATGCGCGCATCTATCAGCCAGGCCGCTTCACCCGTTCGCAATGCGCGAGCTGAATTGAGTATTCGGATACACAGTCATGCTGAA
>WNGH01006648.1_pt1 | contig 18588 bp, 22 predicted proteins | sample 5400631 | NCBI WGS metagenome assembly WNGH01 (sample SAMN13153373, study PRJNA577476) | soil metagenome | isolation source: 115 cm soil or saprolite under Garry oak tree replicate 1 | place: USA:California | collected 2016-06-15
TCAATTCCGATCACCGCACCCATGACGTGAAGAATCTGTTCTTGTGCGACGGCAGCAGTCTAGTCACTTCCGGCCGCGGCCAGCCCACCATGACGATTCAGGCCTTGGCATACCGCGCCGCCGATCGTATCACCGCGCTTGCAAAGCGCGGCGATCTCGGTGCCTAAGCTTTTTCCCCGACACTCTATCCACCCGTGCGGTTGGTCTTCTAACGGCGAATGCGGAAGTAATTCCAGGAGACCCGATCGCGCCATTATTTCCTATTTGCAGCCCGGAACCGGCCCGATGAGGTTAGTTAGGCCTGAAGCTGCGCTCACTGGATGCCAATGCGCACGAGGAATACCTCTACATCCTTTCTGCAAACGTCGGGGTCTTGGTACCACATTTGGTGTCCGGCGTCGGGCAGCACAATCGATTCGCGGTTCGGAAGTAGGCTCGCTAATTCTTCGGTAATGAGTCCCAGAAACGGGTATGACTTCGAGCCGGAAAGCAGCAGCACTGGAGCGGTGATTTTTCGAATCGTCGAGGGCTCGATATCAGGGAAGAGAATCCCAGTCGTCATCATCACATCCCACTCGTGCGCATCGCGCCGCGTTTCCCTGCGAGCCGGCTCCGACATCTTGTCCCACCCATGGAGATCATTGAAGACGTAGTCGATAAATGCCGCGACCCCAGCATCGCGATCGCCCCTGCGAAACGCGTGCTGCATAGGCGTGACCATCCTCCGTTGGATGTCCTCAAACATTGCCTTGCCGGTCTGCGCTTTTTCGCCCGGCAGATGGGCCAAGAGAGGGACAGCGGGCGGCTCGGCCAAAACAAGAGCGCGAACAAGTTCCGGGTGTTTGACTGCCAGAAACAAGGCGGTGAGCGCACCGTACGAATGACCGATCACCACGACTTTGCCGAGATGGAGTGCGTGAATGAATGCCGCAAGATCCTCCGCATCAACGACGGCCGAGTATCCGGTGCGGGCCGGATTGGTATTCGGATAGTTGTACCGTCTGCTATACGCGATCGCGCGATAATGCTCAGCGAATGGGCCGATCTGGTCTGCCCAATACCCGCCATCGCTTAACGACCCGTGGGCAAAAATCACAGGCGTTCCTTTACCCGCTTCCGTGTAGTGCAGAGTGATGCCGTGCCCAATATCGACCGTTCGAATGATCGGCGCATCGGCGTTCGGTAGAGCGACACCGTCTGCGGAGACCAAGGCGAGAACGATCGTTATAATGACAGCGCGCATAGTCCGGACGGAGATTTGCGTCACAATGGCTTCCCTTCCTTCCCGCGTTATCGAGTTTCTTCACGGTGCCACCGAAGCGCGGGGCAAGCCCGGCTGCACGACGGGTGCTCACGTCGAGAATCGCGCCACCCTATTAGTGCTGGTGAGAAGAAAACAACGGAACGACCTACGTTAAGTTCCGGTCAAAGCAAGCGACCAGAGATTGTGAGGCTTAGTACTGCCGAGGAGAGCCGGCGCGAGCACAAGGCGCAACTACCAGGCGCGGACAATTTGCTCCAAAATCTGGTAGTGCGAGACGTGTTGGGCGATCATACGGAGGACAAGCTTCGGACAAACTTTGCAGCCGAAATCTTAGGCCGCTGTTCGAAGCGAGTCAACTCCGGTTGGCTCCCAAGGAGCCAATGGTTCAAATTGAAAAGGAAGTGTGAGCGAGACAATATGATATTTTGCTCCCACGTCGATCCGATCTTGCCGCGTAACGATCCAGAGATGACGGCGTATCGCACACCGTCAAGGTCACGGCCGCAACATTATGTGAGGGCCGCTGGCGTGTATGACGGAATGGACTGAAGAAATACCGCTCGGGCATCGCTGCGTGCGATTAAAAATCGGCGATGAGGCCGATTCCTGCGGAGAAGCGGTTGGCGCACGCGTAAAGCGAAATAACGAGAACTATCTCTCTAAAATTACAGGGTCGTCCCATCAGCCTCGAGGAGGCGGTCGGTGTCAGTCTTTTCGACGATGTTCGAAGAGAGCGGTGGCAATAAGAAGCCGAAGTGATTTTCGTTGCTGATAAACCTGGCCTGGACCCTGTTTCATCGCCATCAACAATTGCACATGGACTACGGTTTCATCACGCTCTTCGATTACGTGTAGAACCTCCCAGGCAACCTAACGTCGTCGAGCCTTACGAACTGGCCTCTTTTAGGTCATCCGAGGCTTGCTTGTTGGCTTTCTTGGCCTCGGCTTTGCCGTTGGCTTGAGGGGCGAGTTGTTCGATGGCTTTACCAAGGTTCACTGCGTCGTTGCCAGTCATCTTAGCCTTCAACGCGTCGAAGCCGCCAGGAATGTCAAGATTCTTTGCTACGTGCGCGGCTGCCACACACTGGCCCAGGTTCTTAAAGCCGCTGCACGCCGTTGGTGCGTCCTGGCCGGTCAGCCCTTGAATCTTTCCGGCGATTACGGTGTTGTGGCTGAGCACTTCACTCGGAGAGGCATGCGACATGTCAGTGCGTGTTGTCGCTCCGCCTTCGTGCGCGCTGTTCGTGCCGGAGCCAGTTCCTGGTCCGGTGTCCGAAGGCCGACCTCCCTGGCCAGACGGTTGTCCTCCGGGACTCGGGTGCGGCCGCTGAGCGAAGGCCGATGCACCTGAAGCGAACAACACTGCTGCGAGCAGAATCGGAGTCAAATGTCTCATGTCATTTCTCCTGTTCTTGGGCTGGCGGGGACGGGACAAGGTTGGCTAACTGGTTTGGCCGAGCACTAACTGGCTTACTTTTTATGATGCGTTAAGTCTTCCCCGGGATGCAAGTCGCTTGATGTCCGGTGGATAGTCTCTCGCTCGAACCTAATCACAACTTGCCTAAGCCGACAAAAACCGAGGCCAATCAGAAGCTCTGACAAAAAGGAACAAGTGCGAAGCATCTTTTCTTTTCAGTTTGTGTTCGCGATTTTGGCACGGTTTGCCCAATTCGCATAACGCTGACGCGCCAAAGTTTCCGTCAGCTACTCGCTGACGTTTTCGGGCTGGGTGCGTGCCCGGTTTGGCGCCTATCTTCTTCTCTTATGAATTTCTGGGCACGTTCCCCTATGAATTTCTGGGCACGCAAGCCGTCGGAAGATCAGTTCATGATGGCACCTGCTGGCGTCTTATGGATGTACAAGTGCCGGGCCTCTAGCCCGGCCTGCTCTTCAACCCATGTGTGAGCGTCATGGATTCGCGGGTCGAAGGATTTGGCGTTCAGGGCCAGAAGTGGAAGGATGCTGTAAAAGGCCAGGTGCGCTTCGTTGCGGTCCACGAACCAGCGCCGTGCGGCTTTTTCTATCGCGTGTCGCTCGTTCATCCCAAGTTCTAAAAGAGCTTTGGCGTTTTCTTGATCTTTGGACAGCGCAATCAGTGCATCTTCTGTTGTCATAGCTCACACTCGGAATTAAATTTTGGGCTGAGCCTGGGTTCCAGAAAAAGCATTTCAGCGATGCCTGCGTGCGAAAGCTGCCGGCTGCTCTGGTAGCGTCAGCGTGCACGCCGTCAGATCAAGAAACATCCGTGATTCTGTGTCGGTCCGATCGAGGCCGTGTTTCTCGACACAGTGCTGTCGGAACTCCGCATAGCACTTGTCGATTTGTGATTGACTAATGTCGGGTAGGGCGAAACGCCAATTACAATTTTGAGTTCCGCAACGAACATGGTCCCTGGGTCCCATACTGCCGACGAGGATGTTAGTTCTGCATCATAGTTAATGCAAGTTATAAAAACTCGGAAGGCGAACATCTTCCGTTCAGATTCCGGCAATTTTACCGTTGGCGCCGACGGGTAAGCCTTCGAATCATCGTTCGTGAGAGTTCAGCCCGGCAGATGTCCGTTTCATGCTCACCCGGATAGCCTCTTCATCAAGAATTGAGCACATGCGCGTCGATAAATTTCGAGGTCGTGACCTCGGCGCCGAAGATGCCGAGGCGTCCTATGAGTGGCGTCCTATGAGTGGCGTCCCTAGCCTGGAACGAATCGAAGACTTCCGAGGAGACTAACCGAAGCCGAGGCATACGCACTCCTCGGGTAGACACGCCGACGACCGCGACTCTTCTAAGATACAGAAGCAGACGAAGGTGCTAAGCCGAACTGAAGTTGAGAAGGTGTTCGTGGAGTACGTCGCGGCACCTTAGGCAAGTCTGATTGCGAATTGAGGCCTTTAGCTGCGGTTGGTGCGCCGGCCGTTTATCTTGTGTAGCACTTTGTCATCTATGAAAACGCACAAAATATACCCGGCAAGAATGAGGAGCGTGTTCTGAATCGAGACATGAAACACGACGCAAGCAACCACGATGAGAAACAGGAAGCGAATTGACATTGAGACGAGTAAGCCTCAGAACAGCGTTCAGGTCAAGGGCCCGACAAAATACTGCTCAGCAACTTCCGGTAAGCTCGAAAACTCGATTGTGACAGGTGATAGAATCCCCTCATGCCCGAAACTAACGCCGACAGCAAGAAACCCGCACCGGGAAGGTCCTACTAACGGATGTCTCGTTGTCAGAGTAAGTGACGATGACTCGCCAGTAGTGCCAAAGAGCGCGACAGGGCTGAGAGGTATGCTGCGCGGCAGAAGAAGTCACCTGTTGTGAAGAAGGCGCTGATCGAGCACCTTGTTCGGCAACAATTCAGAACACGCCCGGCTTTTAGACGCTCCAACACGACTTGACCGCCTCCACGATTCGGCACGTACTTCTTTCCGGCCGGATTCGGCATTGCGTCTTGCTCGCAGGTTCTCAAGTGAAGAGTCGCACGGTGACGGCCAATCCAATTGGACGGAACTCGATTCTCCGCGACTATACTTTTTGACACCTCGACTGATATTCGCTCCCTCGAGCACCGGTCTACGCTGCCCGATTATTCGCTGCATGGGTTGCTTCATCAACGAATCTGTTGTGGAAATCTCAAAACGACGGTCTATAGGTTAGCGTTTGAGAATCTGGTGCTCAGAGCACGTTTGTGACGGCCGGTACACGAGCGGCTTCGAGACCCTCGGCAGTCGGCCGGTTGCCACGATCAATTTCAATCCTACCCTTGAAATACGCGCCGTCTTCAATACTAATCCGAGCGGTTGTAACATCCCCTATCACCGTACTGTCCTTCTTGATCTCGACACGATCACTGACCCGAATGTTGCCGCCGACCTCGCCGTAAATGACTACTTCGCGTGCGACCACATCGGAACTAAGCTGAGCCGTGCATCCGACGGTCAGCCTATGGCTTTGAAGCGTGATTGTCCCCTCGACCGTACCGTCGATCAGAAGATCTTCGCCGCCGGAGATATCGCCCTTTACTACCAGACCCGCACCCAAACGCGCTATATCCCCAACAGTGGGGCTGCCTGGGCGGATGGTTGGGGTCGTATTGGCAGCGCCAATTGAAGAGCCGAAGCCCTGTGCCCTAGGCGTGCCAGGCAACTCGGTTTGGGGCCGCTTACCTGTCCACATACTACCTCCGTGCTTTTGTCGCAATTGGGAGCCTTATTAATGCGAGACAACGCGCTTCACTGTAGCCTCTCTTCCCAAGCGAAAACAATTCTAATCAGTCACCGAGTTGCTTTCTTCAGAAACTGCCCATCCGGACAGGTGGGAACGTAAAGTGCTTTTTGAAGGCAGCGGTCCACCCAGGCATCGCAACAGACCTTAGAGGTTGAGCAACTTACAGAATCAGCCTGACCCAAAGCGTTCATTGCCCTCGGCTTCGCTGTTTTTGCTAGTGGAGAAGATACCAGCAGTGCTCTGGACGACGGATCGAGACCTCCGTCTTACGTCCATTGCCGGCGCAGGCCTCGCCGCGCTCAACGTTCAGCCAAGTGATTACCTCGGGGCATGCCTGAATGATCTCTCACCTTACCTCGGGTCAGAAGCCGCTCCGCTCGTCGCGCATCACCGAGCACTCTGCGGAGAAGCCATTACTTTTGACGCTGAGATAATGGGGCGCGCCCTCCACGCTAACGTTGAACCTCTTCGAAACCCCAAACGGAAGCATCCTCGGCGTGATCGGCGTGGCACTCGACAATACAGAACGGCGTACCGCAGAGAGAGCATTGCGACTTTCCGAACAGAGCTATCGCTCCCTGATTGAGGAGACGCCTTACGGAATTTGCCGCTCGACACTGGGTGGCCAATTCTTGCAGGTGAATCGGGCGATGGTGGAAATGCTTGCTTACGATTCCGAAACAGAACTGCTTCTTCGCAGCATGGGCACAGATATTTTCGCTGTATTGGAGGTGTACGAGCAGTTTCACACGAAACTCTTAAGCACAAGTTCCTGTCAGGGATTCGAGTGCGCCTGGCGGCGCGCTGACGGCAACACCATTCTGGTGCGCTTGGGCGGCCGGGCGATGCGCGACGATACGGGAGCAGTCTCCTATTTCGAAATCCTCGCCGAAGACGTCACTGAGCGAAAACAATTGGAGAACCAATTTCGCCAAGCGCAGAAAATGCAGGCCATCGGGCAACTGGCGGGCGGTGTCGCCCACGACTTCAACGACCTACTGACTGTCGTGAAAGGACAAGTGGAACTGCTGCTTTCGGAAACACAGGTCGGCGACCCGCGGCGACGCCGCATGGAGGAGGTGGAAAAGGCAGCGGAGCGCGCAAGCACGCTCACAAGGCAGTTACTCGCCTTCAGCCGTATGCAGGTGCTCCAGAGCAAAGTCCTTGATCTGAACACGGTAATTGCCGGCATGAGTCAAATGCTAGCCCGTTTAATTGGAGAAAATATCGAGATGACGTTTGCGCCCGGGGCGGATCTGGGGCGAGTCAAGGCCGATCCTGGCCAGATCGAGCAGGTTTTGATGAACCTGGTCGTCAATGCTCGGGATGCGATGCCAGATGGTGGCCGGCTGATGATTGAGACGCACAATGCTCGTATCGACGCCGCATTTGCCCGCCAAAACACCAGGGTGGATCGGGGCGATTACGTCGTGCTGGTCGTCAGCGACACGGGGCGCGGAATGGCCGCCGAAACGCAGACGAGTATCTTTGAACCCTTCTTCACAACCAAGCAGCCCGGTGAAGGAACGGGATTGGGGCTTTCCTTGGTATATGGAGTCGTGAAACAGAGTGGCGGCTACATCTGGGTATACAGCGAGCTTGCCAAAGGAACTGCCTTCAAAATCTATTTGCCACGTGTCACCGATCCTCCCGAAGAAATGCCAACTGTCGCGGAGGAGTTGGCTACTGGCGGGAAAGAGACGATCCTTTTCGCTGAAGACGAGGAGGACGTTCGTTATCTCGTTTCAAGTTTTCTCGAGAGCTTAGGCTATCATGTGCTGCCAGCCGCCGATGGTACGTTCGCAAGGCAGGTGGCTCAGTCACACAAAGGACAAATCGACCTGCTGCTTACTGATGTCGTCATGCCCAAGACAGGCGGCCGTGAACTAGCCGAAGATCTGCGCAGAACCATTCCCACTTTGAAGGTACTCTTCATGTCTGGTTATACGAGTGATGCTATTATTCGCAGCGCGGTCCTCGAGTCGGGCGAGGCGTTTGTGCAAAAGCCCTTCTCGATGCAATCTCTAGCGAGAAAGGTTCGGGAAGTCCTTGACGGAACCAGCGTACCGACTTGTCAATCAAGATGAGTCGATTTGCGCGGTCGAGATCTGCAAAGTCCCAACTCAAATGACTCATGTTGAGTGGCCACGGTCATTCCAACATTCCAAGATTCTATGCTTCGCTCCGCCTACTTGGGGGTGAGGTCCACAGCCTCAACAATTCTCGTGAAGGGAAGCTGAGCACGCTCATTCGCCTCCCTCACATATTCCGGGCCAGAGGCCTCAAATAGACACATGCACTTATCCTGGCCGGGAACGAATGTTGACCGAATGTATCGCACCTTTTTGCCCTGAGCTGTTAGCTCCTTCCCAACTTCGATCGCGCGCTTTTGGGCAGCTGCCAACTGCTCCATGTTAACGCCCGGCAAGTCCCTCTCAACCATGTAAACGGGCATGGCGAATCACCTCCCCAGGCTCGGCAGACTACTTTTGGGTGCCTGAAAATGCAAGCGTGGTTGAACCGCGTCTGGACGCAACTTCATGGTCCGCAATATTCCGTGTCTGACCGGTTCAAAACCCAAGAGGGGTACAGGAGGGTTATGCTACGGCGGACGAAAGAGCTTGCGCCAGGAATTCGTCCTCGCTCTTGCCCTCTTCACGGAGGGGATGCTCCACACGTTGATGGTTGTCCTCTTCAAACTTTCGTTCATCAAGGCGATAGACCTGAGATCCCTCAAGCTGATATCCGGTCACCAAACCATAGTGTTGAGTATCTGGGTCGTACTTCAGGAAAAGAAGATAGCGCCTTCCAATTTGCGGCATTGAATTTGCTGTCGCCGCGCGAACCAACACCTTTCCAGACGGGAGCCTGACCTTGCCCCCTTCCCGTTGGACATCAGTAGAATCGCCAGGCATGAGATACGGCCCGCTCGGCGTCTTGATTACATCCTGCAATTGGACTTTGAATTCCGAGTAAAGTCGTTGCCTATCATTAGATAAATAGGCTTCGCCCGTTTTGACGGTGCCTACAACGACCGCATCACTGGTATCAAATGGCAGTGGATCGCGGCGGAAATGAGTCTCGACTGCAAGCCCGAGAGCGAAGAGTCCAGACAAGATATGGATGCCGATGCCGAGGACCCCTAAATAGCCCCTTAGTGTGTCTGCCATCTGCGGGTTCTTCGCCTGTACTATGTCTTCAAAATCAAAGGCGATAAATTTGTCTGGCTGTTTGGTGATTCGGTATTGCAGGAGTGTATCGTCGGTTATAACGCCGAAAGCATATCACGGTCATCGCGATTGCTGGAGGGGCAGGACGCAAGCCTTCTCTGCTGTGCGTCCCGCCAATGAAGGGTTCGGGTGTGATTAGCGTAAGTATTTGAGCCGACACTATCACAGTCAATCAGGCGAATTTCTTAGCCCCCGGATTAGCTCGGAGACAGTAATAGCACTGTCCAGAATACGCTGCGATGCTCAACAAAGTCGTTCTGGAACCCACAACCAAGAAATTGGCGCCCCGTTATGGTCTGCGTTTTCGCCGATTGATTACCCACTGCATTAGAAAAATGGGGGGTGGAAATCATCCTCGAAGAAGCTCACGGTCATCAGGATCGGATCGAGTTAGACGGGGTGGTGGTGGAATTCTTTGCTGTGATGACGGCCGAGACGAGAGCAGTGGAACCGCTGATCACAGGCCTCGCAGCGATAAGCGCTTCGAAATAGCACATAGTGAAAAAGCCAGTCTGTAAGCCCTCTTTTTCTCGAACGGTAGACTGCGTGGCTACTGCAAAAGGGGCAATTAGGAAAGTGCTTGTGATGTGCGGTTTCGTACATGGGGAAATCCTCAGCTGGGGGACGCTCATGTTACACCGTCCAGTGGTTTTAATGGAAGCGGATGACGGGAGAAAGTACAGTGCCGGGTAGGCGGTAGGGAGCACGCGTCGAGCTTCGAAGGCCACGCGTCACATGAAAACTGAGGAAGTTACTCGCCTGGATTTTGCAATTCGTTAGCTTCCTCAGTTTAGGTTATCTCTGGGAATTTTGATCAAGTTGCTCCTGCCTGGCTGTGAACCGAAGGGTAGAAGATCCGGGTCCGAAGATTGCTACGAACTTGCTTGGGAGAGTGAAAAGCGCAACCCAAAAGGCCCCAAATTCTGCTGGCCAATTGCTGGCCAAAAGACTGCAAATAGGTTAGTTCAGCACAAATGAGAGCTTGTAACTCTAACAAAACACGTGAACAGCAGCGAGCAAGGACAGGGTTGGTAAAATTTTAGCAAACCGCCGCCATGAGCCAGGGGGCTCAGTTGAGCGCAATTATTCCCGCAAACCCGTAGTCGCTACCTTAATAAGGTCGCGGTCTGAAGTTGAGTGATCGTCTGGCGCCTGCAACGGTCATGTAAACCGTTGCTGAAAATTAGGGCGCATATCGGCCGGATCGCTGGGGTAGCTTTCGGTTCTCTGCCGAAGTCATTGGTTCAAATCAAGCCCCCGCAACCAAAATTTCCTTCCTTTCAATCACTTCCGCAAACCCTGCAACCATCCGAATTGACAATCCGGGAATTGCGAAGCCGTCAAACTTTTCGGATGGCCCGTAATACGGCCATTGAGACGTCCGTTTCGCCCAAAGTCCAGGAAACTGTGGTCTGGTCTGACCCTCACCGCGCGCATTATCGGTTGACGGAGGTACATTCGGAGCATACCGTACGCATACTCTCCGCTTGCCACCGGTCAGCCAAGCCTGCTGAAGGAAGTGTTTTGAGCATGGCATCCATTTCCGAATTAACTACCGTCCAGATCGGAACCCAAGCGATTCGGAAAGTGCGAATCCGTATCCTCCCCTTCCTCTTCATCCTGTACGTCATTTGTTACCTGGACCGCGTCAACATCGGCATCGCCGCGCTGACCATGAACCAGGATCTGGCCATCACTAGTCAGCAGTTCGGTCTGCTGACAGGAATTTTCTTTATCGGATACTTCCTCTTTGAAGTTCCAAGTAATCTGATGCTGCACAAGATCGGCGCACGAATCTGGATCGCCCGCATTTTGATCAGCTGGGGTGTCATTGCGACACTGACCGGCTTCGTGCACAACGTTCACCAATTGTTCTGGGCACGATTTCTGCTCGGTCTGGCCGAGGCGGGTTACGTTCCGGGAGTCTACTTGTACCTGACGTATTGGTTTCCCAAGCGGGAACAAGCGCGCGCGATTGCACTGTTTTTGCTTGGGCTGCCGGTGTCTAGTATCGTGGGATCGCCTCTGTCGGGCTACATCCTGGACCACGTCCACTGGCTGGGAATCGAGAGCTGGCGGTGGCTGCTGATTCTTGAGGGAATTCCGCCCATACTGTTTGGATTCATCACTTATTTTGTCCTGCCAAGCCGGCCGCAGGAAGCTAATTTTCTGACCACCGAGGAAAAGGAATGGATTCAGACGGAGTTGAGAGGCGAAGAACAGGAAAAGTTGAAACATCGCCAATATTCCGTGCTCGAGACATTAGCGAGTGGTCGTGTTTGGACGCCTCAAATCATCAAGTCTCTGTCGAGTGGGTATTCCAATACGACCGTCGGACTGCTGGTCATGATTCCGAGCCTGGTGGCCGCGGCCGCGATGGTTCTCATTTCACGCAGTTCCGATCGAAGACTGGAGCGGAAATTCCACGCGGCGATACCGGTGCTCGGAGCAACCCTGGCCCTCGCGCTGTTAGGCACAACCCGCTCGCCCTTGTTCGCTGTGGCGCTCTTATCCTTCGTGGAGATCGGCCTCTGTGGCTTTCTGGCCCCTTTTTGGGCCATGCCGAGCGGCTTTCTTTCAGGGTCCGCCGTCGCGACCGGCTTCGCCTTGATCAATTCCGTTGGTTGCCTCGGCGGCTTTGTGGGCCCTTCGACGGTTGGGTTCATGAATCAAAGAACCGGCAGTATTTATAGCGGCTTGGTGTTAGACCGTTATGCGTCACGAAACGAGAATTCTGTTCTCGTTGTGTTGCGAAACCCTCTGAAATCAGAGGGATATCAAGGGCGAAGCCCTTGGCTAGTTAGTGTTTGCATGCTGGTGTCCTTCGCGTTGCTCCTGTTTCTTCCGAAGGAAACGCGCGCACCAGCGGATTAGCAGGGAGCTAGCAGACCCCTTCCCTTACCGGCTTGCGGGACCAGGCACTGACGAGGTCAGGCAGCGGTGTCGTTGTCTTGAATGCTGTGACTTCAGTTTGCAGCCTCTCCGAGAGAGTCTCGAAGTTACCTAGAGGCTCGAGCGAAAGGCCGAGTTGCGCCATCTGCGGACGCAGGCTGTGAAGGCAATCGGGCAGCCACTGCTCCGAACCAAGCAAGGTATCCGTATGCGTGGACGGAGCCGGTAAACCTGCTTCCTGAAAAACCCGCGAAAGCGCCGGTCCCATCTCGGTGTTTGTACCGGAGCGCCGAAATGTCTCTACCAATAGAGAAGCGGCTGAAGACCACAAAGGCAACCGCGCAGACTGTTCAAGAAAAGACTTCCAGCAGGGTTCTTGGAAAGCCAGGATTCCACCCGGACGAACCAAGTGAGAGAGCGAACGCAAAACCGAAACGGGATTGGGAAGAAACATCAGGATGTAGCGGCCGACGGCACCATCAAAGGGTTTGTCGCCCGGGATTTCGGCCGCATCGGACCGCGTAAAGCTCACGTTGCGCAGGCCCGCCTCAGCCATGCGAGCATCGGCTCGGGCAATCGACCGTGGGTCGCGCTCGATTCCCACGACCGCACCTGCAGGACCAACGAGCCGGGCTGCTATCAAAGCCACGTCCCCAACGCCGGAACCGAGATCCAAGACACGTTGACCTGGACCGATCCCGGCCTCGCGGAAGAGTCTCTCCGTGTGAACGGCGAGCCACTTAGCCTGCCGAATCAGCCGCAGGTGCTCCGCGTCAGTGCTGCCGAGGGCGTAATCAGAGGTGGGATTACTTGCTGTCATACAGCTGCGGATATTAGCACGCCTTGATTACCTTCAAGTTCGCCGTTCATCGCGCCCAGCGTACGAGGCGGTTCCGGGACATACTGTCGGCTACATGGAAACTACTGTAGAGTCCGCTGTCGTTTGTGAGGCTCACGCAGCGCAATAGACTAGCTCGCTACGAAAAGGTATAGACAATAATTGTAAACTCAGTACGTATCGGGCCTCCGCAACCAGAAGTCTCTTCCGTTTCAGCGGCTTCCCAGAACCCCGCAACCATCCGAATTGACAATTTCTTACGTCTAGCATCAAGGTTCACGGGATCCATGACTGGTCGTCGAGGTCCAAGGCCAACAGACCACTGATGATAAAATCGGCAGATGGTTTTCGGATGGCCCGTGACTTGGGCAGCAAACTGCATTTCCTCATCTCGGAGCGATTCTTAGCAGGCGTGCGAGACTCATTTCTATAGGCGGGACTTTCGAGCCCAGCACAGCGTCAGCGACCATTTCACCCATCACTGGTCCATGTTTGAAACCATGACCCGAGCCTCCGCCGACAATCCAGAGGTTCGCTGCGTCTGGATGGCGATCTAAAATGAAATTGTGGTCTGTGGAATTTTCATATTGGCAAACTCGGCTTTCAAGTAGCGGCGAGCCTGCCATTGCGGGAAAGCGCGTGCGCAAGTACGCACGCGCGGCGGACAATTTCTCCTCCGAGATCTCGCGCTCCATTGTGCTGGGATCAATAACCGGCCCGCGCGTATCGTCAGCGATTTTGAAGCCCCGCCAGTGGTTTCCAGGTACACCGAAAAAAGGATGACTGCCCCCGTCAATCCAGGTCGGCAGGTGCTCTTCTGTGAAACGCAGATCGCCAGCGGGAGTGCCGAAGAAGAAAACCTCTTGACGAGTAGGGGTGATGCTGGATGCTAAGAATGGAAAAACTCTGCCAAGCCACGGACCAGGTGCGAAAATGTAAGCATCGGCCTTCATGGCTTCACCTTGACCGACTGTGATTCCCTCCATGTGATTGGCGGTGATTCGGCCAGGAGTGGCTTGCGCCTGTATGTATTGGCCGCCCTGTTTGAGAAACGCGCCCAGAACAGCTTCGCACCCTCGGCGCGCCGCAAGAAACCCTGAGTCAGGCTCGTAAACGCTCCAAGGCACTCCATCAAAATTTATTTGCGGCCAACGGCTGGCGCAGTGGGCGGCCGAAAGTTTCTCAAATCGAATCCCGGACTCCTTCAGAACCGGCAGAGCAGCACTCTGGTACGAGTCATTCGCGCCTGCCATGCGGAGTGCGCCGCTCCGAAAGAAAAGTTTCAGATTCCATCGCTGCTCGTACTCCTGCCACAATTGCAAGGCTCGAGCCATCATTTTGATATACAAGATGTGCGCAGGGCCATACGTGGCCCGGATGGTCCGAGTCTCACCGCCTGAGCTGGCACGAGAATTTCCAGGTCCCCAAGCGTCAAGCAGCGTAACCCTGGCTCCCCTCTCCACGAGATGGAGAGCCGACCAACCGCCGAACGCTCCGGCACCGACGACGATCACCGAGGGCTGAAGCGAACCTGCAAATGTCGGTGATCCGACGATGTATGTCGCACCTACGACAGCCGACGCTTTCAAAAAGCTCCGCCGTGAGCTATTCGTGTCCATCGTAACTCTCGCCGCAAGCCGTGGTTTCGTGCGCGCATTCTAACTTGCGCGCGGCAATTCAGTCGATGGCCAGGAGCTGACCGCTGAAGCTCCTAGCGAGCGATCCTTCTTCTGACATGGTCGATGGAAAGCAGCACCACCTGACGAACGGCAGCAGTATTTGGCTGCCGCACGATATACCGCACTGCTGGGCCAACGATGGAAAGACAGATGGGCGAGTGGTACTGATGTGTGCTCCAGGAGGTCTTGAGAAATCCTTCGACGAAGCCTCCCAAGGTCCGTCGCTCACTTCTCAAAATCCCGCGGAGCTGCGCAAGCTCCATGCACTACACGCCAAATACGGCGTGGAGCTCTTAGGCCCACAAATCTTCAGGCTACCTAGTCTGAGGCTGAAGTGCTTGACGCATAGCGAACGCGGGGAGCCGCTTTTGTTTCACGTTCAATCAAACTCTCCTCTGTGTTAGTTTGCAACGCAGGCCTAGAAAAACTTTGGAAGTGATAGGAGGAGAACCGTGATGGGATTTCTGCGACGGATCTTGGTTTGCGTGCTGATCTGCGCTGGCAGTTGTGTCGGTGCGGCAGGAGACAGCTCGGACGAACAAGAGATTAAGGATGTTTTCGCCGCGTTTTCCGCGAGTTGGAATCAGCCCGGCATGTCTGGCTTCGGTGACTTGTTTACCGAGGACGCCGACTTCGTCGTAATCACCGGAAAATGGATAAAGGGCCGACGCGAAATCGTCTCTTATCATAAGGAGTTGCTCGGGAAAAATTACAACGGGAGCCATTCGTTCATGGATTCGGTCACGGTGCGATTCCTTCAGCCGAACGTAGCAATTGCTCATGTGGCGAGTGGTGCGACGTACATGGCCGACGGTAAGGAGCAGAAACGCACTGGGTTGGGCACAGCGACAATGGTAAAAGTAAATGGAAAATGGCTCATTGCTGCGTTCCACAATACGCTGACTTCCGGGCCCGGTTATAGCTGGGGTCCTCCGCCAAGCTCGCAACAAGAGAAGCCGACTGCGGAGTCCGATCATCATCTTGTTGGATGCCCCGATTCTCCAACTCCAGGCACGAGACCTCCGGGCGCAGGTGCTAACATTGGGGTCGCAAGGTGAACGGTCAAAAACGGGGAACTTCGTGACAGAAATCGGACCAATTCCGGATATCCCTATCGCTGCGAGTTACGAGCTTCAGGTCGCCGATGCCGACTTCGGCCCAGCGATGAATCCGGCAATTTCGAAGGCTGTCCACACGCACTCCGGGCCAGAAATCTGGTATCTGCTTACAGGTGAGCAGTGCCTGGAAACACCGAACGGCAGCCAACACGCAAAGGCTGGCGAAGGTATGTTCGCTCCCGCCAACACTCCAATGCAACTAAACATAACCGGAACGGGAAACCGCGAAGCTTTGTTCGCTATAGTTCACAATGCCGCCAAACCCGCGACCACGATATCTGACTGGCAGCCGAAGGGTGACTGTCAGATATGACGATTTGATCGTGCGGCTTTAGGATGCTAAGCGGATCAATTCTGTGCGAAATGGTATCACTAGAATAGCAGATTCGGATGGTTGCAGGCCTCTGCAACGCATTCATTTTGGTTTCAAAGGCTTCCAGAACGCCTGCAACTATCCGAATTGATAATTTTCAGCGTCGCGACTACTGCGCCTGTTGTCCCCTTATAGGTTCGACCCCGTTGGATGGTGGGCGCCCGCCCGTTGGGTGCGCCACGGACTTGACGGGCGTGCGTTCGAAGCATAAAACCTTCCCGTGCCACAGAGTATTCCCAGCCAGACGAGCATGCCCCTAAGTCCAGAGGCGGCAACGTTCTCGGTCGGAACGCGAACGATTCGGAAAGTACAAATCCGAATTCTTCCCTACATACTCCTGCTCTACATCATTTCGTTTCTGGATCGCATCAACATTGGATTTGCCGCATTGACGATGAACAAGGAACTAGGCATCACCAGCCAGCAGTTCGGATTTCTCGTCGGAATCTTCTTTATCAGCTACTCCCTTTTTGAGATTCCGAGCAATTTGATCCTGCACAGCGTCAGCGCGCGCATTTGGCTTGCTCGCATTCTCATCGTTTGGGGAATTGTGGCTGCGCTGAGCGGCCTCGTGCACACCGTTCATCAGCTCTACGTAGTGCGTTTTCTGTTTGGAATGGCTGAAGCGGGCTTCTATCCGGGAATCCTCCTGTACTTGACATATTGGTTTCGCCAGCGCGAGCAGGCGCGGGCGATCGGCCCCGCAGAGGCCAAGTTTCTCACCGAGAGCGAAAAGGATTGGATCGCAACGGAGTTGAAGGATGAAGAAGACAACAAGCGCGGAACGTATCAACTCTCAACAGCAGGAGCGCTGGGTCACAAGCGGGTCTGGCACTTGGCAGGAGCGGTTGTGTTCCACGGCGCGGTGTCCAACGCGCTGTTCTTCTGGGTGCCACAACTTGTGAAGGCATTTTCGCGAGGGTATTCCAACACGACGGTGGGATTGCTGGTAATGCTTCCGTATACCATGGGTTTGCTGGCGATGATATTGATTTCGCGCAGTTCGGATCGGAGGCTGGAGCGGAGATGGCACGTTGCGATTCCCGCGACAATCGGAGGAGTTGCTTGTCTAATGTTCGGCGCAACTCATTCCATTCTCTTTGTCGTCCTCTTTTTATCCGTCGCGGTCGGTTGCGTGTGCGGTTATCTGGGTCCCTTCTGGGCGTTGCCCAGCGAGTTCCTGACGGGGTCCTCAGCGGCTTCGGGGATTGCACTGATCACCACGTTCGTCAACCTCGGTGGATTTGTCGGGCCGTACGCATTCGGTTACATACGCCAAAAGACCGAGAGCTATTACGAAGCCTTGGCCATTGGCGGCATTGTGTTATTCGTATTCGCAACTCTCGTGCTGCTGCTCCCTAGAGTTTCGCGCGGCCTACGCGATGGGTTTTCGCGACCAAGCAGCGACAACAGCGCCTAACCATACAGCTACCCCCGTTAGATGCAGCCAGCTCTGCTTGCAGCCTGTGTGGAAGAGTATGGAAGTCGCCCAGGCCCTCAAGTTTGAGGCCAAACCGTTCGATTTGAGGTCTTAAACTGCAGAGAAGATCGTGTAACCCTTGCGAAAAGTCTGGACTCTGGCCGACCACAAGGTCCATGTGCATGGTTGGAGGCGCCAGCCCAGCTCCCCGGAAAATCGCATTAAGAGCGGTTCCGATTGATGCCATAACGACGCCGGCCTCGCGACGGCCCGAGTAAACTGTTCGGTGTTCACCCTACAGTGCTCGGACCGAAGGAGGCCGAGATGAGAATTATAGGATGTGATTTGCACGCTCGCCAGCAAGCGGTGGCGATGCTGGACACCACAACGGGGGAGGTAGTGAGCATGACTCTGAAGCGCGAAGGCAACAACGTGCGGGAGTTTTATTCCTCGCTTCCAGCCCGGTGCGCGTGGGCATCGAAGCCACGGGATCAATGCAATGGTTTGTGAACCTCATGGAAGAGCTGGGAGTCGAATGCCTGGTCGGTCATCCGGCACAGATTCGGGCAGCCGAGCCCAGGAAGCAGAAACATGATCGGCGAGATGCGGACTTGATTCTGAAACTGCTGGCGGAAAATCGCTTTCCGGCGATCTGGCTGCCTTCGAAGGAGCTACAGGATCTGCGGGCCTTGTTGCGGCACCGTCATCAGTGGGTACGCATGCGGACGCGAATACAAAATGCGCTGCAGTCGATAGCCTTGGCGAATGGTCTACGACGAGGCACCGCCCTGTGGAGCCACGACGGACAAAACATGATCGCATCGTTGCGTTTGCTCCCGAGCATTGAAAAGTCTCGACGATCAGCGAAGCACATGCGAACCACAGGGGGTAATTGCGCATAGAGCGCGAGAACAGGCACCCATGCAGGCTCCTGGAAGGCTAGCACTCCGCCAGGCCGAAGCAGCCGGGATAGCGACCGCAGAGCCGCAACCGGATCGGGAACATACATCAGTATGAAGCGACCTACGACTGCATCGAATGGCTTGTCGGTGCTGCCCAGGGCGTATTGAGACGTGGAACTGTCCGCTGTCATGCCGGCGACGTATACTATCACTCTTTGATTTCAGATCCGTGTTCAGTCGACCTGCAATTTTGGACGTATCGTCGGTTACGGGAAACGACTGTAGAGTCCGCGTCGTTTGTGAGCTTCAGACATCACACAATGGACTAGCTCGCTGCGGAAACGCATAGACAGTCGGCCAGGTGACGCGGCCAAGCCTCAAAGCGGATGCGGGAAATGCCGTTAAGTCTATCGAGGGCGTGGAACGCGTAAATAACCAGATTGAAGTTCTTCCCGTATCGCAGTTTGACAACACGCGGCGGCTCCGCTTGTATCGGGCAATCTACGGATTTGGACAGTTGCAGAAGTACGCGTTCGGCGTGAACAAACCAATCCGAATCATTGTCAAGAACGGTCGCGTCACTCTCGAAGGCCTTGTCGATAACACAGTGGATAGGGACATTGCTGAAATTCAGGCCAAGGGTGTGCC
>WNGH01026467.1_pt1 | contig 18587 bp, 23 predicted proteins | sample 5400631 | NCBI WGS metagenome assembly WNGH01 (sample SAMN13153373, study PRJNA577476) | soil metagenome | isolation source: 115 cm soil or saprolite under Garry oak tree replicate 1 | place: USA:California | collected 2016-06-15
ATCGAGGCCGGCGGCGTCCAGCTGGGAGGCGACCTTGCGCTCCCTTCCGGCGCCCGGGGGATGGTCGTGTTCGCGCACGGGAGCGGGTCCAGCCGCTTCAGCCCGCGCAACCGCGCGGTGGCCGCGGCGCTGCGCGCGGCGGGGCTGGGGACGCTGCTCGTGGACCTGCTCACGCGCGACGAGGAGCGGGTCGACGCGCGGACCGGGCACCTCCGATTCGACGTCCGGCTGCTCGCGACCCGCCTGGCCGCCTGCATCGACTGGCTCGCCGGGGGAGCGCGCACCTCCGACCTCCGCATCGGCTGCTTCGGAGCGTCGACCGGCGCCGCCGCGGCACTGGTCGCCGCCGCCGCCCGGCCGACGTCGGTGGCCGCCGTCGTGTCGCGCGGAGGCCGTCCCGACCTGGCCGGCCCCGCGCTCTCGCAAGTGCGTGCGCCGGCGCTGCTGATCGTGGCCGGCGAGGATCCGGAAGTGCTGGAGCTGAACCGGCAGGCGCTCAAGAAGCTGCAGGGCGAGAAGGCGCTGGTGGTGATCCCCGGCGCCACCCACCTCTTCGAGGAACCCGGCACCCTCGAGCAGGTGGCCGACCTGGCACGGCGTTGGTTCCTGCGGTGGCTGGCCGCCGAAGCGCTTCCCTCCGCTGCGCCGCCGATCTAGGGTTCGCCGCCATGGCGAATCCGACCCGGCAGGACAAGGCCGCTCCGGTGGACGACGGCGCCATCCAGAAGGCGCTCGCGGAGTACGAGAAGAACCAGCGCACCTACCTGGAAGAGCTGAAGAAGCTGGTGCGCATCCCCAGCGTCTCCTTCGAAGGCTTCGACAAGCAGCAAGTGCGCAAGAGCGGCGAGGCCACCTGCGACCTGTTGCGCCGCATCGGCCTGGACAACGTGCAGCTCCTGGAGATGCCGGGCGCGCACCCCTACGCCTACGGCGAGTGGCTGAAGGCGCCGGGGCGGCCGACCCTGCTCCTCTACGCGCACCACGACGTCCAGCCCGCCGGGGACGAGGAGAAGTGGGCCACCAAGCCGTTCGAGCCGGTGGAGAAGGAAGGGCGTCTGTGGGGGCGCGGCGCCGCCGACGACAAGGCCGGCATCCTCGTCCACGTCGCGGCCATCCAGTCCTGGCTGAAGACCGCCGGTTCGCTCCCGGTGAACGTGAAGATCCTCATCGAGGGCGAGGAGGAGGCCGGCTCGGGGTCCCTGGGCGACTTCCTCCGCAAGCACCGGAAGATGCTGCAGGCCGACGCCATCGTGCTCACCGACACTGGCAACTTCGAGACCGGGCTGCCCAGCATCACCACCGCGCTGCGCGGGATCGTAGTCGTGAACGTGGAGGTCAGCGCCCTCAAGCAGCCCGTGCACAGCGGCATGTGGGGCGGCCCGGTGCCCGACGCGGCCATGGCGCTGTCGAAGATCCTCGCGCGCCTGGTGAAGGACGACGGGTCGATCGCCATCCCCGGCATCTACGACAAGGTGAAGCCGCTCACCGACGCCGAGCGCAAGAGCATCGCTGCGCTGCCGTCCGACGAGAAGCTCTTTCGCAAGCAGGCGGGCATGCACGAGGGCGTGCAGCTCCTCGGCGGCCGGCACCCGTGGGAGATGAACTGGCGGCAGCCTTCGCTGGCGGTGAACGCGATCCAGGCCAGCTCGCGCAAGGACGCGCGCAACATCATCGTGGACAGCGCCTGGGCCCGGGTCGGCCTGCGCACCGTGCCCGACATGGACCCGAAGGACGTCGAGAAGCGCCTGACCGAGGCGCTGACCAGGGACCCTCCCTGGGGCGTCAAGGTGCAGGTCCACAAGGAAGGCGCGGGGAGCTGGTGGTACACGAGCACCGAGGCGCCGGCGTTCAAGGCGGCGCTCAAGGCGCTGCGCGACGGATATGGCGCCGAGCCGGTGACCATCGGCTGCGGCGGGTCGATCCCCTTCGTCGACCCGTTCAGCAAGGAGCTGGGCGGCGTGCCCGCGCTCCTCATCGGCGTCGAGGATCCCTACACGAACGCGCACTCCGAGAACGAGAGCCTCCACCTGGGCGATTTCGTGAAGGCCACCAGGAGCGCGATCAGGCTCTATGCCGAGCTGGTCCGGGTCGGAGGCTCCACCTGAGGCGCGGAGCTCCTTCCAACCCTCGATTCCGTTGACCGTGATCCGTTGGGGGGTCGAGGGGGTTAGCGATACACGCGCACCAGTTCTCCCTTGCGCCCCGCCTCGCGCAGCGGCGTTCCCGCCTGGGCCAGCCGCGCGGCCGCGGGTCCGACGAAGTAGATGGTGCCTTTCAGCGGCGAGCTGCGGCGGAAGCGCGACTTCACCGCCTCCTGCAGCTCGCGCACCGCGCGGAGGAAGCGGGACGGCTTCCCGCCGATGCGCGACTGATCGCCGCCCGTCTCGGTCTCCGCCCAGAAATACCCCGAGCGGAGCTGCCCCTCCTCGTCGAGCTGCGAGCGGAAGAAGTAGAGGACGGGGGATTTCACCTCGTCGATCTTCCAGCGGCCCCGGTTCTGGCCGCGCTTGAGCGGATAGGCGATGACGTCGCCGGCCGCCAGGTAGTAGGCAGGGTCGACGAGCTGGGTGTCCTCGCCGCACAGCGGTGGACGGTGCTGCGGCTCGGTCAGCTCCGGCCACAGCTCGAGCTGCAGGCCCGAGAGGCGGCGGAGCACGTCGCGCTCGTCCTCGGGCGCCATGAAGAACGGGATCTGGAGCGCCATGGAGGACTTCTACAGCGGCGACTGCTTCAGCGCGCCTCGGTCGGGGGAAGCGGGGCCTCATCGCCGGCCAGCTCGAACAGCCGGGCGACCTCGGTGTCGTCCAGCTCGAACGTCCGCTGCAGGGCCTTGAGGAGCTCCACCTCGGGGGGATGGGTGCGGCGGTCCGCCCACGCCACCGACGCCGCGAGCCCGAAGGCCAGCTCGCGCGAGGGCCGATCGGGCAGCCGCTCGGCGATGGAGCGGAGGATGGAGGAGAGATCTCCCACCTCCGCAACCTGCTGTGCCGCGCGGGAGATCGCCTGCCGGAGGTCGCTGGCGTGGATCCCGTGGAACTCGGGCCGCTCGAAGACGCGGCGGTAGATCTCCTCCACTTCGACCTTGCTGACGTCTCCGTCCGACCCGGCGGCGAGGATCATCGTCTCGAACAGCGCCGCCTGGCGCGTCTCGTCGGAGAAGTGGACGTGGCCGTTCTTACCCATGGCTGGCCTCCGCGACCACCACTTTGCCCCGTGGGCGCCGCCGCTGTCCACGGGCGGGCAGGCGCGCGCTCCCGACATCGTCCCCGGGGCGCCGCGGGGCGCCCACTCAAGGCGCGTAGCGGACCAGCGCGACCGTGATGTTGTCCACGCCGCCGTTCGCGTTGGCCTCGTCGATCAGCCGCGTGCAGGCCGCTCGCAGGTCGTTCTCCGCCCCGAGGATCTCGGCGATCCGCGCGTCGCTCACCATGCCGGTGAGCCCGTCGCAGCAGAGCAGGCACACGTCGCCCGGCAACAGGTCCACCTGGGTCATGTCGATCCCGGTCAGGTCCGGCATGCCCAGCGCCCGGGTGATGACGTTCTTGTGCTGGAAGTTGTCGATCTCGTCCTGGGTGAGCCGGCCTGTCTTGACCAGCTCGTTCAGCAGGGAATGGTCGCTGGTCGTCGCGTGCAGCTCACCCCGCCGCCAGAAGTAGCCGCGGCTGTCGCCCACCCATCCGAAGTGCGCGCGGGCGCCGCGGACCAACAGGCCCACGAAGGTGGTCCCCAGGCCGCGGCGGGTCCCGCTGTCCGCTTCCCCGGCCTCGCGGATGCGCTGGTTGGCCCATTGCGCGGCCACGTTCAGGAGGTTGGTGGGCTCGTCCTTCTGCCGGTCGTAGCCGAACGGCCAGGTGGCCTCCGGATCCTGCGCGATCTCGAAGAAGCGGCGGACGGTCTCGACCCCGATGCCGCTCCCGGCGTTCAGGCGGCCGTGCCGGCGCAGTAGCGGCGGGCGGACGCGGTGCCTAGGTTCGCCGGCAGGCGCGGGCTCAGGTTCCGTTCGGCACATCCTCGCGCCGTCGGAGGGTTCCCAATGGTCGATGTGGAGAAGTCGGGAAACGGTTTCGGCGCCGGCATGCTGGGCGACCTCAGCGCGCAAGACGCGCAGCGGATCATGGAGCAGACGAAGGTGGCCGTCGATCAGGCGCTCGACCAGGCTTCCGAGTTCATCCGCGAGCGCCCCATCGTCTGCCTCGCGGGCGCGCTGGCGCTCGGATACGTGATCGGGAAGATCGTCTCGCGTTGAGGCGCAAGGCGGACGACGTGGCGATCGACACGGACTACCAGGGCTCGGGCGGAAAGGACGGGAACGGCAAGGTGTTCGAGCATGCGAAGCGCGCCGTGGAAGAAGCCCGTGCGTTCGGCAGCGCGGTGTCGGGATCGATGGAGAACCTGACCCGCACGCTCGACCTGCGGGGGCGCGTGGAGCGCCACCCGATCGGCATGATGTTCGCGGCCCTGGGCATCGGGTACGTGCTCGGCGGCGGGCTCTTCTCGCCGGTGACCGGACGGCTCGTCAAGATCGGCATGCGGCTGGCGCTGGTCCCCCTCATCAAGAGCCAGATCGGCGTGTTGGCGGGCTCGAACGACGGCGAGCGCCCGTCCGGAAGCAGCGCGGTCTAGCGGGCGCCCCGGGCCCGCACGGCACCGCGCGGCGGGCGTGCGCAGATTGCGTGCGGGGCGGACAAACAAACTTTTTCTCGACCACAGGAGGCCCGACATGAATCTCAAGAAGAGCGGCTTGAAGGCGCTCAAGTACCTGCAAGACATCGATCGCGACGACGTGCTGGAATCCATCGGGCTGCAGGAGCGCCGCAGCGCGCTCGCGACGACGCTGGGCAGCCTCGGCATCTTCGTGCTCGGCTGCCTGGTCGGCGCGGGCATCGGCCTGGCGTTCGCCCCCAAGTCGGGAGACGAGCTGCGCAACGAGCTGGGCGACAAGGTCCGGCGCAAGGCCCAGGAGCTGCAGCAGAACGAGGGCGCGTTCGGGAGCCCGAACCGCTCCCAGATGCCCGTGACTTAAACGACAGGTGGCTTGCGGCGGGCGGCTGGCGGCTTCGGCTCGCCGGCCGCTGCCGCTTCGGACGACGCCAGCGCGCGCCACAGCTCGTCGACGCCGAATCTCTCCTTCGCCGAAAAACCGATCACTTGGTCGGGCGGCACGCCGAGCGTGGCCCCGATCTTCTGGAGCTGAGCCGCGCGGCGGGTGCGCCCGAGCTTGTCGAGCTTGGTCGCGATCACGAGGATTCGCTTCCCCAGGGACTGCCCCCAGCGGACCATCTCCAGGTCGCTGGGCTGCGCGCCGAGGTGGCCGTCGACGATCACCACCAGCGCGCGCAGCGTCTCGCGGCCGGTCAGGTAGCGTTCGATCATCGCCTTCCACCGCTCGCGCTCCTCGCGCGGGCCGGACGCGAAGCCATAGCCGGGCAGGTCCACCAGGCGCAGCCGGTGCTCGGGACCCCGGCCGCCCGAGCGGGTGCGCTCGGCGACGCCCACGTCGAAGAAGTTGAGCAGCCTGGTGCGCCCGGGCGTCCGCGATACCCGCGCGAGCTGGCGCCGGTTGGTGAGCGCGTTCAGGCAGCTCGACTTGCCCACGTTGCTGCGCCCGCAGAACGCCGCTTCGGCACGGTCGGCCGGCGGCCACTGCTCGGGCGCGGTGGCCGACTTCACGAACCCGGCCTCGAGGACGATCACGCCGCCGCCCGCTCGCCCCCGCCGCCGCCCGGGACCCCCAACATCTCGCACAGCTCGTCGAACTCGCGGCCAAACGCCTCCGCGTTGCGGTGCGCCGCGCCGCCCAGCGCGAGCTCGCCGTCGCGCACCTGCGCCCAGACCCGCTTGTGCGAGGTGTAGAAGGCGATGCCGATGCCGAGGAAGAGCAGGAAGCAGCCGGTGTACACGACCGGCGTCGAGGGATCGCGCGCGATCTGCAGCCCGGTGGCGTAGAACGGGGTCAGGCGGTCGAAGCGGAACGCGAACCGGTCTTCGCGGTTGTCGCGATCGAAATCGGGCTTCTTCGCGAAGACCCAGAACGAGGTGATGTTCGCGAGCTTCGACGGCCGCATCCGGCCGTCGGGCCCCGCCTCGGCGCGCGACCCCGGCGGCTCCTCCGCGCGCACGACCTGGACCGCGGGCCCCAGGCCGGAGAAATCCTCCTGGTGGTCGACGACCTGGTAGCTGAGCCCCTCGGCCGCCTCGATCGGCTCATCCCCTCTTCCAGCTGCTGGTAGCTGGCCTGGTAGAAGGTGAGCCCGCCATAGCGCAGCGGGTGGTTGACGGTGATCGTCTCGCGGGCCAGCTCCCCGCCCGCGCTGCCGTCGGGCAGCCTGCGGAACACGCGCAGGTCGGACTCGAACGCCTTGGGCCGCCCCGGCTCGAACTCCTTGAGGCGGAAGTCGTCGCAGCGGACCAGGAACGGCCGGCCGTCCTGGTCCACCAGCTTGTGGCGGAACTGGGTGCCGTCCGGCCGCCGCTCGATGAACGCGTCCGCCTGGCCGCCTCCCTGGGGCACGTTGGCCACGCCCTCGAAGGCGGTGAGCCGGCCCATGATGCCGCCGCCCAGGATCAGCAGCAGAGAGAGGTGGACCACCCATACTCCGAACCGCGCGTACCGGCCCTTCTCGGCGAACACGCCCCCTTCCGCCGCGCGGACGCTGTACTTGCGCGCCCGCAGCTGCTCCCCGACGGCCTCGGCCGACAGCATCGTGGGCGCCGCGACCGTGCGGAAGCGCAGCCCGACCACGTGGTCGAGGCGCGTCTCCGGGTAGCGCACCAGGTACCAGATGCGCGGGAGCCGCTCGACGGAACAGGCGATGAGGTTCAGCGCCAGCGAGACGAGCAGCAGGGTGAACCACCAGCTGTGGAACAGGTCATAGAGCTCGAGCCACCTGTACGCGCCGAGGACCACCGGCCGGTTCGCGAAGGCGCGCTCGATGTTCAGCAGCGAGTCGTTCTGCGGGTTGACGAACGTGCCGGCGATCATCGCCAGGAAGAGCAACAAGAGATTTGCCAGGGTGAGCCGGAGCGAGCAGAAGAACCGGAACACCTGCTCGACGACGGCGTGCGACTCCTCGGGCGGGAGCTGCGCGACGTCGCTCACCGCGCCGGGAAGTGGACCGGCCTGGACCAGCGTCTCGCTCATCGCTGCCCGCGCAGCCACGCGGCGAGCTGCGTGCTCTTTGCCCTCGCCTGCGCGCCCGGCTGCCTCTTCGCGCGCTCGGCCGTCCAGTGATCGATCCGCTGCAGCGCCGCCTTGACGTCGAAGGGCTGCGCGGAGGGCGACGCCGACCCGTGGCAAGAGGCGCAGGTCGAGGCCGCGTCCTGCATGCCGAACAGCCGGGCCAGGTCCCTGTCGCGCATGACCACGGCCGGCTGGTAGTAACGGCCGCCGCCGTGGCAGCTCTCGCAGGACACACCCACCACCGGGTCTGCGGGATTCGACCGCTGCTCGTCCCGGGAGTGGCACGACAGGCACAGCGCCGAGCGGCGCTGGTCGGAGGTGAAGGTATCGACCGCTCGGGCGTGCGGGCTCTGCGACCAGATGCGGTATGCCTCGGCGTGACAGGCGCGGCAGCTCTCCGGGCCGACCAGATCGGAGGCCAGGGCGGGCGCGGCCAGGGCGAGCAGGGCGGCGGCGAAGGCGAGACGCATCGAGGGGCTGTGGAACGTATCAGCGGGTCTACGGTGGCGCAACGCGTCCGTTCGCCACCTTTCGGAGCGCTCCTATAGACTGAGTCCGATGCGCGTCTTCGGTCTCACCGGCAACATCGGAACCGGCAAGAGCACGGTCGCCCGGCTCTTCGCGGAACGGGGCGTGCCGGTGATCGACGCCGACCAGGTCGCGCGCGAGGTGGTGGCCCCCGGCACCCCGGGCCTGGCCGAGGTGGTCGCGCGCTTTCCCGGCGTGCTGACCGCGCAAGGCGAGCTGGACCGGAAGGCGCTCGCCGCCCGCGTCTTCACGGACGCGCAGGAGAGGGCCGCGCTCAACGCCATCCTGCACCCGCTGATCGGAAGGGAAGTGCGGGCCCGCCTCGATCGGCTCGCGGCGCGCGGACAGCCGCTCGCGCTCTACGAGGCGGCGCTGATCGTCGAGAACGGGCTCCACCACGGCCTCGACGGGCTGATCGTGGTCACCGCGCCCGTCGAGGAACAGGTCCGCAGGCTCGCGCTGCGGGACGGCATGGCCGAGGCTGAGGGGCGCGCCCGCATCGCCGCCCAGCTGCCGGCGCACGAGAAGACGAAGGTGGCCGACTTCGTCATCGAGAACACCGGCGCGCCGGAGCTGCTGCGCGCGCAGGTCGCGCGAGTGCTCGACACGCTGCGCGCCGGCTGGCAGCGGGGCGGGTGATGGACCACGTCCTCATCACCGGCTTCCCCAAGCTGCTCGCGCGGCGCATGGCGCTGCGGCTGCACGCGGGTCCACCTCCGAATACCGCGAGCTGACCGCCGGGGTGACCGACGTCCTGCACGCCGCCGAGCAGAGCACCCTCAGCTCGCCGCGCGAGGAGATGCGGCGCGTGAACCTGACCGGCACGCAAGCGGTGCTGGAGCTGGCCATCGACTGCCGCCAGCTCCGGCGGTTCACGCACCTCTCCACCGTGTTCGTCTCCGGCGACCGGGTGGGAGTCATCGCCGAGGACGAGCTCGCTTGCGGGCAGGCCTTCCGCAACTCCTACGAGGAATCGAAGTTCGAGGCCGAGCTCCTGGTGCGGCGCGCGATGGGGCAGATCCCCACCACCGTGCTGCGGCCGTCGATCGTGGTGGGCGACACCAAGACGGGCGAGATCGATCGGTTCGAGGGCCCGTACGCGCTGGCCATCCTGCTGGTCACCAGTCCTCTCCAGATTCCGGTGCCTCTCCCGGGCGACGGGATCGCGCCGCTCAACGCCGTGCCCATCGACTACGTGGTCGACGCCTCCGCGGCGATCCACAAGGACTCTCGCGCCGTCGGACGCACCTTCCACCTCGTCGATCCAAACCCGTCCAGCGCGCGGCGGGTGTACGAGACGATCGCGCAACGCAGCGGGAAGAAGCTGCCTCGGCTTTCGCTCGGCTACAAGCTGACGGATGCGCTGCTCAAGCTCCCCGGCCTGGAGCGGTTGACGCGCGAGCAGCGCGCCGCCATCGCCTACGTCAACCATCTCAGCTTCTATTCCAGCCGGCACACGCTGGAGATCCTCGACGGGACCGGCATCCGCTGCCCGCCCATCGAGAGCTACCTCGACAACCTGATCGAGTACGTGCGCGCTCGCCGCCCCTAGGGCGACGTCTGCTACACTCGTCCGCATGGCGAACAAGGACCTCGTCGCTCGGGCCGGGAAGGTGCTCTTCCAGAACTACCGGACGCAGCCGGTCGCGCTGGTGCGCGGCGAAGGGACCGCGGTGTGGGACGCCGACGGCAAGGGGTACCTCGACTTCATCGGCGGCATCGCCACCGTCTCGGTCGGCCACGCGAACCCGCGGGTGCGCGAGGCGGTGCTGGAGCAGACCAAGCTCCTCTGGCACGCGTCGAACCTCTACTTCACCGAGCCGCAGGTCCGCCTGGCCGAGAAGCTGACCCGGCTGTGCTTCGCGGACCGCGCTTTCTTCTGCAACAGCGGCACCGAGGCGAACGAGGCGATGATCAAGCTCGCCCGGCGCTGGCACGTGGACAGCGGGCACCCGGAGCGCATCGAGATCGTCTGCATGAACGAATCCTTCCACGGGCGCACGATGGGCTCGCTGGCGGCGACGGGGCAGCCCAAGTACCAGCAGGGCTTCGGGCCGCTCCCGGCGGGGTTCCGCTTCGTCGATTACGGCGACGTGAAGCAGCTCGAGGACGCCGTCACCGACAAGACCTGCGCGGTCCTGCTCGAGCCGCTCCAGGGCGAGGCTGGAGTGATCACCGCGCCGGCCGGCTACCTCAAGGCCGTGCGCGAGCTGTGCACCAGGCGCGGCGCGTTGATGCTGCTCGACGAGGTCCAGACGGGGATGGGCCGCACCGGGAAGATGTTCGCGCACCAGCACTTCGGGATCGAGCCGGACGCGATGAGCCTCGCCAAGGGCATCGCCGGCGGATTGCCCCTCGGCGCGCTGCTCGCGAGGGACCAGCTGGCGAAGGTCTTCACGCCGGGGACGCACGCCAGCACCTTCGGCGGCAACCCGGTGGCGACCGCCGCCGCCTGCGCGGTGGTGGATCTGCTCGAAGGTGGGCTCCTCGACCACGTCCGGCGCGTCTCGGAAGTGCTGCAGGCGCGGCTGGCCGCGCTGCCCCAGGCGACGCCGCGCGCCGCGGGAGAGCGCGGCCTGGGCCTGTTGCGCGGCGTCCTGCTCGCGGAGGACCTCGCGCCCAAGGTGGTCGCCAAGGCGCGCGAGCTGGGGCTCCTGGTGAACGCGATCGGCGATCGGGTGCTGCGCCTCGCACCTCCGCTCACAGTGTCGGAGAACGAGATCCACGAGGGCGCAAAGCTGCTCGCGCAGGCCATCGCACAGGCCTGATCCTGGCTTTGTGCGGTGACACCGGTACGATACTGTTTCGAGGATCGCGGCCGCTCGGCCGGAGGATCATGGCCACCCTTCCGACCCCAGCCAGCGGAGGCACCGACCTCCCCCCGGAACTGCAGAACGAGCTCCGCGCGTTCGAGGCCGTCGGACGCGACATCTCGCTCTACGACCTGCTGGGCGTGACTCCCGACGCGGACGGCGGCACCATCCGGCGCGCGTACCTCGACCGCTCGCGCCGCTACCATCCCGACGCCTGGTTCCGCAAGAACGTGGGCGAGTTCGGGCCCTTGCTCTCGCGCGCGTTCCAGAAGCTGTCCGCGGCGTACCAGGTGCTGTCCGACGAGGACGCGCGCACGGAGTACGACCAGGTGCTCAAGAAGCGCCTCTCCCACCGCGAGCGCGAGGCGATGGAGCGGCGCGCGCTCAGCCGCGAGGAGCAGGAGAGGCGCCAGCGCGAGGGCCGCGAGCGGCTGCTGCGCACCAAGGGCTTCGCGCGCATCGGCGCGGCGCACAAGCTGTACGAGGAGGCGCTCGAGCTGGCGCTGAACGGAGAGCGGGCCCAGGCGATCGCCGCGCTCAAGGCGGCGCGCGAGCTCGACCCGCGCCGCGGCGAGATCGCGCAGAAGCTCACCGAGCTGGAGCGCGAGGCGGCCCGATCCCGCTCGCAGCTCGCGCTCAAGGGGGGGCGCGAGCAGGAGGAGAAAGGCGACCTCCAGACGGCGCTCAAGACGTACTCGCAGTCGTTCCAGATGGATCCCACCAACGCCGCGGCCGCGGCCGCCGCGGCACGCTGCGCCGCCGCGCTCGGCGATCACCAGCAGGCGAGCACCTTCGCCGCGCGCGCGGTGGAGATGGCGCCCGACGACGTGGAGACGCGGTTCCTGCTGGCGAGCGCCTTCGTGACTCTCGGGCTCAAGGTGAAGGCGCGCGCCGAGCTGACCCGCGTCCTGCAGGCGAAGGCCGATCACAAGGAGGCGCGCGCGCTGCTCAAGCGCGTCTGAGCAATGGCGGAACCGGTCATCGGCATCGATCTGGGCACCACCAACAGCGTCGTCGCGACGGTGCAGGCCGGCACGCCCGTGGTGATTCCCAATCGCAGCGGGTACCGGCTGACCCCGTCGGTCGTCGCCATCGCCAAGAACGGGAAGCGGCTGGTCGGCGCCCTCGCCCGCCGCCAGGCGGTCACCAACGCCGAGCGCACCGTGGTCAGCGTCAAGCGGCTGATGGGGCGCAAGTGGTCGTCGCGCTCCACGCAGGAAGCCCTGGCGCGCCTGCCCTACACGGTGGTGCCGCACGACAAGGAGCGCGACGACCTGCTCATCCAGCTCGGAGAGACCACCTACTCGCCGCCCGAGATCAGCGCGATGGTGCTCGCCGAGCTGCGCCTCGACGCCGAGGCGTTCCTCGGCAAGCCGGTCACCAAGGCGGTGATCACCGTCCCGGCCTACTTCAACGACTCGCAGCGCAACGCGACCAAGGACGCCGGCCGCATCGCCGGCCTGGACGTGATCCGGATCGTCAACGAGCCGACCAGCGCGTGCTTGGCGTACGGGTTCGGCAAGCAGATCGGCGAGAAGCAGATCTGCGTCTTCGACCTGGGCGGCGGCACCTTCGATTTCACCGTGCTCCACATGTACAAGGGCGTGTTCGAGGTCGAGGCGACCGGCGGCGACTCGCTGCTGGGCGGGGACGACTTCGACAACCGCGTCGTCGACTGGCTGGCGCAGCCCTTCCTGGAGAAGCACGGCATCGACCTGCGCAAGGACAAGATGTCCCTGCAGCGCCTGCGGGACGCGGCCGAGAAGGCCAAGTGCGAGCTGTCCAACACGCAGCAGATGGAGATCAACCTGCCCTTCATCGCCACGGCGCAGGGCGCCGGGCCGCTCCATCTCCAAGCTACGCTCGCCCGGCCGCAGCTGGAGGCGCTCACCCGCGACCTGGTCGACCGCTGCCTGGGCGTGTGCGAGCAGGTGATGGCCGAGGCGAAGGTGAAGCCCACCCAGCTCGGCGACGTGCTGCTGGTCGGCGGCCAGACGCGCATGCCGCTGCTCCAGGCCCGGGTGCGGCAGATGTTCGGACGCGAGCCTTCCAAGGCGGTGAACCCCGACGAGGCGGTGGCGCTCGGGGCGGCGATCCAGGGCGCGATGCTGGCGCCCACCACGTCTTCACCACCGTGAAGGACGACCAGACCTCGGCGAAGATCACCGTGCTGCAGGGCGAGAGCGAGATCGCCGCGCAGAACGAGCTCCTGGGCGAGTTCATGATGACCGGGCTGCGCAAGGCCAAGCGCGGCGAGGTCGACATCGACGTCATCTTCGACATCAGCGCCGACGGCATCGTCTCCGTCTCCGCGCTCGACGTGCAGACCGGGCTGCGCCAGAGCATCACCGTCACCGCCAGCTCGGGCCTGACCGAGGACGAGATCAAGACCGCCGCCAAGGCCAACGAGGAGTGGATGCTCGGGCAGAAGGAGGACCCCGAGTTCCCGAAGCACAAGGCGCGCGCGGAGGAGGTCTTCCGCCAGTTCGACGAGCTGTGGCCGCGCCTGAAGCAGGCCGCCGCCGACGGGCTGGGCAACGAGCCGGTGCAGCGGGCCGAGGCGGCGCTGAGCGTCGCCCGGCTGCAGATCCAGCAGAAGGAGACGGCGGGGCTCGTATCCAGCATCGACCGGCTCGAGCGCATGCTCGGCGCGCTGCGCGGCGCGGTGGAGCGTGGGCTCGTGTCGCCCCGGGGCAGCTCTTGAGCACGCCCCCGCCCAAGGAGAACAAGTTCTCCGCCCTGCTGCTGGAAGGCCTCGATCACTACCGCAAGGGCCGCATGCTAGAGGCGGTGCGCGCCTGGGAGGAGGCGTACACGCTGGAGCCTTCCAACCTGCGCGCGCGCGAGTTCCTGCGCAGCGCGCTGGAGCGGATCCATGCGCACATGGCTCCGCCCGCCGCGCCGCAGCAGGCCGCGCATCCGTGGCTCCCGCCGCCCGCCACGCAGCAGCAGGTGCCGGTGGACGCGGCGCGCAAGCCCGCCGTCCGGCTCCCCTCCGATCCGCCGTCGGGGGAGTTGAAGACGAAGGCGCCGCTGCAAGAAAGCCCGTGGGACGACGGTCCCTCGATGGCCATCCCGCAGGACACGCCGCCGCCCGGCGCCGAGGCCGAGGCCGGCGGAGCCTGGACCATCCACCAGGAGCCGATGCCGGTCCCTCCCGGGGAGGACGACGAGCTGACCGCCTGGACGTCCGGGGCGCGCGAGCTGGTCGCGCTCAACGATTTCTCCGGGGCGATGGAGCTGCTGGCGAAGATCCTCGCCCGCAGGCCCCAGGAGGAGGAGGCGCAGAAGCTCCACGCGCTCTGCGAGGAGAACCTGACCCAGATGTACGAGAGCAAGCTCGGCGCGATGGACCGGATCCCCGCCGTCGTCCTGCCTCCGGACGAGATCATCTGGCTGAACCTCGATCCCCGCGCCGGCTTCGTGCTGGCGCAGATCGACGGCACGGTCACCTTCGAGGACCTCTACGCCATCTGCGGCCTGCACCGCCTGGACACCGCCCGCATCCTCTCCCAGCTGCTGGAGGAAGGCGTGGTGTCGGCGGAAAGCGCGGCCGCGGCCAAGGCGAAGCGGGCGTCACCCCGCGGGTGAGGCACCGCGCACCGCCTCACTCGCGTCGTCCCGATCGAGCGGCCACGAGCACCACCGCCGCGCCGACGAGGTAGGCGAGAATCCAACCTGGCCACCCGCTCGGAATGAATACGGGGAAGAGCGTCAAGAGACCTGCAGCGAGGAAAACTGGCGGTGCGCATCGCGCGCAGGTTGAACCGGATGATGGGGCGCAAGGGAAGAGTGTTCGCGGATCGATATCACGGGCACGTGCTGCGGACGCCGTCCGAGGTCGCGCGTGCGGTCGCCTACGTACTCGGAAACTTCTTCGTGCACGCAGTCCGGCGAGGCGAGCGCGTCGACGCGGGGCAGCCGGACGGCTACAGCTCCGCCGTCACGGTGGAGACGGGTCCACCGCTGGTCGCTCCGGCGAGGACTTGGCTGCTGACGGTCGGGTGGAGACGAGCGCGCCTTCCATAGTGGCGACGTATGCTTCGGGCATGGACCTCCTGGTGAACATCGACGTGCCCGAGTTGGAGCCGGCGATCGCCTTCTACACGCGCGCGCTCGGGCTCACCGTCGGACGGCGCTTCGGCGAGGACGGGGTGGAGTTGCTCGGCGCGGTGGCGCGCATGTACCTGCTCGCGAAAGCCGCCGGGACGACGCCTGCGCCGGGCGCGAGGCCGCGCAATTACGCGCGTCACTGGACCCCGGTGCACCTCGATTTCGTGGTCCCCGACGTCGACGCGGCCGTCGAGCGTGCGTTGGATGCCGGCGCGAAGGTGGACGAGCCGGCGCAAGACCGGGACTGGGGGCGCATCGCGATCCTGGCCGACCCGTTCGGGCATGGCTTCTGCCTGCTGCGGTTCTCCCAGCGGGGCTACGACGCGATCGCGGACTGACCGGCGTTGGCGGCCAAGTGAGCGGCACCTTCGACGCGCCTGTGTGCGCCGGGCTGAGCGAGTTCGCCGCGGGAAAGGGCACGCTCGCGTGCCAGTGATCGGACGCGGGGAGCCGCGCTCGAAAAACGCAGCGCCGCCGAATGCGGCGGCGGCTCGCGGCTACAGGATGTAGCGCGACAGGTCCTCGTCCTGCAGCACCTTGTCGAGTTTCTCCCGCACGTACGCCGCGTCGACGCGGATTGCGCGGCCGCGCAGCGAGTCGGCCTGGAAGCTCACGTCCTCGAGCACCTTCTCCACCACGGTGTGCAGGCGGCGGGCGCCGATGTTCTGCGCGCGGTCGTTCATCACCTGGGCGACGCGGGCCAGCTCCTGCACGCCGCTCTCGTCGAAGGCCAGCTCGACGCCCTCGGTGGCGAGGAGCGCCGCGTACTGGCGGGTGATGGCGTTCTTGGGCTGCGTCAGGATGCGCACCAGGTCGGCCTGCGTGAGCGGCTCCAGCTCCACTCGGATCGGGAAGCGCCCCTGCAGCTCCGGCAGCAGATCGCTCACCTTGGCCACGTGGAAGGCGCCCGCCGCGATGAACAGGACGTGGTCCGTCTTCACCGGCCCGTACTTGGTGTTCACCGTCGAGCCCTCGACCAGCGGCAACAGGTCGCGCTGCACGCCGCCGCGCGACACGTCGGGGCCGTGCTGGCCGCCGATGCCGCCCGGCCCCGCCACCTTGTCGATCTCGTCGATGAAGACGATGCCGCTCGACTGCACGCGCTCGAGCGCCTCGCGCACCACGGTGTCGTTGTCGACCAGCTTCTCCGCCTCCTGCTGCTCGAGCAGCCGGCGCGCCTCGGGCACCCGCAGCTTGTGCTTCTTGGTCTTCTTCCCGAAGGGCAGGTTGCCGAGCATCTCCTGGAGGTTGATGCCCATCTCCTCCATGCCCTGGGCGCCGAAGATCTGCATGTTGCCCTGGGGGCGCTCCTGCACGTCCACCTCGACCATCCGGTCGTCCAGGCCGCCGGCGCGCAGCATCCCGCGCAGCTTCTCCCGCGTGCTGCTCCGGTCGTTGGTGGCGAACCCCGCGGTGCCTTGCTGCGCGCTCTGCGGCAAAAGGAGGTCGAGCAGGCGGTCCTCCACCATCTCCTGGGCGCGCCCCTGCACCGCGCGCTGCTGCTCCTCGCGCACCAGCTGCACGCCCTGCTCCATCAGGTCGCGGATCATCGAGTCGACGTCGCGCCCGACGTAGCCCACCTCGGTGAACTTGGATGCCTCCACCTTCACGAACGGCGCCTGCGCAAGGCGCGCGAGCCGCCGGGCGATCTCCGTCTTGCCGACGCCGGTCGGCCCGACCAGGATGATGTTCTTGGGGATCACCTCGTCGCGCAGCTCCGGCCCGACGCGGAAGCGGCGCCAGCGGTTGCGCAGCGCGATGGCGACGGCGCGTTTGGCCGCGTTCTGCCCGACGATGTACCGGTCGAGCTCCGAGACGATCTCGCCGGGGGTGAGGCTGCGCGGCTCGGCCATCGCTCAGAGCTCCTCGAAAGTGAGCTGCTCGTTGGTGTAGATGCAGATCCGGGCCGCCGTGCGCAACGCCTCCTCGCAGATCTGCCGGGCAGGGAGCGGCGAATGCTTCAGCAGGGCGCTCGCCGCCGCCTGCGCGAACGGCCCGCCCGACCCGATCGCCGCCACTCCCTCGTCGGGCTCGACCACGTCGCCGGTGCCGGAGAGGATCAGCGTGCGCTCCGCGTCCGCCACTACCAACAGCGCCTCCAGCCGGCGCAGGTAGCGGTCGGTCCGCCAGTCCTTGGCCAGCTCGACCGCCGCGCGAGAGAGGTTCTTGCCGTACTCCTTCAGCTTGCCCTCGAACTTCTCGAAGAGCGTGAAGGCGTCGGCGGTGGCTCCCGCGAAGCCCGCCAGCACCTGGCCATCGCCCAGGCGGCGCAGCTTCCGGGCGCCGTGCTTGAGGACGACCTTGTCCATCGTGACCTGCCCGTCGGCGCCCATCGCGACCTTGCCATCGCGGCGGACGCAGACGACCGTGGTGGAGCGCACGCGCACATCTACCTCCGGAAGGCGCACATGCTAACTCGCGCCGGGGCGTGGCGCTCGTCTGCTATCTTCTGGCGGACATGCGCGATCTCGTCGTGCTCTTCGGCGGTCCTTCCAGCGAACGCAAGGTGTCGGTGGCCTCGGGGCAGAACGTCGCCTCGCTGCTCGAGCAGGCGGAGGCCTGGTTCTGGGCGCCCGGCGGCGCGATCCACCGGGTGGAGCGCGCGGTGCTGCTCTCGCACGCGCGTCCGTTCGAGGTGGAGTTCACGCCGGGCAACGCGCCTTCGTGGCCGTCGCTGCAGGACGCGCTCGACGATCCGAGCTCGCGCGCGCTGACGTTCTTCCTCGCGCTCCACGGGACCGGCGGCGAGGACGGAACCGCGCAGAAGCTGTTCGAGCAGCGCCGGATCGCCTTCACCGGCCCCGGCTCGGACGCGTCGGCGAAGGCGTTCGACAAGGAGTGGGCGAAGCGCGTCGCGGCTGCCGCCGGCGTCCCGATCGCCGAATCGGTCCACCTCCCGCGCGGCGGTCAGGCGACGATCGGCAGCGCTCTGCTCGGCTTCCTCGGCAGGTACGGGCGCGTGGTGGCCAAGCCGGTCGCGGGTGGCTCGAGCGTCGGGCTGCACCACGTCGGCTCGGTGGCCGACGCGCAGCGCGCCGCCGCCGCGATCGCCTCGTCCAGCGACGAGTACCTGGCCGAGGCGTTCGTCGCCGGGGCCGAGCTGACCGTCGGGGTGGTCGACGACGAGCGCGGCACGCGCGCGCTCCCGGCGAGCGAGGTGCGCCTCGAGCAGGGCCGCGCGTTCGACTACGAAGGCAAGTACCTGGGCAAGGGCACGCGCGAGATCGGCTGCGAGGGCTACTCGCGCACCGACGTGATCTGCGCCGACCGCGGGCCCGTCTTCCTGGAGATCAACACCCTTCCCGGCCTGACCCGGATGTCCTTCATCCCCCAGCAACTCGCCGCCGAGGGCACCCCCATGAAGTCCTTCCTCGACGGCCAGATCACGCTGGCCCGCCGCCGCCGCGACCGAGACTAGAGCGTTTCACGCGGAGCGCGCGGAGCGGAAAGAGAGCGCGCGGAGAATTGGCTTTGCAAAAACGAAAACTCCGCGCGCTCCGCCCACTCTGCGCGCTCCGCGCGAAACGCCTTAGTCCTTCTCGCGGCGGGCTCGGGGGTGGGAGTCTTCGTAGATCTGGACGAGGTGCTCCGAGGAGACGTGGGTGTAGCGCTGGGTGGTGGAGAGGGAGGCGTGGCCGAGCAGCTCCTGGATGCCGCGCAGGTCGGCGCCCATGTCGAGGAGATGCGTGGCGAAGCTGTGCCGCAGCGCGTGCGGGTGCACGTGGCGCTGGGCCCCGCAGATGAGCGCGTACCGGGCGAGGTGCCGGGCCACGCTGCGGGTGGTGAGGCGGCCGCCGCGCCGGTTGAGGAACAGCGCCCGCCCGGTGCCCAGCTCGCCGCGCCTGGCGAGCCATGCCTGCAACGCCGAGCGCGCCTTGGCCACCAGCGGCAGGATGCGCTCCTTGCCGCCCTTTCCGCGGACGCGCACAGCGGTCGCGCCGTCGATCAGGTCC
>WNGH01005217.1_pt1 | contig 18584 bp, 16 predicted proteins | sample 5400631 | NCBI WGS metagenome assembly WNGH01 (sample SAMN13153373, study PRJNA577476) | soil metagenome | isolation source: 115 cm soil or saprolite under Garry oak tree replicate 1 | place: USA:California | collected 2016-06-15
CGTGCGTACCCTGGGCACCGCGCTGGACCTGTCGACCAAGCGGCTGCAGTTCACCCCGGATCTCATGCCCGGCGACGTCACCGGTTCGTTGATCTTCGATACCCGTACCGCGGCGTTCCAGTTCCGCGAGGGCCCGGTGTTCACCAACCTGCTGCTCGCCGACGAGATCAACCGGACCCCGCCGAAAACGCAGGCGGCGCTGCTGGAGGTCATGGAGGAGCGCCAGGTGTCGGTGGAGGGCGATCCCCGGCCGCTGCCCGACCCGTTCGTCGTCGCAGCCACCCAGAACCCGATCGAGTACGAGGGCACCTACCCGCTGCCCGAGGCGCAGCTGGACCGGTTCCTGCTCAAGCTGTCGGTACCGCTGCCCAGCCGGGATGAGGAACTGGGCGTGCTGCGGGCGCACCACGCCGGCTTCGACCCGCGTGACCTCGCCGCAGCCGGGGTCCGTCCGGTGGCCGGCGCCCGGGATCTGGCCGCGGGACGGGCGGCGGTACAGCGGGTCGGCGTCGCCGACGCGGTACTCGCGTACATCGTCGACCTCTGCCGCGCCACCCGCACCTCGCCCTCACTCGAACTGGGTGCCTCCCCCCGCGGTGCCACCGCGCTGATGGCCACCGCGAAGGCGTGGGCCTGGCTGCTCGGCCGCGACTACGTGACCCCCGACGACGTCAAGGCGCTGGCCCGGCCGACCCTGCGGCACCGGGTCCGCCTGCGGCCGGAGGCGCAGCTCGAAGGGGTCACCGTCGACGCCGTCCTGGACTCGGTACTGGCCACCGTACCGACCCCGCGATGATCACCTGGCGCCCCGCCGTGGTACTCGCCGCCGGCGCGGCGGTGGTACCGCTGCTGCCGTCGCCCTGGCTGGGCGTCGCGCTGCTCGCGGCCGCGGTCGTCGTGGCCTGCGCGCTGGACGCGGCGCTCGCGGCCGCGCCGCGCGACGTGCGGCTGGAGCGCGAGGGCGCCCGCCAGGTGCGGCTCGACGACACCGCCGAGGTCGCGCTGCTCGTCACGAACACGGGGGTACGGCGGCTGCACGCGGAGATCCGCGACGCCTGGGTACCGTCAGCCGGCGCCACGCCCTACGCGCAGCGGGTCGAACTCGACCCCGACGAAACCGCCCGCCTGGTCACCACGCTGCGCCCGACCCGGCGCGGCGACCGTCCCGCCGTCCGGGTGACCGTGCGCTCCTACGGGCCGCTGCAGTTCGCGTACCGGCAGCCATCCGTGCACCGGGCGGACGCGATGTCGCCGGCGTGGCGGCTGCGGGTACTGCCCCGGTTCGCGTCGCGCCGCCTCCTGCCGGAGAAGCTTGCCCGGCTGCGGGTGATCGACGGGATGAGGGTGACCCGCGGCCGGGGCCAGGGTACCGAGTTCGACACGCTGCGCGAGTACGTGATCGGCGACGACGTCCGCTCGATCGACTGGCGGGCCAGCGCCCGGCGCTCCGACGTCATCACGCGCACCTGGCGCCCGGAACGGGACCGCCGCGTCCTGTGCGTCCTCGACACCGGGCGCACCTCGGCCGCCCGGGTGGCCACGGTCCTCGGCGACCGGACCCTGGACGAGCCGCGGCTCGACGCCGCCATCGACGCCGCCCTGCTGCTCGCCACGCTGGCCAGCCGCGCCGGCGACCGGGTGGACCTGCTCGCGATCGACACGACGGTACGCGCGGCGGTCGGCGGCGGCTCCAGCCGCAGCCTGCTCCCCCGGCTGACCAACGCGATGGCGCCGCTCCAGCCGGCCCTGGTGGAGACCGACTTCGGGCTGGTCGCCGGCGAGGTACTGCGCCGGGAGCGCAAACGCGCCCTCGTCGTACTCTTCACCGCCATGGAGGCCGGGGCGCTCGGCGAAGGGCTGCTGCCCGTGTTGACCCAGCTCACCACGCGACACAAGGTCGTGCTGGCGGCGGTACACGACCCGGCCGTCGCCGAGCTCGCCAGCCGGCGCGGCGACGCGGCTGGCGTGTATGCGGCCGCCGCCGCGCACCGCACGCTCGCGGAACGCGACCGGCTACGCTCCGCGCTCAGCCGCCACCAGGTCGAGGTCGTCGACGCCCCCGCCGACATGTTCGCCTCCCGCGTCGCCGACGCATACCTGACCATGAAGGCGACCGGAAAGCTCTAGACCGCCGGCCGGACGTCCTCGTTCAGCTCGGCATCGAGGTCGGTGCTGACCGCCTCCCGCTTCGCGCGGCCCCCGAGGACGACCACGTACCCCAGGAACGCCAGCCACACCACGACGCCGATCGCCACGCGCACCACAGTGGGCAGCGGCGAGGGCGTCACGAACGCCTCGATCAAGCCGCTCACCAGCAGGACGGCCACCAGCCCGAGTGCAACGAGGGTACCGGAGCGGGCGGTCACGGCCAGCGCACGGCCGCGGGTACGGCCGGGTCCGGGTGCGATCCAGGCCCAGCCGATCCGCAGGCCGACCCCGGCCGCGATGAACACCGCGGTCAGCTCCAGCAGCCCGTGCGGGACGATCAGCCCGAAGAACACGTCGGACCGGCCGTTGCCGATCATGACGCCGCCGATCAGGCCGAGGTTGAACAGGTTCATCGCCAGGAAGTACAGCACCGGCAGGATCAGGATCCCGGAGACGAGGCACTGACCGGCCAGCAGCGCGTTGTGCGTCCAGACCTCCAGCGCGAAGTTCTGCGCCTGGTTGGACGAGTAGTAGTCCTGGAACTCGCCGTTGACGATCGCCTGGATGGTGCCGTTGCTGAGGAAGGCGGACTGTACGTCGGGGTGGGCGGCCACGTAGTACATCATCAGGAAGGCCAGCCCGGTGTTCGCCACCGCGACCGTGCCCCACCACGGCCACGCCTCGTAGACGGCCAGCGGAAAGGTCGCGGTGAAGAACCGGCCGACGGTACGCCAGGAGAACGCGCTTCCGCCGGTGATCGCGCCCCGCGCGGCGAGCAGGATCCGGGACAGCCGGGCCACCAGCGCCGGGTCGGGCGAGCGGCTGCGGATCACCGACAGGTGGGTACCGGCTCGCTGGTAGAGCGCGACCAGCTCGTCGGTCTCCTCGGGGCTGAGCCGGCGGCGCCGGGACAGGTCATCCAGACGGCGCCACTGGGCCGCATGCTCGGCCACATAGGCGTCGAGGTCCATGCCGGGCAGGGTATCTGGCGAGCCCCATCGGGGGTGGTCCGGCCGTGGTTGGATGTGCGGGTGAGCCTGGTCAGCGGCGAGGCCGTCGAGTTCGACATCCGGATCGCCCGGCTGGGCTCCCGTACCCTGGCGCTGCTGGTGGACATCATGGCCCAGATGGGCCTGACGTTCCTGCTGTATGTGGTGTTCATCGTCGTGCTGGGCATCGGCGCCTCGATCGGCGCGGCCGACGAGGCGCTCGTGGTCACCCTCCTGACGATCATGTTCGCGCTGGTCTTCATCGGGTACCCGACGCTGCTGGAGACGCTGACCGGTGGCCGGACGCTGGGCAAGCTGGCGATGGGGTTACGGGTGGTCCGCGACGACGGCGGCCCGATCCGGTTCCGCCACGCGCTGACCCGGGCGCTCGTCGCGACCGCGCTGGAGTGGCCGGGGCTTCTGCTGGTACCGGTGACCTGGGTGGTCAGCCTCTGGACGATGCTGGTCAACCCGCAGGGCAAGCGACTGGGCGACCTGATGGCCGGCACCATCGTCATCCACGAACGGACGCCGGCGAGCTGGGGCTGGGTACCGGCGATGCCTCCGCCGCTGGCCAACTGGGCCGCGACGCTGGACCTGACCGGGCTGGACGACGAACTGGCGCTCGCGGTGCGGCACTACCTCGCGCGCAACCGGGAGATCCGCGAGCCGGCCCGGTCCCGGCTGGGCTTCAGCCTGGCGAGCGAGGTCGCGGCGGTGACCACCCCGCCGGCACCGCCCGGTACCCCTGGCTGGGCCTACCTGGCCGCGGTCCTGGCTGAGCGCAACCGCCGCTCGGTACGCCGGCTCGCCCAGGCCCGGGCGGCTACCGCGACGGTCTGGCCGGAACTGGCCCGCGAGGTGCACCGTACCGGCTGGGTCCTCCCGCCGGTCGCGCCGCCACCACCGCTGCCGCCCGGTTCGTACCCGCCCGGTGGCCCGGTCCAGCCCGGCCTGGTCCGGCCGGCGGCACCCGCTACGCTCCGAGGCGGGCGGCATCTGGACTGACGAGCGCAGCGAGGAGGGAAGACGGCGCCTGGAGAGCCTCGGAGCCGCGCGAGCGGAGCGAGCGCCAACCTATCAGCGAAGCGGTCCCGACTCCGGGAAATGGCAGGCCACCGGCTGCCCCGCTGGTCCGATGATGTCCAGCGTCGGCTCCTTCGTCGCGCAGATCTCCTGCGCCTTCCAGCACCGCGTGCGGAACCGGCAGCCCGAGGGCGGGTTCAGCGGCGTCGGTACGTCGCCGGTCAGCCGGATCCGTTCCCGGGCGGTGCCGAGCACCTCGATGTCCGGTACCGCCGACAGCAGCGCCCGGGTATACGGGTGCGCCGGGGTGTCGTAGATCTGGTGCCGGTCGCCGACCTCGACGATCTTGCCCAGGTACATGACCGCGATCCGCTGCGAGAAGTGCCGCACCACGGCGAGGTCGTGCGCGATGAACAGGAACGCCAGGTCGAACTCGCGCTGCAGCCCGCGCAGCAGGTTGACGATCTGCGCCTGGATCGACACGTCCAGTGCCGAGACCGGCTCGTCGGCGACGATCAGCTTCGGCCGCAGCGCCAGCGCCCGGGCGACCCCGATCCGCTGCCGTTGCCCGCCGGAGAACTCGTGCGGGAACCGGTTGTAGTGCTCCGGGTTGAGGCCGACGATCTCCAGCAGCTCCTGTACCCGCTTGCGCATGCCGCCGGGCACCTTGATCCCGTTGACCTGCAGCGGCATCGAAATGATCCGGCCGACGGTGTGCCGCGGGTTCAGTGACGAGTACGGGTCCTGGAAGATGATCTGGAGATCCTGGCGGATCGGGCGCAGCGCGCCGCCCTTGAGGTGGGTGATGTCCCGCCCGTCAAAAACGATCTTTCCGCCGGTCGGCTCCAGCAGCCGGACAACCGCCCGGCCGGTCGTGGTCTTGCCGCAGCCGGACTCGCCGACCAGGCCGAGCGTCTCGCCCGGAGCCACCGTGAAGTCCACGCCGTCGACGGCCCGCACCACGCCGCCGGAGCGGAACAGCTTGCCCCGGACCGGGAAGTGCTTGGCCAGCCCTTCGACCCGCAGCAGCGGCTCGCGGGGGGGCTTGCGCTCGGCGACCGCGGCACCGGACGGCGCGTTCTGGATCTCAGTCACTGTGTCTCCCGGTTCGCTCCGCGAGGCGCTTTGGTGCGCCGCCTTCCCTCGTCGCTGCGCTCCTCACTCCAGGCGACGCCGCGCCTCGCTCCGCTCATGCCAGCTCCTCACTCACGACCGCCACACCGGTCTCCGCGATCTCGTTCACGTAGGTGTCCTTGCGGAACTGGTCGGGCAGGTGGCAGGCCACCAGGTGGCCGCGCTCGCCCTCGACCGGCAGGAGTTCGGGTACCTCGACGTCGCAGGGGCCGCCGTTGAGCATCGCGTACCGGCAGCGAGGGTGGAACGAGCAGCCGGGCGGCAGGTTGATCAGGCTCGGCGGATTGCCCTTGATCGGCACGAGGTCCGCGTCGGAGTCCCCGTGTACCGACGGGATGCTCGACAGCAGCCCCCACGTGTACGGCATCTGCGCGGCGCGCAGGACCTGCTCGGCGGTGCCGTACTCGACGGCCCGGCCGCCGTACATGACCAGTACGTCGTCGGCGACCTGGGCGACCACGCCGAGGTCGTGCGTGATCAGGATGATCGCGGAGTTGAACTCCTTCTGCAGGTCCTCCAGGAGGTCGAGGATCTGCGCCTGGACGGTGACGTCGAGCGCGGTGGTCGGCTCGTCGGCGATCAGCAGGTCCGGATCGTTGATCAGGGACATGGCGATCATGGCACGCTGCCGCATACCGCCGGAGAACTCGTGCGGGTACTGGTCGAACCGCTTCTGCGGCTGCGGAATGCCCACCCGGTCGAGCATCTCGATGGCCCGCACCCGAGCCTTGTCCTTCGACACGTTGTGGTGGACCCGGTACGCCTCGACGATCTGCCGGCCGATCGTGTAGTACGGGTGCAGGGCGGACAGCGGATCTTGGAAGATCATCGCCATCTCCTGGCCGCGCATCCGGCGTACCTTGTCCTCCGGCAGCTTCAACACGTCCTTGCCGCCGACGGCGATCTGCCCGCTCATCGCGGTCCGCTTCCGGTTGTGCAGGCCCATGATCGACAGGCTGGTCACGCTCTTACCCGAGCCGGACTCGCCGACGATGCCGAGGGTCTTGCCGCGTTCCAGCTCGAAGGACACCCCGTCGACGGCCCTCACCACCCCGTCCTCGGTGGCGAACCGTACCCGCAAGTCCTTGACCTGCAGGTATGTCCCGGAGTACGGCGTAGCGGCGCGGGTGGTGCGGTCTGTGGTCATCCGAGGGTCCTTGTTCAGCCGAGCTTTACCCGGGGGTCGATAAATGCATACAGCATGTCGACGAGAACCGTCGAGATGACCAGGAACGAAGCGGCGATGAGGACGGTCGCCATCACCACCGGCAGGTTGAGATTTCCGATCGCGTCCACCGCGATCTTGCCCATCCCGTGCAGGCTGAACGTTGTCTCGGTGATGACCACGCCACCGAGGTTGACGCCCAGATCGAGGCCGGCGATGGTGACGATCGGGGTGATGGCGGCCCGCAGCGCGTGCCGGAAGTTCACGGTCCGCGGGCTGACCCCCTTGGCCCGCGCGGTCCGGACGAAGTCCTCCGAGAGAGTTTCCAGCATCTGCGCCCGGGAGAGCCGGGCGTAGAGCGCTGAGTTGATCACGCCGAGCGTGAACCAGGGCAGGATCAGCCCGTACGCCCACTGGAACGGGTTGTCGAGCGGGCTCGTGTAGCTCGGCCTGGCCACCCAGTGCAGGCCGTACACGAAGACGGCCATCAGGATCAGGCCGAGGACGTAGATCTGCATGGATGCGCCGCCCAGGGCGAACCCGATGGAGAACTTGTCCAGCGGACTACCGCGTCGGAGCGCTGCGGCCGTGCCGAGCACGACGCCGATGGAGAGCCAGACCACGGCCGCGCCCAGCACGATGCTGACCGAGATCGGCAGGCCCTGCTTGACGATGTCGAGCACCGCCTGACCGGTGCGGAAGGACACACCCAGGCAGGGCGCCGGACAGTTGATCTGGTCGTTGCCGGTGCCGACGGTCCGGCCGGCGAAGATGCCCTTCATGTACTCGGCGTACTGCACCGTGAGCGGCTTGGTCAGGCCCAACGCCTCGCTGATGTGCTTCTGCGTCTCGATGGGACAGATCCGGTTCCCGCACATCGTCGCGGCTGGGTTCTGCGGTACCGCGAAGAAGAGCAGGAACGTGGTCACCGAGATGGCGAACAGTGTCAGCACGGCGAGCAGTACGCGCCGGATGAAGAACCGCAACATGGCGGGGCCTGGCCTTCCGGGTGGTCCCGTGGGCGGCCGGCTCAACGCCGGCCGCCCACAGGGGTGATGCGTTTATCGGGTCGTCAGGACATCGCGTAGGCGTCGACCAGGTTGGCTTCGTCGTAGAGCGGGCTGACGAAGGTGCCGCCGACCTTGCTGCCATGCAGGATGTAGGCCCGCGTCTGGAAGTTCGGGATCGTCGCCGCGTACTTCGTCATGATCTCCTCGTCGAGGTCGCCGTACTTCGTGGCGGCCGCGGCGCGGTCCTGCATCTTCGCGAGGTCGTCCAGCTTGGAGTTGATGTCCGGCTGGTTGAGGTAGCAGGTGTTCTGGTTGCCCTTGTCCACGATGTTCTTGCCGTTGAACAGGACGTCCAGCGTGCTGAAGGCGTCCGGGTAGTCCTGGCCCCAGCCGTACCGCATGAGGTCACACTTCGTCGTCTTGTCACCGATCGTCGTGTAGTACGCCGGCTTGTCGATCGGGTTGAGGACGATCTGGAAGCCCGCCCGCTGCAGCGCCTGCTGGATGACCACCGCGTACTGCTGCTGGGTCGCCGTGTTGGCGAAGCAATAGGTCAGCTTCGGAGTCTGCCCGGCCAGCAGTTCCTTGGCCTTCGCGACGTCGCCGTGCCCGTCGGCCGAGGGGTAGGCGTCGTACTTCTTGAAGCCCGGCACGATCGGCGCCATGAGCTCGGTGGCCGGCGCGGCCACCTCCTTGCCACCGACGGCGGTGATGTAGGCGCCCCGGTCGAACGCGTAGTTCAGCGCCTGGCGGACCTTGAGGTCGGTCACCCGGGTGTTGTTGATGTTGACGTAGTCGACGTACGGGGTCGGCCCGCTCATGACCCGCTTCGACAGCGACGCGTCGTCGCGGACCTGCGCGATACTTGCCTGGGCCACGTTGGCAGTACCCACCGCGAAGGCGTCACCGCCCTGGTCAGCGATCAGCCGCTTGGTCTGGTCGTTGCGGTTCGGCGAGAAGTCGAACACCCACTTGTCGGCGTACTGGTGGCGGATCGGGTCGGTGCCCGCGTCCCAGTTGGGGTTCTTCTTCAGGGTCAGCTTCGTCGACCCGTCGTAGGTCCCGTCGATCATGTAAGGACCGCTGGAGACCCAGGCCCGGTCGTAGGCGTCGCCGGTGTCCTTGGCCGCCGGTACCGGGGTTGAGGTATACAGCGCCATGATGTACGGCGTCTCGGGGTGCGCGTCCGGGAAGGTGAAGACGATCGTCTTGTCGTCCGGCGTGCTGATCCCCGGCGCCGTGGTACCCGCCGCGAACTTGTAGGCCTTCTTCGGGTCGAGCGCCTGCTGCACATACTGCGGGCCGTTCTCACCCTGCTTGCCGAAGGACCGGCTGATGCCGTACGCAATGTCCTTCGAGGTGATCGGCGTGCCGTCGTCGAACTTGATCCCGTCGCGCAGGTGGTAGGTCCAGGTCTTGTTGTCCGCGCTGGCCTCGCCGGTGTTCTTCGCGAGGTCGCCGACCAGCTTCAGCGGGCCACCGTTGGGGTCCTCGATGTAGCTGGTCAGCTGGCGGAACATCACCGTGCCCATCTCCGACGCATCGGTGACATAGACGTTCTGGGGGTTCAAGTGCTCTGGCGCGCCATCCTCGAGCCAGGTGAGGGTGCCGCCCTTCTTGGCACCCGGGACCTCGGGCGCCGGCGTCGGCGACTTGCCCTCCTTGTCGATCTGGATGGCTTCCTGCTTCTGCGGGCCCCCGCCGCCGGTACCGCCGGTGCTGCCTGTGTTCTTGGCGCAGCCGCCGGCAACCGCGAGGCTGATGGCCAGGGCACTGACCGCCAGCGCCCGAACCCGGTATCGCACGGTTGTCTCCTTCCTCAAGCCCGCTATCCGGAATCGGTCCGGACGGACTGACCTCGAATGCGGGACATCTCAAACTCGCGTGAGCACTACTTGGACGATTTCGGGTCCAATGCGTCGCGCAGGGCATCGCCGAACAGGTTGAAGGCGAGCACGATGATAAAGATCAAAAGACCGGGGATCACCAGGTTGGCGGGATCCACGGAGAGCCAGTTCTGGCTGTTGGAGATGACCCGACCCAGGTCGGGCGCGGGCTCGATCACGCCGATGTTCAGGAACGACAGCGCCGCCTCGGCGGTGATCGTCGCCGGGATGCCGAGCGAGAACGTGACCAGGATCGGCGCCCAGAGGTTCGGCAGGAGCTGCCGGAACATCACGTGACCGGATCTGGCGCCGGCCGCCCGCGCGGCGTCGACGTACTCCCGTTCGCGCAGCGAGAGCACCTGCCCGCGGACCAGCCGGGCGGTGTACATCCAGCCGAACAGCGAGAAGACCGCGATGATCGTGACGATCCGCTTGGTCGCCGTGACCTCGCCGTACTGGTCGGCCATCCGGGTGTTGATCACCGGGATGACCGCCAGGCAGAACAGGAAGAACGGGAACGCCAGCATGTAGTCGATGAACCAGCTCATCACCGAGTCGATCCAGCCGCCGAAGTAGCCGGCGATGATGCCGAGCACGGTACCGATGATCGTGGCCGCCACCGTGGACACGACGGCGATCGTCATTGACGTCCGCAGGCCCATGACGATCTGCATGAAGAGATCCCGGCCGAGACCCGGCTCCACCCCGAGGACGTGGATGTGGTGGGACGTGTTGTCGGTGCTGAACGTGATCCCGCCCAGGTAGCCCAGCGGTGCCCCGGTGTCGTCGAGCAGTTGGGAGTTGCCCTGGGTCGCGTTGTACCCGTAGATCCACTGGATCACCGGGGCGAGGACCGCCAGCGCGACGAAGAACACCAGGGCCCAGAAGGAGACCACCGCCGTACGGTCCCGGCGCAGGCGCATGAGGGCCAGCTGCCCGGGCGACCTGCCGATGAAGGCCTTCGCGGCCGCCGGTTTGGTGTCTGCGACCTGAACCGGGCCCGGGTCCAGGTCAGCAGACGGGATCTGCCCGTCTGCCCACATCGAGGTGGTTCCACCCATGGGTATCGGGTCCTCCTGCGATTGAACCGATCGATGGTCGGCCTTGAAAGACCGTAGCCGTACGGACTGTGGATCGAACATGCCGTTACACAACGGTCCGATAACAGCTGCGTCACAGTCACAATGCCGATCCTCGCGCACCACCCGTAACTAGCCAGGTGGCCGATACCGCCGGTCCCTTCGGGTGCACACTACCTGCTCAGACGGACTAAATGCGGTCATCCCAACTCATGAGTAGATGGGATTTCCGGGCACAGTCGCGGACAAAGAACCGGCCGGGGAGGACCCGCTGGCGGAAAAAATCGCTGGCGTTCGGTACCGGTGGCAGATATGCATCGGGGCGGCCGGATCCGGCCGCCCCGATCAACGTCGGATCAGTATCTGTAATGCGCTGACTTGTACGGCCCCTCGACCGGTATCCCGAGGTAGTCGGCCTGGTCCTTGGACAGCTGGGTCAGCTTGACGCCCAGCGCCGCGAGGTGCAGCCGGGCCACGTTCTCGTCCAGGTGCTTGGGCAGCGTGTAGACGCCCAGCGGGTACTGCTCGGTCTTGGTGAACAGCTCGATCTGGGCGATCACCTGGTTGGTGAACGAGTTGGACATGACGAAGCTGGGGTGCCCCGTCGCGTTGCCCAGGTTCAGCAGCCGGCCCTCGGACAGCACGATGATCGCATGAGGTTGCCCTTGGCCCTCGGCGCCGAATACCCACTCGTCGACCTGCGGCTTGACGTTGATCCGGCGGACGCCGTCGAGGCGGGCCAGGCCGGCCATGTCGATCTCGTTGTCGAAGTGGCCGATGTTGCCGACGATCGCCTGGTGCTTCATCCGGGCCATGTGCTCGGCGGTGATCACGTTCTTGCAGCCGGTCGCGGTGACGAAGATGTCGGCGGTGTCGACGACGTCTTCGATCGTGGTGACCTGGTACCCGTCCATGGCCGCCTGCAGCGCGCAGATCGGGTCGACCTCGGTGATGATCACCCGGGCGCCCTGGCCGCGCAGCGACTCCGCACAGCCCTTGCCCACGTCGCCGTACCCGCAGACGACCGCGACCTTGCCGCCGATGAGCACGTCGGTGGCACGGTTGATGCCGTCGATCAGGGAGTGCCGGCAGCCGTACTTGTTGTCGAACTTGCTCTTGGTCACCGAGTCGTTGACGTTGATCGCCGGGAAGAGCAGCGTGCCGTGCTGCTGCATCTCGTACAGGCGGTGCACGCCGGTCGTGGTCTCCTCGGTCACGCCCTTGATCTCCGCCGCGATCCCGGTCCACCGCTGGCCGTCCGCGGCCAGGGAGCGCCGCAGCACCTCCAGGATCACCGCGTACTCCTCGGCGTCGTCCTCGGCCGTGGACGGTACCGCGCCGGCCGCCTCGAACTGGACGCCCTTGTGTACGAGCAGCGTCGCGTCGCCGCCGTCGTCGAGGATCATGTTCGGGCCGCCACCGTCCGGCCACAGCAGCACCTGCTCGGTGCACCACCAGTACTCGGGCAGCGTCTCGCCCTTCCAGGCGTAGACCGGTACCCCGGCCGGGCGGTCAACCGTGCCGGTCGGGCCGACCGCGGCAGCCGCCGCGGCGTGGTCCTGGGTGGAGAAGATGTTGCAGGAGGCCCACCGGACCTGCGCGCCGAGCGCGACGAGCGTTTCGATCAGCACGGCGGTCTGCACGGTCATGTGCAGCGAACCGGTGATCCGGGCCCCGCGCAGGGGCTGGCTGGCCGCGTACTCCGCGCGGATCGCCATCAGGCCGGGCATCTCGTGCTCGGCGAGCTGGATCTCCTTGCGGCCGAACGCGGCCAGCGAGAGATCCGCGACCTTGAAGTCCCCATCGGCGACGGTCGTCGGGCGTACCCCGGCGGCGTCCGGGCGCGGCAGCGTATTGGTCATCAACAACCCCTGTCGTCTTCGGCTCTACTTCGTAGGCGCCTTCGACCTTACGCGGCACCGCTTTCCCGGTACGCCCCGGGCAGTGCCCACCACCCCGCCCAGCCTGCTCTGACCCCACCACCCCGCCCAGCCTGCTCTGACCCCACCACCCCGCCCATGCGCGCGGGGCGGCGGAGCAGGGTGGCTGGCCACCCGATGCTCCACCGCCCCGCGCATCCCCCCGGTTTGGTTCCCCCGCGCGTGTCTCGGACCTTCGTCGCGATGACGCTGCGTGGTCTAAGAGTCACACTGTGGATATGCCCTGTCAAGTAGAACCGCGGATTTCACCGCGAGTCGGGCAAGACGGACGGGCACGATGTCGGATTTTCGACCTACCGCAAGGCGTGTGTCGCGGTGTCGGCCTGGAAGATCACACCCTGACCCCGGCAGGTGACCGCCGGCTCGGCCGCCCCGACCAGGGCCGCCTCGCCGCCGTGCAGTTCCAGCGGGCCGAGGTCAGCCGTGCCCCGCAGGCAGAACACGATCCGCGGCCCGTCCGCGGGCAGAGTCACCGGCGCGCCGGTCAGCGTCGCCTTGTACAGCGCGAACTCCCGTACCGGCGCGGGCCAGGTCACCAGGCCGGGCGCGACCGGTACCGGGTGGACCACCGGGTCGGCGAGCACCTCGAAGCGCAGGATCCGCAGCAGCTCGGCGACGTCGACGCGCTTGGGGGTCAGGCCGCCGCGCAGCACGTTGTCGCTGGCCGCCATGATCTCCACGCCGACCCCGCGGAGGTATGCGTGCAGGTTGCCGGCCGGCATCCAGACCGCGTCGTCGGCGCCCAGCCGTACCCGGTTGAGCAGCAGCGCGATGACCACCCCGACGTCGCCGGGGTGGTGCGCGGCGAGTCCCGCGGCGAACGGCGACGCGGCCGCGACGGCGGAGACCAGGTCCACGCGGTCCTCGACCGGCCAGGAGGTCAGCAGTTCCAGGGCGCCCCGCAGCCGGTCCGCCGCGGTACCGGTGCGCAGCGCCTCGACCACCGGCTTGACCGCGTCGACCCCGAGCGACTCCAGCAGCGCCGCCGATTCGGCCGGGTCGCGGAACCCGCACAGCGCGTCGAACTCCTCGACTGCGACGAGCAGTTCCGGCTTGTGGTACGGGTCGCAGTAGCTCGGGTGCCCGGCGGCGAAGGCATCCGCCGCGCGGGCCGCGTCCGGGTGCGCCTGGATCGACAGTGGCGCGTCCGCGGCGAGCACTTTGAACAGGTACGGCAGCCGGACGCCGAACTCCGCGACGACCCGCTCGCCGAGCAGCCCGGCCGGGTCGGCGGCGAGCGCCTCCGGCAGGGAGCGTCCGGCCAGGTCGGCGGGCGCCCCGTCGTGCGCACCGAGCCACAGTTCGGCCTCCGGCCCGTCGCTCGGTACCGGGCGCCCCTGGATGCCGGCGATCGCGCGCCGGGATCCCCAGGCGTAGTCGCGGACCTTGCCGTACAGCGGCTCCAACTCACGCTCCCCGGTCGGTGTGCGGCGTGCGGTCGATGTCGGGTTCAAGGTAGATCACGCGGGCGATCGGTACCGCCGACCGGATCCGCGCCTCGGTCGCGTTGATAGCGTCGGCCAACTGCGCCGCGCGCTCCTGGCCGGGTACCGCGATCTTGCTCGGCCGTCGCCGCCTCGCCGACCAGCAGGCTCTTGGTCTCCACCGCGAGAACGGCCGCGACGACCACCAGCAGCGCGCCGATCGCGAGGGTACCGAGGCCGTCCCAGATCCCGCTGCCGGTGAGCAGGGTCAGGCCCACCCCGAACAGCGCGAGGATCAGCCCGATCAGCGCCGCGAAGTCTTCCAGCAGGACGACCGGCAGCTCCGGAGCCCGGGCGTGGCGGATGAACGCGCCCCAGGACGCTCCGCCACGTATCTCGTTGGTCTCCCGCATGGCGGTCCGGAACGAGAGCGACTCCAGGACGATCGCCACCACGAGGACGGCGATCGGTACCCACTTCCACGAGGCGATCGGCTCGGGATGCGCCAGCTTGTGGATGCCCTCGTAGACGGCGAAGAGCCCGCCGACGGCGAACAGCACCACGGAGACGACGAACGCGTAGACATAGCGCTCCCGCCCGTACCCGAACGGGTGCGTCGGCGTCGCGCCGCGCTGCGCCCGCTTCCCGCCGATCAGCAGCAGCACCTGGTTGGTCGAGTCGGCGACCGAGTGGATCGCCTCGGCCAGCATCGAGGCGGACGCGGTGAGCGCGAACGCGGCGAACTTGGTCACCGCGATCCCCAGGTTGGCGCCCAGCGCCGCGACCACAGCTTTGGTGCCCCCGCCACTACTCACGGGGTGAGGCTCTCCTTGACCTCCGATACCGCCGGTACCGCCATCGGGTCCAGGCCGTGCGCCATGGCCAGGTAGAGCGAGGCGAAGTCCGGTACCGCGACCAGCGACGCCAGCCGCTCCAGCGGCGAGCCACCCTCGGCGGTCAGCACGCTGACCCGTACCCCGCGGCGCTCGGCAATCTCCTGTATCGCCTCGGCCCGCCGTTCCTCGACCGCGAGCGGCTCGGGCTCGCTGCCGTCGTCCTCGGCGAGCCCGCCGTCGCGCAGCAGCACGAGGCGCAGCCGGGTGTTGTCGTTGTCGACCGCCGCGGCCGGGTCGGCGAAGATGTCCCGGTCGGCCTCGCCCAGCGCTCCGTAGACGCCGTCGAGCAGGCCGACCTGCCCGCGCGCCGCCTCGGCGAGCGCGCCGGCCACCACGGGGTAGCGGGCGTTGGCCGACAGCGTGTCGGCGAACCGCCGGGCCGCGACGGTGGCCAGCGTCGAGGAACCCCACACGATCGGGATCGAGCCGGCCAGGTCCAGCGCGAGGGACTTGGCCGGGTTGACGAAAGACTCGGCGGCGGGCCGGCACCGCTCGGCGTCCGCGTCGAGCCGGGCCGCGGTCTCCGCGATGTCCGCCTCGGTCACCTTGACCAGCCCGAGGGTACGGGCGGCAAGCAGCACCGGAATCGTCAGGCCCCACAAGCCGGCGCGCGCCGGACCCCGCCGGGGTACCGGGATGAACGGCGCCCGGGCGCTCTCCGCCACCGACTGCAGCTCGGAGTCCGGCCGGCCGATCGCCACGAGCCGGGCGCCGCGGCGCGCGGCGGCCTCGGCGGCGCTGAGCGCTTCCGGGCTGCGTCCGGAGGCGGACACCGCGATGACGACGTCGGCGGCGCCGACCCAGCCGGGTACCCCCGGGCTGCGGTGCGCCAGCACCGGTACCGGGCAGTGCGGACCGGCCACCGTGGCGAGGATGTCGCCGGTACGCGCGGCGGTGCCCTGCCCCGCCACCACCACGGCCCGCGGCCGCCCCTCGTCGGCGATGGTGGTCAGGTTCGCCTCGGCGGCCAGGGCCGCGGACTCGCGTACCTGCGCACCGGCCGAGGCGGTGTGCCGCAGCATCTGCCCCGGGTCGGCCGCCTCCATCGCCGCCTGGTCGTCCAGCAGCGCCTCGTCGACCCCGCGATGCCCCCGGACGCCAGCGGTACCGTCGATCATCCCTCGCCCTCCGGTACGCGCGCCTCGTCCAGCAGAAGAACCGGGATGCCGTCGCGGATCTCGAAGATCCGGTGGCACTCGGTGCACGTCAGGGTCTGCGCGTCGGCGTCGTACGACAGCGGCGCGTGGTGGGTGTCGGGGCAGGCCAGGATCTCCAGCAGCTGCGGGTCGAGAGCCATCGGGTACGCCTCCTTCAGGACCGGACCGCGGCGAGAACCTGGTCGCGCAACTGCGCCATCCGGTCGGCGTCGGGCGCCTCCACGTTCAGCCGCAGCAGCGGCTCCGTGTTCGACGGGCGCAGGTTGATCCAGGCGCCATCCGGGAAGCGTACGGTCAACCCGTCGAGGTGGTCGACCTCGTTGCCCGGGCCGAACCGCGCCTCGACCGCGGCCAGCTTGCCCTGCTGGTCGGTGACCGTCGAGTTGATCTCGCCGGACGAGGCGTACCGCTCGTACTCGGCGGCCAGCTCCGACAGCGGCTCGTCCACCTCGCCCAGCGCCGCGAGGACGTGCATCGCGGCGAGCATGCCGGTGTCGGCGCCCCAGAAGTCCTTGAAGTAGTAGTGCGCGGAGTGCTCGCCGCCGAAGACCGCGCCGGTACGGGCCATCTCGGCCTTGATGAACGAGTGCCCGACCCGGGAGCGCAGCGGCTCGCCGCCGCGCTCGCGCACGATCTCGGGTACCGCAGTGGAGGTGATCAGGTTGTGGATGATCATGCCGCCGGGATGCTTGGCCAGCTCGCGGGCGGCGACCAGCGCGGTGATCGCGCTGGGCGAGACCGGCGCGCCGTTCTCGTCGACGACGAAGCACCGGTCGGCGTCGCCGTCGAAGGCCAGCCCGATGTCCGCGCCGTGGTCCTGGACAGCCGCCTGCAGGTCCACGATGTTCTTCGGCTCCAGCGGGTTGGCCTCGTGGTTGGGGAAGGTGCCGTCCAGCTCGAAGTACATCGGGATGATGTCGAGCGGCAGCGGGTCCAGCTTGGCGTCACCGAGTACCGCCGGAACCGTGTACCCGGCCATCCCGTTGCCGGCGTCGACCACGACCTTGAGCCGGCGGCTGCCGGACAGGTCGACCAGCGTGCGCAGGTGCCGGGCGTACTCGGTGAGCAGGTCGCGCCGCTCGACCGACCCGGTGCCTTCCCCGAACGACGACTTCCCTGTGACCATGCCGGCTCCCGCAGCTTCGCCCTGCGACCCGGCACCGTCACCGATCAGCGCCTGGGCCTCGTCGCGGACCTCGGCCAGTCCGGTCTCCAGACCGATCGGCTTCGCGCCGGCCCGGCACAGCTTGATGCCGTTGTACTGCGCTGGGTTGTGGCTCGCGGTGAACATCACGCCCGGCAGGTCGAGGTACCCGGCGGCGAAGTAGAGCATGTCGGTCGAGCCCAGCCCGGCCATGACGACGTCGGTGCCCTCGCTGTTGGCGCCGGCGGCGAACGCATCGGCCAGCTCCGGGGAGGACGGCCGCATGTCGTGCGCGACGACGATGGTGGGTACCGGCGCCTCCCGGCGCAGCACCCGGACGAAGGCCGCGCCGAACGCGCGGGCGACCTGCGCGTTGAGCTGGTCTGGAACGGTTCCCCGGACGTCGTAAGCCTTGACGAAGCGGCTCAGGTCGGACACCGAACGGATCTCCTCGCCTTAAGAAGGGCTCCTCTGACGCGAGCGTAGTCGCCCCATCGTGATCGATCTCTTCCGGTACGCGGTCAATCGGCCGCACGGCCGCTTGTCCGGCAAGCTGTCGAAGGTCGACGATGACCTGATGACGGGGCCTGTGCTTCACCACCCGAGGCTGGCCTGGGACGGGGCCCGGGTGATCGTGCGCGCGCTCGAGTCCGACCACCTCTACGGCTGGCTCAACGAACGCCTCGGCGCGATGTTCGGCCCGCAGTACCACCAGGCGCTGTCCGACTCGTTCAGCCGGCTGTGGTGGACCGAGCGGGCCGACGCCCCGCAGGCCGAGGCCGGGCTGTGGCGCGCCCGGCTGGCCGACGCGCTGCAGCAGAACCCGCACCTGGCCGGACCGCTGCGCGAGCTGATCTACGACGCGACCGCCCGGCTGGCCGAGCCACCGTCCTGGTAAGACTGAGGCAGCGAGCGGGAGCGGCGCGGCGTCGTCTGGACCGAGAAGCGCAGCGACGAGGGAAGACGACGCTTAACAGCGCGGCGAAGCGAGCGGACGGGGCAGGCCGGACGGGGCAACTCAGCGGGACGGTGGGATGACCCGGAGGTGACCGCGGCGGCCGAGCGGTGCGCCGGGCTCCGGGTCGCGGCGGGTACCCGGGCGGCCGGCCGCCTCGCGAACCGCGTCGGCGAGCGCGACGAGGTCGTCGCTGGAGGGCGGCGGGGGTATGTAGTCGCCGTCGTGGCGGACCAGATCCCAGCCGCGCGGCGCAGTGAGGCCGCGGGCGTGCTGCTCGCACAGGTCGTACGTGTGCGGCTCGGCGAACGCCGCGAGCGGGCCGATCACCGCCGTCGACTCGGCATAGACATAGGTGAGCGTCGCGACGGCCGGCCGGGGGCAGCCGTTGCGGGTACAACGCCGGGGGGACCTCACGGCGGCACGGTATCGTCCTCGGGCCGGCGGTTCGTTCGGTTGCCGGCGCGACACGCCGGGTGGCCCCCGCGCGGCCCGGTGGGCGTAGGCCGGGGACGGGCTGGGGCTCTTGGCGTTCGCCCGCGCTCGCGCGGCGCGCTTGAGGTTCACCGATCGACAAAATGTTGTCTATGCGGCGGTGGTGGGGGTGGCGATGCCGAGGTGGGCGAAGAGG
>WNGH01002153.1_pt1 | contig 18567 bp, 12 predicted proteins | sample 5400631 | NCBI WGS metagenome assembly WNGH01 (sample SAMN13153373, study PRJNA577476) | soil metagenome | isolation source: 115 cm soil or saprolite under Garry oak tree replicate 1 | place: USA:California | collected 2016-06-15
GACAAGGTGCTCGAGGACACCGACCTGCTCTACACCGGCGTTCGCGAGCTGCCGGCGGATTTCTGGGATCACCACGGCCGGGACATCGAGTCGTGGAAACGCGACGGCCGCACCTACTATCGCATCCGCGGGCCGCTCTGCCAGGAACTGCTTGTCAACGAGTTCGTCCACCAGGCGGGCGAGCGGCCGCTGCTCGCCGTGGTCAAGGAAATCTCCGAGCTGACCGCGGTGCTCGAGACGGTGCGCGACTACACGCACGGCAAGAACAACGTCTGGGGCATCACGGCGCGCAACCGCGAGCAGAACTTCGCGTTCAATCTGCTCATGAATCCGGAAATCGACTTCGTCACCCTGCTCGGCCAGGCCGGAACGGGCAAGACGCTCCTCACCCTCGCGGCGGGCCTCATGCAGACCCTCGAGACCAAGCACTACTCCGAGATCATCATGACCCGCGTCACGGTGCCGGTAGGCGAAGACATCGGTTTCCTCCCGGGCACCGAGGAAGAGAAGATGACCCCTTGGATGGGAGCCCTAGAGGACAATCTCGACGTCCTCAACAAGACCGACGACGAGGCGGGCGAGTGGGGCCGGGCCGCCACGCGCGACCTGATCCGCTCGAGAATCAAGATCAAGTCGCTCAATTTCATGCGCGGCCGCACCTTCATCAACAAGTATCTCATCATCGACGAAGCCCAGAACCTGACGCCCAAGCAGATGAAGACCCTGATCACCCGCGCCGGCCCCGACACCAAGGTGGTGTGCCTGGGCAACATCGCGCAGATCGACACCCCCTACCTCACCGAGGGCAGCTCCGGACTGACCTACGTCGTGGACCGCATGAAAGGCTGGTCGCACTCCGGGCACGTGACCCTGCAGCGCGGCGAACGCTCGCGCCTCGCCGACCACGCCGCCGAAGCGTTGTAGCATACGGAATAAACTTCGCCCGCGCGGTGTTGGCCGGTTCGCTTTTCCCGCGCAGTGAATTCCCACTCAAACAGAAAGAGGACGATATGTTTCGTGCAATCCCAAGGGGCATCCTGCCGGCCCTCGCCGCCGCGCTGCTCGTCACGACGAGCGCCGCGTACGCCCAGCAAAAAGACTTCAAACCCCACGTCGGCCAGCAGGGCAAGGACGTGGTATGGGTGCCGACGCCGGACGAGGTCGTCGAACGCATGCTGAACATGGCGCAGGCGAAGCCGGAGGACTACGTGATCGATCTCGGCGCCGGGGACGGCAAGATCGCGATCGCCGCCGCGAAAAAATTCGGCGCCCGCTCGCTCGGGGTCGAATACAACCCCGACATGGTCGCGCTTGGGCAGCGCAATGCGCAGGCGGCCGGGGTCCTCGGCAAGGCGCAAATCGTCCAGGGCGACATCTTCGTGACCGATTTCACCCAGGCGACCGTGCTCACCATGTATCTTCTGCCGTCGCTCAACATGAAGCTGCGGCCGCAGATCCTGGCCATGCGGCCGGGAACCCGCGTCGTCGCGCACGCCTTCAACATGGAGGACTGGGAGCCCGACGAGACCTCCGACGTGGACGGCAGGCGCGCCTATCTGTGGATCGTGCCCGCAAGCGTCGCGGGCCGCTGGGCAATGGAACTCTCCGGCGCGGGGGGTTCGGAAAAGCTGAACCTCAACCTGGACCAGAAGTTCCAGAAAATCGAGGGCGTGGCCTACCTGGGCCCTGTCCTCGTGGGCTTGCGCGAGCCGCGGCTCTCCGGATTCAGGATCAGCTTTGCCCTCGTGGACAATCACGGCGTGCGCCGCGACTTCACCGGGCGCGTCACCGGCGGCAGCATCGAAGGATCGTTCCGCACCGACGGCGGCGCGGAAGGGCGCTGGACTGCCACAAAGAAATAGGGTGAAACCGGCGGCTAGAGCGTCTTGTGAGTCCCGTCGCAAAAAGGGGGGTTGCGGGTATGCTTGCAGCCGCACAGCCAGAGCTTTTCCGCCTTGGCCACCCCGAATTTCACCGGCGCGAACTCGCCGCCCTTATGCGTGCCGTCGCAAAACGGCTGGCTTTTCGAACCCCCACAGCGGCACCACCAATAATCTCCGGGGGCGAGCTCGACTGCGTACGGGGATTTCTGCGCGATATGGGGTTCGGCCATATTCGTCTCCTTTGGGGGGCGCAGACACCTGACTCCAGATGGGACCGAGGCGGGAGTATAACCCGGTCCTCATCGTTCTCGCGAGAGGTCCGTATAATGGCGCGATGAAATTGCTCTTCGACTTGTTCCCCGTCGTTCTGTTTTTTGTCGCGTTCAAGCTTTTCGACATCTATACGGCGACCGCGGTGGCCATCGCCGCGACGCTCTTGCAGATCGGCTGGTTGAAATGGAAGCGCCGCAGGGTCGATACGATGATGTGGATCAGCCTCGTCATTATCGTGGTGTTCGGCGGGGCAACCCTTGCGCTGCACGACGAAACCTTCATCAAGTGGAAACCCACCGTCCTCTACTGGCTGTTCGGCGTCGTCATCGCCGTGGCCCAGTCGCTGTTCAGGAGAAATGTCGTCCGCGCGATGCTTGGCGAGCAGGTGCGCATGCCCGACGGCGTCTGGACCCGCCTTAACTGGAGTTGGGTGGGATTCTTCACTTTCATGGGGGCGGCCAATCTGCTAGTCGCGTACAACTTCCCCACCGATACCTGGGTCAATTTCAAGCTTTTCGGCGGCATGGGCCTGATGCTCGTGTTTGTCGTGCTGCAGGCGCTGTTTCTCGCCCGCCACGTCGAGGAGAAGGAGGGATCGCCTTGACGCAGCTCCTCGGGCGCCGTGCGGACGCGAGGCGCGTGGGCGCCTCCGCCTCGAGCTGATGGATCTGCCCAACGCGATCCGCGAGCGGCTGGCTGCGCTCGAGCCGCAATCCATGGACCTTCTCGACGAATCGGGGAAGCACGCCGGCCATCCGGGCGCAAAAGCGGGCGGGAGCCATTTTCGCCTGACCATCGTCTCGTCCCGTTTCTCCGGCAAGGACCAAATCACGCGGCACCGGATGGTCTACGAGGTGCTCGGGCCGCTGATGCAGCGCGAAATCCACGCGCTCGCAATTCGAGCCCTCACTCCGGATGAGTTATGATTTCGCTTTCAAAACGAAGGAACCATCATGTTTTTACGTTCGGCTAGCCTGTTTGCCGCGCTGTCCCTGTGCGTTGCGACGCCCATCTGGGCGCAGACCGCCGCGCAGAAGGCTCCCGCTTCCAAAGCGGTGACCGTCAATGGCAAACCCATTCCCAAGGCCCGTCTGGACTTCATCGCCAAGCAGCGCACCGCGCAGGGTCAGCCCGACAACGAGCAGGCGCGCAAGGCGATTCTCGAAAACCTCATCACGCAGGAAGTGGTCGCCCAGGAAGCGGACCGCAGAGGGTTCGCAAAAACGGCCGACGTGCGCACACAGCTGGAATTGCTGCGCCAGCAGGTGCTCGTTCAGGCGCTCGTCCAGGACCATTTGAAGGCGCACCCCATCAAGGACGAGGAGATGCTCGAGGAGTACAACAAGGTCAAGGCGTCGCGCGGCGACAAGGAATACAAGGCCCGGCACATCCTGGTCGACAAGGATTCCGAGGCCAATGAAATCATCGCGCAGCTGAAGAAAGGGACGAAGTTCGAGGACCTCGCCAAGCAATCCAAGGACCCGGGCTCGAAGGACAAAGGCGGCGATCTCGACTGGAATACCCCGGCCACATTCGTCAAGCCTTTCGCCGAGGCGCTTTCCAAGCTGGAAAAGGGGAAATACACGGAAACACCGGTGCAGACCCAGTTCGGCTGGCACGTCATCCAGCTCGATGACGTCCGTTCCATGCAATTCCCCGCCTTCGACACCGTCAAGCAGCAGCTGCTCTCGAGAATGCAGGAGCAGGAAGTGCAGAAGTTCGTCGGCGAGCTGCGGTCAAAGGCGAAGATCCAGTAAAGCCGGACGCCCGTTCGGGCGCCGCTTCCTATCGCTCACCCAGCAGCAGCCGCCTGAGGGTGCGCAGGTCATTGAGGAGCCGCTGGCTGGTGTCGATGTGCCGGCTGAGCTGTTCCAACTTGTAAGTCACGAGGTGCAGGGCTTCGAGCCTGCGTTCCGCACGTTCTGACTTGGCGCGCACGAACTCCTTCTGAATGTCACTCTGCGTCGTCTGAATCGTCTCGCGCAGTAGACCGATATACTCGAGAGTTCCTTCGATGCTGTCGAACGGCGTGCGCTGCTGGGTCATGAGTGATAGGAAATTCAATCCGTCCGGTCTGCGCTTCCCGGGCGCCGCGCAACGAGGGTGTCGTCAAATCATGCACTCGCCCGGCGAGCCGGGTCAAGCGCTGACTCGCCGGGTACGACAAGAGGTCGTCAAAAGTCACCCCATCCACTTCCGCGCATTGCGGAACATGCGCATCCAGGGGCTGTCTTCGCCCCAGCCTTCCGGGTGCCAAGACTGCTGCACCGTGCGGAAGACCCGTTCCGGATGGGGCATCAGTATCGTGAAGCGTCCGTCATGGGTGGTGAGTCCAGTGATCCCCCCGGGCGATCCGTTCGGATTCAACGGATAGATCTCGGTCGGCGTGCCGCGATTGTCGACAAAGCGCAGCGCGACGATCGCCTTCGATCTTGCTTCGGTCGAATCGAAAGCCGCGCGGCCTTCGCCGTGCGCGGTGGCGATCGCCATGCGGCTGCCGGCCATTCCCGAAAAGAAGATCGACGGGCTCGGCACGACCTCGACCATGACGAGGCGCGCTTCGAATTGCTCGGATCTGTTTTTGACGAAGCGCGGCCAGTGCTCGGCCCCGGGAATCAGCTCCCTCAACTGGCTCATCATCTGGCAGCCGTTGCACGCGCCCAGAGCGAACGTGTCGCCGCGCCCGAAAAACGCTTCGAATGCGTCCCGGGCGCGCGCGTCGAACACGATCCCCTTCGCCCAGCCCGCGCCCGCCCCGAGCACGTCGCCATAGGAAAACCCGCCGCCCGCGGCGAAGCCCTTGAATTCGGCGAGCGAAACCCGGCCCGCGGCGATGTCGCTCATGTGGACGTCGTGCGCGTCGAATCCGGCGCGATCGAACGCCGCCGCCATTTCGACCTGGCCGTTGACTCCCTGCTCGCGCAGGATCGCGACTTTCGGCCTCGCGCCTCTTGCGATGAAGGGCGCGGCGACGTCGTCGGCGGGATCGAAGCTCGGCGCGGCCGACAGGCCCGGATCATCCCGATCGAGAATCCGATCGAACTCCTCCTTGGCGCAGGCGGGCTCATCGCGAAGGTGCTGCATCCGGAAGCTCACTTCGGACCACGCACGCTCGAGCTCCACGCGCGGCGCGGCGAACACCGGCTTGGCGTTGCGCACCAAACGCAGCTCGTCGCGCGGATTCGGGCTGCCGATGACCTGCGCAGGCAGTCCTGCGAGACGCTCGAACACCTTGCCGCGGTCCGAGGTTCGGATCTGGATCACCGCCCCGAGCTCCTCCGCAAACAACGCGGCGAGCACGCGTTCGAAGTCGCGGCCGAGCATCAGCTCCGGCCGCCGCTCGTTGCCCTCCACGTCGTGAGCGGCTTCGTCATAGGCGAGCATGTCGAGGTTCACGGTCACGCCGACATGCGCCGCGAAGGCCATCTCGCACACGGTCGCGAACAGGCCGCCGTCCGACCGGTCGTGATAAGCGAGAATCAGGCCCTCTCGGTTCAAGGCCTGTACTGCGGCGAAAAAGTCCGCGAGGAGTTTCGGCTCCTCCAGATCGGGCGCCTGGTCTCCGCACTGGCCGAACACCTGCGCGAGAATCGAGCCGCCGAGGCGGTTGCGTCCGCGCCCGAGATCCAGAAGAATCAATTCCGTCTCGCCGCAATCGGTCGCGAGCTGCGGGGTCAGCGTCCGGCGCACGTCCTCGCAGGGTGCAAATGCCGAGACGATCAAGGACAGGGGAGCGATCACCTCTTTCGCCTTCCCGGCTTCTTCCCAGGCGGTGCTCATCGAAAGGGAATCCTTGCCTACCGGAATGCTGATCCCGAGCGCAGGGCACAGCTCGAGCGCAACCGCGCGCACGGTATCGAACAAGGCCGCGTCTTCGGCCCCGTGGCCCGCGGCGGCCATCCAGTTTGCCGAGAGCTTGACCCGATTCAGCTCCCCGACCGGAGCCGCCGCGAGATTCGTGAGAGCCTCGCCCACCGCCATGCGGCCCGAGGCTTCCGGATTGATGAGCGCGAGCGGCGAGCGCTCCCCCATCGCGAACGCTTCTCCGCTCGTCTCCTTGAAACCCGTCAAGGTCACCGCACAGTCGGCGACCGGCACCTGCCACGGCCCGACGAAAGGATCGCGCGCGCACAGGCCGCCCACCGTCCGGTCGCCTATGCTCACGAGAAATGTCTTGCGCGCGACGGTGGGATGCCGCAGCACCCGACGGCACGCGTCGGGCAGCGCCACGTCGTGAAGCGCGAGCGGGGCCGGGCGCGGCCGGCGGCGCCGGACCTCGCGCATCATCCGCGGCGGCTTGTCGAACAGCACGGACAGGTCCATATCGACCGGGTGATTGCGGAACTGCGGGTCCTCGACCACCAGGCGGGTGTCATCGGTCGCGACCCCGACGACCGCGTACGGGCAGCGCTCGCGTTCACAGATGGACCGGAACTCTCCGATGCGCTCGGCGGCGACTGCGAGCACGAAACGCTCCTGGGCTTCGTTGCACCATAGCTCGCGCGGCGCCATGCCGGGCTCTTCGTTGGGAACAGCGCGCAGATCGATCCTGGCACCGCGTCCGGCCATGTGGACAAGTTCCGGAAGCGCGTTCGACAGCCCGCCCGCGCCGACGTCGTGAATGGAGAGCACCGGATTGCGCTCGCCGAGCCCCCAGCAGCGGTCAATGACCTCCTGGGCGCGCCTCTGCATCTCGGCGTTGCCCCGCTGCACCGAATCGAAGTCCAGGTTCTCGGGATTGGCGCCCGTGTCCAGGCTCGACGCGGCGCCCCCGCCCATCCCGATCAGCATTCCCGGACCGCCGAGATGCACGAGTAGGGCCCCCGGCGCGACCGGACCTTTGTGAGAGTGCTCCGCGTAGATGCTGCCGAGTCCGCCCGCGATCATGATCGGCTTGTGGTAGCCGCGGACGACTCCGTCGACCTCCATCTCGAACGCGCGGAAGTAGCCGGCGAGATTGGGGCGGCCGAATTCATTGTTGAACGAAGCCGCGCCTATGGGTCCCTCGAGCATGATCTGCAGCGCCGAAGCGACCCGTTCGGGTTTTCCGTAGCACTTTTCCCACGCCTGCTCGAAATCCGGGATGCGCAGATGCGACACCGAGAAACCGCACAGTCCGGCCTTGGGCTTCGCGCCGCGGCCGGTCGCCGCCTCGTCGCGGATCTCGCCGCCGGAGCCGGTCGCCGCCCCCGGAAAAGGCGAGATCGCCGTGGGGTGGTTGTGGGTCTCGCACTTCATCAGCGTGTGCGTGAGCTCGTCCCGGTACCCGTAGCGCCCTCCGGATCCCGGATGGAAGCGGGCGATGGCTCGCCCTTCGATCACCGCGGCGTTGTCGGAGTAGGCGACCACCGTCCCGGCGGGATTGCGCGCGTGCGTGGTCTTGATCATCCCGAAGAGAGTCTCTTCCTGCGGAGATCCATCGATGATCCACGAGGCATTGAAGATCTTGTGCCGGCAATGCTCCGAGTTCGCCTGAGCGAACATGGTGAGCTCCACGTCGGTCGGGTCGCGGGCGATCGCGCAATAGTGCGCGAGCAGATAGTCGATTTCATCGGGCGCGAGCGCGAGCCCGAGCGCGATGTTGGCGTCCTCCAGCGCCGCGCGTCCGCGCGCCAGCACATCCACGACCGCGAACGGCTTCGGCTCGTGACGGCGGAACAGTGCATCGGCCTCGTCGAGCGAGCCGAGCACCGTTTCAGTCATGCGGTCGTGGATGAGCCCGAGGACCCGATGCAAATCGGAATCGAGCGAAGGGCCGGAAAAAAACCATGCAACGCCCCGCTCGATGCGCCGAACCGCTTCGAGGCCGCAGCGGCGAGCGATATCGCTCGCTTTTGACGACCACGGCGAGATGGTGCCCAGGCGCGGCACGCTGAGCAGCATGCGGCCCCCGCCCGCGGGCGCAGGTTCGCCGTACTGCAGCAGGCGCTCTAGCGCCCCGCTTTCGCGCGATTCGAGCGGGCGCTCGGCTTCGACGAAATGCCAGTATTCTGCGGCTGCGATCCGGACCGATCCGTGGGACGTTGCGAGGCGGGAGTTGAGCTTGTCGAGCCGGAAGGCGGAAACGGCGCGGCTGCCGCGCAGCTTGAGGATCAACGACATGAAGCGTGCCGGTAAAGTGCGATTATACCGGACCCTAGCTCCTGCTAACTCAGTCGCTGCGGCGGAATTGGGGATTCTGCAAAGTGCCTGCAAGCGTGAGCGTCGCGCGCGCTTGCACGCTCAGGGCGCGAAGCTCGATCTGCATCCGCCCGGACAGGTTTTTCTGTGGATCCATTTCGACCTGTCCCGTGCCGTTCAAGAGGCCCGCCGCCAATCGAATCTGGCGAACGAGGAGCCGATTGGCATCCGCGGATACACCGCCGCTCATCTCGGAAAAGAACGTCGTCCCTCCGCCCGAGCCGCTGCCTTGGAGCAGCCGCGTCATGTCGACGTTGGTGATCGACCCCTTCTGTATCGTGAAATTGCCCTCGAGCTGGGCGTTCTGGATCAACCTTTCGGGGAGAAGCCCCTTCATGGAGTACGCGCCCTTGCCCTGCAGCGTCCCTCCGGCAAGGAGCGGCGCGGCGATCTTCCCTGTCTCCATCTGGCGCACCGCGAACTCGCCCTCCATGCTCCAGCCGCTCGACCATCTGAGGCGCACAGTGCCGAGCAGCCGCCCGCCGAATGCGCGCGCCTCGGCTGCGCTCAACGCGAGCTCGTCCTTCGTCACGGTGCCCTTCGCCAGAAACTCGCTGAGACCCAGATCCACGCCGATGGGTAAGGGGAAGGTGTCCGCGGAGATTTCGATGGCCGCTTTCTCTCCCTGAGGCAGCAGCTTCACCGAAAGCTTGCGCTCGGCGTTGGATAACGCAACCGACCTCAACGCACCGTCCGGAGAAAGACTTGCGTCGACTTCCAGGGTTGGCAGATTCAGTTCCGGGATATCGACCTTCAATCCCCTGGCCACTATGCGCTGGACCCCGAGCGACCCGCGCCTGCCTTTGTTCTGCAATAGCGCGGGGAGAAATCCCCGGGGGAAGGTCGTGTTTTCCAGCTCGAAACTCGTGGTCGATATTGGGCGCTCCAGCAGGGAGGTGATCACCGGGGTGGCTTTGATAACGGCCGCGCGCATCGGGTGCTCTTTTCCGATCACGACTTTTTCGAACTTCAGCTGCGGGATGGGCAGCAGCGTCAGGTTGACGGTGCCGATCTTGACCGGCTCCCCGAGCCACGCCTGTGCCGCCTTTTCGTACGGACCTGATTCCAAGGGCACAAAGGGAAGCGCGGCAACCGCCACGATCAAGGTCAGGAGCAACATCGCGGCAAATTGCTTCGCGAGATTGCCGGACTTTCTCTTTGCCCAGATTTCCCGCGCGGAAAGCGAGGCTTCGTTGGGATCCCGTGTCTCCTCCTCTCCGGCCTTTTCCTTCGCCCTCACCGTCTTACGTGCTTTTTTAGCCGCCTTCGCCTGCGCTTTCTTCTCTTCGCGGGCCCGCTTCTCCTCATCCTTGGCATGCTTCTCCTCTTCGGCACGCTTCTCCTCTTCCTCGGCACGCTGGGCTTCCTCCTCGGATTCGCGACGGACGCGCTCCTCCTCTTCCCTGCGCTGCGCATCCTCGCGCTCCCTGTACTCAGCTTCGCGTCGCGCGTTCTCTTCCTGCTCCCGCAGCGAACGTTCCAGGGCTTCGCCTTCCTCGGCCTCCCGGCGCTTGCGCGCCTCTTCCTCGGTGCGGCGCCGCAGCTCCTCCTCGCGTCTGGGCCGCTCTTCTTCTTCGCGGCGCGCCCGCTCCTCGGATTCACGCCCGGCGCGCATCTCGGCTTCGACTATGGCACGCGCTTCGGCTTCGATCTGGGTGCCGCGTTCGGCCTGTTCCCGCTCCTCGCGCATGCGGCGTTCGACTTCCTCGCGGCGCATACGCTCTTCGACTTCCTTGCGGGCGCGCCCTTCCACATCGCGCCTCACGCGCTCCTCGGCGTCCCTGCGCACTCCGTCTTCCGCTGCGCGGCGTGCGCGCGCCTCGACTTCGCCCCTGGCCCTCTCTTCGTTTTCGCGCCGGATCCTTTCCTCGATCTCCCTGCGGGCGCGCTCCTCGGCTTCGCGTTTTGCGCCCTGCTCGGAGTCGAATCGCGCTCGCGCTTCGGCTTCCAGGCGCGCATTCTCGGCTTCCCTGCGCTGCCGCTCCTCGGCCTCGCGCCGCGCCTGGTCGAGTGCTTCCGTTTGCGCTCTCGCCTGGACCGCGGCCTTGGGGTTGGGCGGGGTTGAAAGCCTTGCTTTATGTTCGGCCTCGGCTCTTGCGCGTGCCGCTACCTCGGCCCTCGCCCTCGCCACGGCCTCTTCGCGCGCGCGCGTAGCCTGGGCCTGGCGAGCGATTTCCAGCGCCTGGGCCTGAAACCTTGTGTCTTCGCTCGTCTTTGCGGAAGGCTTTGCCGGAGTAAACGCGGTGAAGTCGAGGTCCTCGCCGCCGTCCGCAGGTGAGGAAGCTGAAGTCGGCGTGCGTCCGGTCGAGGGCCGCGGCGCCTCGTCCTGCTTCCCGACGAACTCGCGCAGGTAGCCTTCTCTTTCCATGCTCTTCAAGGCTTCGAGGAGCTCGGGCTCGGTCATCTTCGCGAACTTCTGTATCAGCTCGGAGACGCTGACCTTGCCGTCGATTTCCTTGAGGATGTTGCGGTGATCCCGCGACAGATTGCTGGTCTTGCCGGTCGCCTCCATCAGGCCCTTGCCGGTCTTGGTGAGAATCGATCGACGATTCATGCTTTGGTGGAGTTCATTGCTCTCAAGTAAGCCAGCGCCCGCCGCAGTTGTTGGCTAGCCATTATAGGCAAGTCGGCGGCTCGCAGGGCGAGCGGTTCCTAGAGCGAGATCGGAAAGCGGTTCATCGCCTTCTACGTGCCCGGGCGTCCATACCCGCCGCCCCCGGGCGTCTCGATCACGAAGCTGTCCCCGGAATTCACCCGGATCTGATCACACCCTTCCAACTCCACGACCTTGCCGTCGGCGCGACACACCCAGTTGCGCCCTGTCTTGCCGGAGGAGCCGTCCGCCATGCCGTATGGCGCGATGCGTCGGTGCCCGGATAGGATCGCGGCGGTCATTGGCTCCAGAAAGCGCACCCGGCGAATGGCGCCGTCCCCCCCGCGCCAGCGCCCGGCGCCGCCGCTCCCGCGGCGGATCTGAAAACTTTCCAGGAGCACCGGAAAGCGCCACTCGAGCACCTCCGGGTCGGTGAGGCGCGAATTGGTCATGTGCGTCTGGACCGCGTCCGTTCCTTCGAATCCATCGCCGGCTCCGGATCCGCCGGCGATGGTTTCGTAGTACTGATACTCGTCGTCGCCGAAAGTGAAGTTGTTCATCGTCCCGCAGGAAGCCGCCATCACCCCGAGCGCGCCGTAGAGCGCGTCGGTGATGCACTGTGAAGTCTCCACGTTGCCGGCCACCACCGCCGCAGGATAGCGCGGCCGTAGCATCGAACCGTCCGGAATGATCACCTCGAGAGGCTTCAAGCAGCCTGCGTTCATCGGGATCTCGTCGTCGACCAGCGTCCTGAAAACGTAGAGCACCGCCGCCATGCATACCGCCGCGGGCGCATTGAAATTGTCCGGCAGCTGATCCGAGGTGCCGGTGAAATCGATCGTCGCGCCGCGCGTCTCGCGCCGGATAATGATTTTCACTCGGATCACTCCGCCGTTATCCATCGCATAGCTGAAATCCCCGTCCTTCAGCACGCCGATGACCCGCCGCACCGCTTCCTCCGCGTTGTCCTGCACATGCCCCATGTAGGCGTAAACGACTTCGAGCCCGAAGTGCGCCACCATGCGCCGCAGCTCCTGCGAGCCTTTTTCGTTGGCGGCGATCATGGCGCGCAGGTCGGCCATGTTCTGCTGCACGTTGCGCGCGGGATAGCGACCCGAGGAGAGCAGTGCTACGGTTTCGGCTTCGCGCAAGCGGCCCTCTTCCACCAGCAGGAAGTTGTCGATCAGCACGCCCTCTTCTTCCACCACCTTGCTGCCTGGAGGCATCGATCCTGGAGTGATGCCGCCGATGTCCGCGTGATGACCGCGCGAACCGACGTAAAACAGGATCTCTTTCCCGGCATCGTCGAAAACGGGAGTGATGACCGTCACGTCCGGCAGGTGCGTGCCGCCGTTGTAGGGGGCGTTCAGCACGTAGACGTTTCCGGCTTTCATCCGGCCGCGATTCGCGACTATGACGGCGCGCACGCTCTCGCCCATCGAACCCAGGTGCACCGGCATGTGCGGCGCATTGGCGATCAAGTTCCCGTCCTGGTCGAAAACCGCGCAGGAAAAATCGAGCCGTTCCTTGATGTTGACCGAGTAAGCCGTGTTCGCGAGCCGCAGGCCCATCTGCTCGGCGATCGACATGTAGAGATTGTTGAAGACCTCGAGCATGACGGGGTCGACGCTGGTGCCGATCGCGCGGCGCTGCGGCCGCGCCTCCACGCGCTCGAGCACGAGATGATCGGGTTGCATCAATTCGGCGCGCCAGCCCGGCTCGACCACCGTGGTGGCGTTTTTCTCCGCGATGATCGCCGGACCCGAGATTCTGTCTCCGACCGCGAGCCGCTCGCGCACGAACACCGGGGCGCGATGCGCGCGACCGCCGGTGTGCAAGCTCACCCAATCCGCCGGAGCGACCGTGCCGGCGCTGTGCCTATCCTTGCCCGCCGGCTCGGCCGGCACAGCCGCCGCGCCGAAGGCTTCAACCGAAACGGACTCCGCGATCAAGGCCCGTCCCCGCATCAGGAAGCTGTAGCGCCTGCGATACGCCGCTTCGAACGATTGGGTCATTTCTGCGACGCTGCCGAAGTTCACGACCAGCGCCGAATCGGTGCCCTCGTAACGCAGATGCACGCGGCGGACGACGCTCAAGCGTGCCTGCGGCACGCCCTGGCTTATCAGCTCCTCTTGCGCCGACCGGGACAGGCTCTGCAGCGCGCCTTCGAGGACGCCGAGCCTGTCCGGCTCGAGCTTCGCTTCGACGGCTTGCTCGCGCATCGCCGTCGTGTCGGCGAGCCCCATGCCGTAGGCGGAGAGAACGCCCGCGAGCGGATGGATGAACACGCGCGTCATGCCGAGCGCGTCTGCGACCAGGCAGGCGTGCTGCCCCGCCGCACCGCCAAAACAACATAAGGTGTACCCGGTGACATCGTGGCCGCGCTGCACCGAAATTTTCTTGATGGCCTCGGCCATGTTGCCGACCGAGATTTCTATGAAGCCCTCCGCGACCTGCTCGGGAGTACGAGTGTCGCCCGTGGCGCCGCGGATCTCATCGGTAAGGGCCGCGAATTTCGCGTGCACGACGTCGCCGTCGAGCGGCGCATCTCCCCCGGGGCCGAACACCGTGGGAAAGAATTTCGGCTGGATTTTCCCGAGCATGAGGTTGCAATCGGTCACCGTGAGCGGACCGCCGCCGCGGTAGCTTGCCGGGCCCGGATTGGCGCCCGCCGAGTCCGGGCCGACGCGGTAGCGCGAGCCGTCGAAATGCAGGATCGAGCCGCCGCCTGCCGCCACGGTATGAATGCTCATCATGGGCGCGCGCATGCGCACGCCCGCCACCTGGGTTTCGAACGTGCGCTCCAGGTCGCTCAATCGAGAGCCGGCGAAGTGCGACACGTCGGTCGATGTGCCGCCCATGTCGAAGCCGATGATCTTGTCGAAGCCCGCGGCGAGCGAGGCGCGCACCGCGCCGACCACTCCTCCGGCGGGTCCCGACAGGATGCTGTCCTTGCCGGCAAAGCGGCGCGCATCTGTGAGCCCGCCGTTCGATTGCATGAACATGAGGCGCACGCCGCGCAGCTCCTCCGCAACCCCATCCACGTACCGGCGCAGGATGGGAGACAGGTAGGCGTCCACCACCGTCGTGTCCCCGCGGGACACGAGCTTCATCAGCGGGCTCACTTCATGCGAAACGGAAACCTGAGAGTAGCCGGTGGCGCGCGCCAGCTCCCCGATCCTCTGCTCGTGCTGCCGGTGGCGGTAGCCGTGCATGAGCACGATCGCGGCCGAGCGATAGCCCTCGCGGTATGCCGATTCGAGCTCGCGCCGGGTCCGCTCGACCTCGAGCGGAACCAGCACCTCGCCTCGAGCGCCGATGCGCTCCTCCACCTCGACGACTTTTGTATACAGGAGCTCGGGCAGGACGATGTGCCGGTCGAAAATGCGGGGCCGGTTCTGGTAGGCGATGCGCAGCGCGTCGCGAAAACCGAGCGTGATGAACAGCACCGTACGCTCGCCCTTGCGCTCGAGGAGCGCGTTGGTCGCGACGGTGGTGCCCATTTTCACGACCTCGATCTTTTCGCCGGGGATGGCCGCGCCGGGAGAGACGCCGAGCAGCTCGCGTATTCCGGCGATCGCGGCATCGCGGTAACGGCCGGGATTCTCGGAGAGCAGCTTGTGGGCGAGGATGCGCCCGTCAGGGCGAAGGGCGACGATGTCGGTGAAAGTGCCGCCGCGGTCGATCCAGAACTGCCATTTTTCCACGCCGAAAGTATCGCACACGGGGGGCACGTTCGGACCTCGATATGCGGCGCATCGTCTACAATCGCCCGAAATTCCGGACGATGTTTACAGAACGCGTTGATGCGGTGGTCGCGGGTGCCGGCGTGGTGGGTCTCGCCGTCGCCAGAGCGTTGGCGCTCGGCGGGCGCGAAGTCATCGTGCTGGAGCGGGAGAGCACGATCGGCACGGGGACCAGCTCACGCAACAGCGAGGTCATACACGCGGGAATCTACTATCCCCCGGGGTCGCTCAAGGCGAGGCTGTGCGTGGCGGGCCGACTCGCCCTCTATCCTTTCCTCGCCGAGCGTGGAATTGCGCACCGGCGCTGCGGCAAGTTGATTGTCGCTACCGATCCCGGGCAAATCTCAGGGCTGGAAAAGCTCCACGCACAAGCCGAGGCCAGCGGTGTCGCGGATCTGCGCATGCTTGCGGCGCGCGAAGCCCGCGCGTTGGAGCCGCAGCTCGCCTGCATGGCGGCACTCGAGTCCCCGTCGACAGGCATCGTGGACAGCCACGCGTTCATGCTCGGTCTGCGCGGCGAGGCCGAGGACCACGGCGCAGCGATCGCTTTTCGCAGCCCGCTTCGTGCCGGACACATCCTGAACGGAGCGATCGAGCTGGAAGTGGGTGGCGCGGAACCCATGCGGTTGCTCGCGCAGACCGTCGTGAACTGCGCCGGCTTGTTCGCCCAGGACGTTGCGCGAAGCATCGAGGGATTTTCTGCGGAACGGATCCCTCCGACTTATTATTGCAAGGGCAACTATTTCAGCCTTTCGGGCCGCTCTCCGTTTTCCAGGTTGGTGTACCCTGCGCCCGAGGCCGCCGGTCTCGGCGTGCACCTGACCCTCGATCTGGCCGGCCAGGCGCGTTTCGGTCCGGACGTCGAATGGATCGAGCGCATCGACTATGACGTCGACCCGGGCCGGGGTCAGGTCTTTTACAATGCGATACGCCGCTACTGGCCGGGCCTGAAGGATGGCGCCTTGCAGCCCGCCTATTCCGGGATCCGGCCCAAGATGCAGGCGCGGGGCGCGCCCGCGCAGGATTTTCTGATTCAGGGTCCGCGCGATCACGGTATCCCCGGCCTCGTCAACCTGTTCGGCATCGAATCGCCCGGCCTCACCGCGTCGCTCGCGATCGCCGACACTGTACGCGACCTGCTCGGCGGTTGACGCACGGACCGGAGGTCTGACACACTTCGCCGCTTAGCCTTCGAAGGACGAAACTATGGATTTCAGGACACCCGCGGCGGCCGCGCTGGCCCTGGCCAGTTCCCTGGCATGGACCCAGACCAAATGGGACATGCCCACCCCTTATCCCGACGGCAACTTCCACACAAAAAACGTTCGCCAGTTCGCCGAGGAAGTAGCCAAGGCGACCGGCGGCAGCTTGCAGGTCCAAGTGCATTCGAACGGTGCGCTGATCAAGCACCCCGAGATCAAGCGTGCAGTGCAGACCGGCCAAATTCCCATAGGCGAATTGCTGATCTCGGTGCTTGCCAATGAATCGCCCCTGTTCGCGTTCGATTCGAACCCCTTTGTCGCCAACAGCTATCCCAAGGAAACGAAGCTGTGGCGCATCGCGCGGCCCTACCTCGAGAAGCGACTCGATGCCCAGGGCATCAAGCTGCTCTATTCCGTGCCCTGGCCGCCGCAGGGCCTCTACGCGAAAAAAGAGATCAACTCGACTGCCGACCTGAAGGGCGCCAAATTCCGTACCTACAGCCCGACCACCTCGCGGCTGGCCGAACTGATGGGGGCGATCCCGACCACGGTGCAAGTTCCCGATATTCCACAGGCGTTCAAGACAGGCCTGGTCGACTCGATGATCACCTCGGGCGCGACCGGCGTGGACACCCAGGCGTGGGATTATCTTACGCACTATTACGACACGCAGGCGTTCCTGCCGCAGAACATGGTGGTGGTGAATAAGAACGCATGGAGCAAGTTGAACTCCGCCGAGCAGAAGGTTGTCCTCGATGCCGCCCGGGCGGCCGAGACGCGGGGCTGGAAGACGAGCGAAGCGGAGAACGAAGGCTATGTAAAGACCATGGCTTCGCACGGAATCAAGATCATGATGCCCTCCGCGAGGCTCACCGCCGAATTCGAGACGATCGGCAAGCAAATGGCCGATGAGTGGGCGAAGAAGGCCGGCGCGGAGGGCGAGGCGATCCTCAGGGCGTTCCAGGCCGGTTAATCCCGCCTCCGATGCGCGGAGCGCTCGACCTGCTGTACAAGGGATCCGGCTTCCTGGCCGGATTTTTTTTGGTGGCGATCGCGGTCCTTTCGGCCGCACAGATTGCGGCCCGCGAGCTCGGCTTCGCAGCGTATTCGTACGACGACTTCGCCGGTTTCTGTCTTGCGGCGAGCTCGTTCCTCGGCCTCGCTTACACCTTCCGGGAAAACGAGCACATCCGCATGACGCTGTTGCTTCACCACGCGCGCGGCGGAACGCGGCGTGCTCTCGAACTGGTCAGTTTGGCCGTGGCTGCGTTCCTCGTAGCTTACTTTGGGTGGTACGCCTGCGACATGACGATCATTTCGTACAGGTTGAACGACGTGTCGCAAGGCCTGGTCGCCGTGCCGTTGTGGATTCCGCAGGCGGGCATGGCGCTCGGACTTGTGACTCTTTTTGTCGCAACGACCGACGATCTCGTCGCCGCGCTACGCGGCCGCAGCACCTCCTACGACACCGCACGGGCACGCAAGACCGAGGCCATGCCCGGTTTCGAGCGCTGATGGAACTCTGGATTATCTCTGTGGTACTGATCGCGGCGCTTGCGGCGCTACTGGTCGCCGGCGTCTGGATTGCGCTCACCTTGCTAGGCGTGGGCTGGGTTGCGATGGTGCTGTTCACCCACTCGCCGGCGGGCAGCCTGATGGCCACCACGGTGTGGGGCGCGAGCACCAGTTGGGCGCTCACCGCGCTGCCGTTGTTTATCTGGATGGGCGAAATCCTGTTCCGCACGCGCATCTCGGAGGACATGTTCCGCGGCCTCGCGCCGTGGATGGCGCCGCTGCCCGGCCGGCTGATGCATTGCAATGTCGCCGGCTGTGGAATCTTCGCCGCGATTTCCGGCTCCTCCGCCGCCACGGCAGCGACCATCGGCCGCATCACCATCCCGGAATTGCTCAAGCGCGGCTACGACGAACCCATGACGGTTGGCTCGTTGGCCGGCGCCGGCACGCTCGGCTTGCTGATCCCGCCTTCGATCATCATGATCGTGTACGGCGTCGCGGCGGACGTGTCGATCGCGCGCCTGTTCGTCGCGGGAGTGCTTCCGGGGATCATGCTGATGCTCATGTTCTCGGCCTACATCGTCGCCTGGGCACTATTCAATCCGGGGAGGACCCCCCCGCGCGACCAGTTCACGACGCTCGCCGAGAAACTCCATGCGGCCCGCCACCTGATTCCGGCAGTGCTGCTCATCGGCGCCGTGATCGGCTCGATCTACACCGGCGTCGCCACGCCGACCGAAGCCGCGGTGATCGGCGTAATCGGGGCGCTCGTGCTCGCCGCGGCATCCGGATCGCTGAGCTGGAGGACCTTCGAGGCGAGCGTGATGGGTGCCACCAAGACCTCGTGCATGATCGCCTTCATCCTCGCCGGCGCGGCTTTTCTTACGGTGGCGATGGCATTCACCGGGGTGCCCCGAATCATGGCGCAATGGATCGGCGAGCAAGGCTTCGCCGCCTGGCAACTGATCGCCGTGCTGACCGTGCTGTATATCATTCTGGGATGCTTCATCGACGGCATCTCGATGGTCGTGCTCACTTCTTCGGTCATACTACCTTCGGTGAAGGTGGCCGGTATCGATTTGCTCTGGTTCGGCATATTCGTAGTGCTGGTGGTCGAGATGGCGCAGATTACGCCGCCGGTGGGCTTCAACCTGTTCGTGCTGCAAAGCCTCACC
>WNGH01003258.1_pt1 | contig 18563 bp, 16 predicted proteins | sample 5400631 | NCBI WGS metagenome assembly WNGH01 (sample SAMN13153373, study PRJNA577476) | soil metagenome | isolation source: 115 cm soil or saprolite under Garry oak tree replicate 1 | place: USA:California | collected 2016-06-15
CCGACCAGTTCGTCGAGATGTGTCGCAAACTCACCGGCGAATACATCGCCAAAATGAAACAATCGATGAATCTGCTGGGAATATCCTCCGACTGGACACTAGAATACAAGACAATGGATCCTTCGTACTACAAGCTCACTCAACTTTCCTTCCTCGAACTCTACAAATCAGGCCATCTATATCGTGGCGAGCACCCCGTAAACTGGTGTCCACGCGACGAAACCGCGATAGCAGAAGCAGAGGTGGTATACCAAGAACGCAAAGGGACGTTGCACTACATGCGATTCGGAGACGGCAACGACGGAATCGAGATCGCGTCGACGCGCCCCGAGCTCCTTGCCGCCTGCGTGGGAATCGCGGTTCATCCAAAGGATGAGAAGTACCAAGCGATTGTAGGAAAGACAGTCACAGTGCCCATCTTTGGCCAACAAGCGCGCGTAATTTCCGACGACGAAGTGGATCCCAAGTACGGTACAGGAGCGGTAATGATTTGCACCTTCGGGGACAAGACAGACGTAAGGTGGCAGATGAAGTACCATCTGCCGGTTATCAAGGCGTTAACAGAAAACGGCAGATTATCCGTTGAGGACCCACGCTTCAAAGGCCTCAAAGCTGAGGAGGCAAGAAAGAAAATAGTTGCGGAACTTCAAGCGAACGGACTGCTCAGCAAGACGGAAACGATACAACAGAATATCGGAACATGTTGGCGATGCCAAACCCCTGTCGAGATCATCGCAAGACCCCAATGGTTCATGAAGACCCGCGACCTGACACAAAAGGTCGTAGAGTGGACCGGGAAGCTAGACTGGGTCCCACCTTTCGCTAAGCAACGACTCATCGACTGGGCCGAATCTCTCGATTGGGACTGGGTAATCTCCCGACAGAGAATCTTTGCAACGCCCATACCCGTGTGGTACTGCGCCAAATGCGAGTCGACAATCATCCCCGATGAAAACAGGCTCCCCGTAGACCCTCGCAAGGACAAGCCACCCGAGGAAAAATGCCCCAAGTGTGGCAATCGAGAGCTCCGTGCCGAAAAGGATGTGCTAGACACATGGATGGACTCATCGATAAGCGCGGCAGTTCATGCAGGGTGGCCTAACAAATCAGACCTATTCCACCGACTCTTTCCAGCAGACCTTCAACCAAACGGGCTCGATATCGTCCGAACATGGGACTACTATCTACTAGTCAGAAGTCTCGCCTTGTTCGGCATAGCACCTTACAAGACCCTCCTCATCAACGGCATGGTGAAAGGAACCGACGGCCGGATGATGCACAAGTCCTACGGAAACTACGTTGTAGCAGACGAGGCTATCAAGAAGGTCGGCGCCGACGCGTTTCGTCAATGGGCAGCGACGGGCGGATCGACCGGGTACGATATACCATTTCGCTGGAACGAACTCGAATACGGGAAGAAGTTTCTGACCAAGCTCTGGAACGTAACCAGGTTCATTCTCGCCAACACAACGGAAACCATATCTCCGAAAAAACCCAGTAAACTCCCGCTCATTGATCGTTGGCTCCTAGCCTCCCTCCAGAAGTTAACACAAGAGGTATCAGAGGCCTTCGAAACCTTCCAATTCAATACGGCCCTAGAAGCGATAAGGAACTTCACCTGGCACGCTCTAGCCGACGATTACTTGGAGGCGGTTAAGCACAGACTCCAACCTGAAAGGGATCCGGCTGATCTCAAGGCAGCCCAATATTGCCTACAGGAAGCCCTTCTGACAATTTGCAAGCTCCTCGCACCCATATGCCCCCACATGTCAGAGGCAATCTACCATCAACTCTCAGCAAAAACGACTAAGAGCATCCATAAAGAGAGCTGGCCAGAGCATGATAGAACCGTCGATGACACCTCGGTTCGCAACGGTAAGCTCCTGCTGGACCTTATCGCTCATGCTCGTCGCGAGAAATCCTCAAAAGGTCTTTCGCTGGGCTCAAATATCAAGAGGATCATCATAACTACGGAGGCAGATTATCTCCACGTTTTGAAGGAGAACGAGGAGACCATCCTCCGAACGCTCAAGGCCAACGCGATAGACTTGGAGCGCTCGCCTTCGAGTTCCAGCGAAGGAAAAGAACCAAGCCCCAGATTCAAGGTTGCAATTGTCGCTTAGGTCAAGTCTTATATCATAACCACCCCGAAAAACCCATCCAGAAGGCGTCATTGGGCCGACCGGTCAGAATGAGAATGATTTCCCGCAAGTTATTGGTTGCAGCAATCTTTTCATATTGACCTTAGGATGGTTCAGACCCCTCAACAAACACAAAGGAATTACAATAAGAAATGGGCGAAGAGAGACCGAGAAGAAGTTACGGCAGAAAAGGAGGCTACTCTAGGAGCGGCGGAGGAAGCAGTGGAGGAGGAGGCTATGGCAGAGGCGGCGGAGGGGGAAGCTACGGTCGCAGCGGAGGCGGGGGTGGCGGCCGAGGCTATGATCGCGGATACGACAGCAACCGCGGGCAGGACAGAAACCGTGGACCCGCACCAGTGGAAGAAGGTCAAGAAGTCGATGTCACAATAGACTCTGTCGGTAAGCGAGGGGACGGAATAGCCCGAATCAACAACTTCGTCGTCTTCGTACCCGGCACAAACCAAGGCGACCAAGTAAAAGTCAGAATAACATCAGTAAGAGGTAACTTCGCAACCGGAGAAGTCGTAACAGGAGAATAAGCATTGAAAATCGCAGAACTCAAGCCTGGAATGAGAAGAGTGGACGTCGCCGGAAAGATCGTCGATATGGAAACCCCCCGAGATGTGCAGACAAAGTTCGGACCCGGACAAGTAGCTAGTGCGACGCTCCAAGACGAGTCTGGAACAGTCAAGGTCACTTTGTGGAATGAAAACATAATAAAAGTCGCCGTCAACGATACTGTCCAAATCGAAAACGGATATGTTGACTCGTTTAGGGGAGAGCTTCAACTAAACGTCGGAAGATACGGAAAGCTCGCAAAAGTCGAGTCTGCCTAGACACGAATTCCGGGACGATCGGATTCCCGGACTGACAGTTCATTAGAGCCTTACGGTCATTCGATACTGACTTTGGGAGGCGACGAGTCCGTCGCGCCCAGCGTGTATCTTGTGAGCACAGTTTTTCTCTGTTGGTTTTCGACTTGAGCGACGACCTCAATGAAGCCCTCGATCTTCGTTCCAAGTATCTTCTTCTTCAGTAGCTGGTCGACCTGGAAAATCCCTGACTCGTTGTACATGCTAATCTCGACGATGACGGGTTTCTGTTTGCTCTTTCGGATTTTCACGTCCCGGATCGACATTGCTGAAAGAGCATGAATGTCCTTCTTCCCGGCAGTAAACGGAATCCTAGCGCGGCCCTCTTTCATATCCAACGCGTCCGCGACTCTCACAACTCCAGCCTCGATTGTGAATTGCGGGATCTCAGATTCGTGAGCGTAAATTGTGTGAAGAGCCTCTGCCGTCACGATAGCCCTCTCCTTATCCCCGTATATGCCCGTCAGAAGCCCTGGTATGATCTGAGCCGCGAGAGAGACGCTGAAGATTTGATGGTTCTCTCTATGGGCGACCATTCCCAAGTCATGCAGCACCGACCCCAGAAAAACAACAACCTCAGCATCATCATTGGTCAGCTTATGATCCGTGACGATACTCGGTTCCACACCCGCCTCAATCAGGTTTCGGAGAATCTTCAAGCCAATATTCGACACGATTGCGAAATGGACTCTTCCGTGATCTGAAAGACCAAGCCTCCGGACCGCATTAGTGTTTATGCAATCCCAGAGACTCTGAAGATACTCGTCACTGTTGACCCGGTCAAGAACCGTCTTGAGTTTCTGGTTCGAATTGTAAGGCAGATTAATCGTGATAATGCGCACCGATGGTCGGTTTCTTCCTGTAGCGCTTCAAAAAGGTTCTCGAACCAACGACCCAAAGCCAAATTACTCTCCAATCGTCAACACCGTCTCGTATTGTGAGTTGCCGACATGAACCTTGAAAACGTCGAATACGGCATAGCGAATCATATCGCTCGTATAGAGATGAAACGTCCCGAAGTCCTCAACGCCCTTTCCAAAGGGATGTTTCGCGACCTGAAGAAGGCGTTCGGTCTGGCCGCTCAAGACGATGATGCACGGGTTGTCGAGATAACGGGCGCTGGAAAAGCGTTCTCCGCAGGTCTCGACATTAGAGAAGTTGGAGGGTTCAAGTCTAGAACCGAAGCAAAGCAATTCGTTTACGGACTCGTTAAGCCATTCTGGGACCAACTCTTCAAGTGCGAAAAACCGGTCATAGCATTAGTTGACGGGCCGGCCTACGGTGCGGGTGCGGAAATTGCACTCGCCTCCGACATGGTCGTCGCCTCGACAGAATCGACTTTTGCCTTCTCGGGCGGGCGAGTCGGGGCACTATGCTGCATGTCTGCAGTGATCGGGTCTTCCCTTATGAATGGAAGAAAGCTTGTCGAGATGAACTTAGCGGGGACCCCTCTTACTGCCGATGAAGCATCGCATTATGGGCTGGTCAGTCATTCAGTTCCGAGAGAGGAACTCGCTTCGACATTGGAGAAAATCATTCGAGACATAATGCACGTATCCCCAGTTTCCAATTCAAGCTTCAAACGGATCAGACGAACGGATCTATCAAAGACAAAACTAGAGACTGCCTACAGGGAACTTCTTAGAACGATCACCAGCGAGGACTTTCGAGAAGGATCCAGCGCTTTCGTAGCTAAGCGAGCACCTGAGTACTATCGCTAGTGCGGGTTCGCTTGTTCCGAATCTCTGGAATATGAAGAGATTTCAATATCACTGATTGATGAGACCCTCGGTGAAAGAGTCCTTATATCGGGTCCAGCGACCTGTTCAGGTAGGCTGGAAAATGCAGGCTCCAGTTAGAGCCAGCAAGCCAGTACAATGGCAAAATAGAGGTGTAAGAATAACAAATGCGAGGAGGAAATTGGAAGGGCAGGAACGTTCGAACCGAAATGAAGACCTTGCAGTGCCCCCGATGCCACGAAAATGTGCGACTGGATAAGTACACGGTTCATATCGCCTCTTGTCCCCAGCCAGCCGTGGCCAGTACGGCCGCGTAGTTGTATTATTTTTGGCGCCGGGAGTGGGATTCGAACCCACGCGGCCCTAACGGGCCACAGGCTCTCAAGGCCTACGCTCTCACATCGCTGAAAGATCTGCGCCTTTAGACCCTACATCAGCAGGTTAATCCACTCGGCCAACGGGATGCAAGAAACCGCTTGGATACTTGCATTATCCCGGCGCGTCAACCCGCCTTCAGGTCAAATCAGACGCAGAGGGAAGTCACCTAATAAGCAGTTCTAACGGAGTCGCGACGACTCGGTCGAAAATCTTTGGGAGCATCTGGAGGATACAGGTTTCTAGAACATGTAACAGACGCGCTAGTAGAGGCTTGGGGAGAGACCCTGGAAGAAGCATTCTCTCAAGCAGGTCAAGCGCTGTTCGAGACAATGCTGGACACAAAGAGGGTAAACCCAAAAGCCAACGAGGAGATACAAACCATCGGTCATGACGAGAAAGAACTGCTATACAATTATCTTGAAGAGCTCCTGCTTCTGTTTGAGATCAAGCAGCTTGCCCTCGGAAGATTTGTCGTAAACTCGATTTCCCCGAATCAAGGCGAAATCAGACTCAAGGGCAAAGCAAGCGGCGAGCCCTACGATCGGACGAGACATAACGGGAAAGTGGAGGTCAAAGGAATAACGTACCACTTGATGGAAATAGAAAAACACCCGGGAAAAGTGACTGTCAGATTTCTGCTCGACCTATAGGAAAATCGATCATCCAAGTTGAACGATCGACTACCCGTGCATCGCCATCTTGTCTGTTTTCGTTGCTCGACCAGCCATGCTTATAGGTAGCTGTTCAGGAATCACCCCGAGCGAAGAGAGACAATGAGCCATCAAGGGTCTGGACTCATCAACCGTTCCAGCACACAGATTCCTCTAACCCAAGTTGAGCCTAACGTGTGGGAGGTCTCGAAAGACTTCGACCCGGGTATGAAAGTTCCAGCTAGAATCTACGCCGACGAAGACCTACTGTCCAAGATGAGAACCGACCGCACAATTCAACAGTGCGTGAACGTTGCGCACCTAGATGGGATTTGCAAATACGCAATCACGATGCCCGACGGGCATGAAGGGTACGGTTTTCCGATAGGCGGCGTAGCAGCAACCGACTATGACGAAGGCCTGATCAGCCCCGGCGGAGTTGGGTACGACATAAACTGCGGAGTCAGACTGATCCGGACAAACCTTACCGAGGAAGAGGTACGCCCAGTTCTACCAAAGCTTGTAGACACTATTTTCAACTTCATCCCTTCAGGACTGGGAAGCCGCGGCCAAGTCAAACTCAGTGTCACAGAACTAGATCGCGCCGTTACCGACGGGCTTGATTGGGCCGTAGACCATGGCTATGCTTGGCCTGAAGACCCAAAGACGATTGAGGAGGAGGGATGTATGGAAGCTGCCGATCCTTCCAAGGTTTCGAACAGTGCAAAATCCCGCGGGGCTCCGCAGCTCGGCAGCCTAGGCAGTGGAAACCATTTCATCGAGATCGAGCGGGCGGACAAGATCTTCGACAAGCGTGTCGCAGAACGCCTCGGCATCCATAAGGAGGGTCAGATTCTTGTTCTCATTCATACTGGAAGCAGAGGGTACGGACACCAGACTTGCAGTGACTACCTACGGGTGATGGAGAGAGCGATCAACAAGTACAACATCAAACTCCCCGACCGGGAACTGGCAGCATGCCCGAGCAAGAGTCCAGAAGCAGAGGACTACATCCCTGCTATGTCGGCCGCCTGCAACTTCGCCTTCGTCAACCGCCAAATGATAACCCACTGGTCGAGAGAAGCTTTCTCGAAGGTATTCCAACGCCCGGCCGATTCTCTCGACATGAAGATCGTCTATGACGTCGCCCATAACGTAGCTAAGGTCGAATCCCACAAAATCGACGGGGAAACAAAGAAGGTTACTGTTCATCGGAAAGGTGCAACCCGCTCGTTTCCACCCGGACACCACGACATTCCAGCCGAATACCGAGACGTGGGACAACCCGTCCTGATTCCTGGAAGCATGGGCACGAGCAGCTGGGTCTTAATCGGGACTCCCCGAGCAATGGAGCTTAGTTTCGGAACAACTGCGCACGGTGCAGGCCGGTTCATGAGCAGATCCGGTGCCAAACGCAAATGGTTTGGAGGAGATCTCAAGAAGAGTCTGGAAAGTCAAGGCATAGTTATTCGAGCTGCCAGTATGGAGGTGTTGGCCGAAGAAGCTCCGGGCGCATACAAGGATGTCGACAGAGTGGTCGAGGTAAGTCATCAACTGGGAATAGGCCAAAAGGTTGTACGTATGACTCCAATAGGAGTCGCAAAGGGCTAACGGACCCCGAGACCTCCTAGTTCCGGACTTATTCTCCTACGCGATGAACTCGGACAGAATCTGCTAATCTCTTCTAAAGAACCGGATCCAAGGAGTATCGGTAGGATCGACTCCCTTCAGGAAGGCAAGATACACAGAGACGAAATCTAAGTAGAGAACGGGCACCAGTAGCTCGCCCAGACGCGTGCGCGCCTTCAAGCGCACCTGTGTCGCCGCGATCCGGCTTGCCTTAGCTATCGTCGATCTGAAGGACTGCAACGTTGTCCGCTCAAACTCAGATTCCGAATAGTCCCGAATGAAAATCGGTGCCAGAGGAAGGCGTTGATTGGACCAAGCTTCTACCTCGTTATGCCCAGCCTCAGGCAATAGACCATACTTTGCAATCATCTTACTGTTCTCCGCGAGCTGATTCTTGAATCGCCTTGCCACACTGGCCATTCTTCGAAACGTGTAGATCATAGGCAGACGACCTTTCAATGATGAAGCGAGGCGTTTCGCCGGGTTTTCAGCGAAGGGAACCTGTCTCTGGATACGATTGCTAAGCCGACCAAGCTCTCGAATTGCCAAATCGACCTCAGATCTAGGGTCATGAATGATTCCACAGCTGTGCAGCGCGATAATAGTTGCAACAACCATCTGACCTAGTGCGGCTCGAGGAGCGGGAGCCGGCTGAACTTCTAGAAAGGGGACGCCTAGTTTTGCGGACAACTTTTGCAGTTTGCCGCCGGTGCCGATTGCGACTAGATTCGAGCCTCGTTTTCTTGCCTCTCGGAACGCAGCGAGGGTCTCACGGGTGTCTCCTGAGTAGCTGAGAGTAACAAAGAGAGTATTTGGTCCCACGAACCTGGGAAGCACTGGATCCCGGTGCACGATTGCGGGGACTGAGATCTTGTCCTCGAGCCAGTCCAGAACCAAGTCTCCCGCTGATGCGGACCCGCCCATGCCCATGAATACGATGTTACGGAAGTCCGAGCGCCGTGTATTTGCCCCAGTCGAAGGCCGTCTGCGCAGCTGGTGAGTCATGAATTCTGGGAACTTTTCGACGGCTCCTAGCATGTCCTTCGCATCGTGGCGAGAGATTACCTTCTGAACATCGAGGACACTTGGCATGCTCGATGATTGGATGTTTGATTTCTAAATGTTCGCAGTCTTATCGAAAATGTCCAGCCATCTTATCTTTCTGGCCGCCCATGAGTAATCATGACTCAACCGGCACGGCGATCTCAAATCGTCTCTGTTGCTCTGCCAGCTAGCCTGACATTAGACATACCTCATCTGCGGGAGAAGACAGCGCGTCTAGGATTTGTCTCAAGGGCATTGGCGACTTTTCGGGTGGAAGAGGCGATCGTCTACCGCGACAGAACTGGGGCCGAGATTGATAGGGAAGCAAGATTGATCGAGAAGATGCTGACCTACATTGAGACACCACAATACCTTCGAAGACTGGTCTTCAAAATGGACCCTGATCTACAGTACGCCGGTACCCTGCCGCCACTGCGAACGCCTAACCACCCTGACAAGCAGAACCCGAGCCCAGGCCTATTGCGTGAGGGAGTGGTCGTTCAATCGGGACCGTCTTCGATGGTCGAGGCTGGATTCCGCAAAGTGGTTCGTGTAAAGTCGAAATTGCTGACTTCAGACAGAGTTACTATTCGATTGACGAGGATCTCCCCTGAATTTGAGGGGGAAATCGTGGAACCAAGCGGGTTAACCATATATTGGGGGTTCAGGGTGGCTCGTGGGAACGTTTCACTATCAGAAATAGTAAGGAACAGGAAATTCGACTTGACCATCTCCACTTCCCGGAAGGGCACGGATGTACGAGAGATCACGTCGGAGCTAAGAGAGAAATGGAAGTCATCCAAGCGCCCGCTGATAGTTTTCGGCTCCCCAAATGATGGAGTCCCAGAAATTCTCGCCCGGTCTGGCATGAACGTGTCGGACGCGATGGACTTTGACCTGAACACCATTCCAGACCAAGGAGTTGAGACCGTTAGAACGGAGGAAGCGCTGTGGGGCTCCCTAGCTGTCATCAACGTTTTGGAGGAGAAGTAGATGGGTCATAGGAAGTATAGTGCGCCAAGAAGAGGATCGCTCGCTTATCTGCCTCGCGGGAGATCTTCGCACTGGGCTCCGCGAATCCGTTTCTGGCCTGAATACGAGGGAGCACCGAAACTCTTGGCATTCGCAGGCTTCAAAGCCGGAACAAGCCACGTTACCATAGTCGATAATCGACAAGGATCTCTAAACTATGGAAAGGAAGTCACTCTACCCGTCACTGTGGTGGAGACTCCGCCGTTGTTGGTCACAGGGCTAAGGTTCTACGAGAGATTCAACGGCAACCTCAGAACTTCAAGCGAAGTATGGGCACCTGAGCCGTCAAAGGATCTCGGTCGCAGAATTAAGGTTCCCGAGAAGTTCGACGATAACAAGGGCTGGGAGAAACTCGAGTCCACGAAGGAAAGGGTTGTGGAGGTGCGGGCCATCGCCGCGAGCCAACCTCGTCTGGCCAAGATCGGAAAGAAGAAGCCCGATCTGATGGAAGTAAAGATCGATGGAGGAACTGTGAAGGATCAGCTGGAGTTCGCCAAGAAGCTACTTGGCAAGGAAGTGAAGGTTGCTGATGTATTCAAAGAAGGAATGGACGTGGACGTCATCGGGATTACAAAAGGAAAGGGCATTCAGGGTCCAGTAAAACGATGGGGAATAAAGAAGCTCAAACACAAATCGAGAAAGACCGTTCGAGGAGTAGGCTCGATCGGCCCCTGGCATCCTCACTACGTCATGTACTCGGTACCGCGAGCAGGCCAGATGGGATTTGCTCAACGGACCGAGTATAACAAACAGATTCTGAAAATCGGAGACAACGGAGCAGACGTCACACCGAAAGGAGGATTCCTTCACTATGGACCAATCAAGACGGAATTCACGCTCTTGAGGGGAACAATTCCAGGACCGGCAAACAGGCTTGTCGCCCTTAGAACGCCAGCTAGAGGCCGAGTTTCCGGTGAACCGCCGAAGATGGAAATGATTAGTCTGGCCTCGAAGCAAGGAGCTTAGAGCGTTGAGCCAGCGCAGCGTCAAGATTTTTGATGCGGAAGGAAAAGCAGTCAGCGAACTCCCACTGCCATCGGTATTCCTAGCGGCTCTCAGAAGAGACATCATCACCAAGGCCGTGGTCGCGCAACAATCTCATCGGTTTCAACCCCAGGGACGCAATCCGATGGCTGGGAAACGAACCACCGCTGAATCTTTCGGAGTGGGAAGGGGAATCTCAAGAGTTCCCCGAGTCGGCGGACACGGGCCGCTCTCCGGCACAGCCGCCTTCGCCCCAGGTACGATGGGAGGACGCCAGACATTTCCACCTGTAACGTTCAAGCGGACGGCGAAGTTGATGAACAGGAAGGAGCGACGTGTTGCACTTGACTCGGCTATTGCAGCTACGGGCTCGAAGGAGCTTGTCCGCGGCAGGGGGCACAAGTTCGACGAGGACATCGAGCTTCCGTTGGTGGTCACAGATGAGGTGGAAAAGTTCGCGAAATCGTCTGCTGCGAAGACTTTCCTCTCCGCGATTGGAGTGTGGGATGATATTGACCGTGTGAAGAAGAGTAAGAGGATACGGGGGAAGAATCGGAAGCATTCTGTAGGACCGCTCTTGGTTGTTGGTGAGTATCAGGGTGCTCAGAGAGCTTTCGAGAACTTTGAGGGCGTAGATATTGTCCGGGTCAAGGACTTGAGTGTTGAAGCGTTGGCTCCGGGAACTCTTCCAGGACGGTTGGCGATCTGGACGGAATCTGCGATCAAGACTTTGTCCGATAGGAGCTGGCTACGATAGATGGGACGAATCTCCACTGAACTAGTCATTACTTATCCGATGATGTCAGAGGATACTGTCAAGCTGATTGAGACAGAGAATAAGATCGTATTCATCGTTCATGGTAAAGCGTCGAAGCGAGATATTTGGAAGGCTGTTGAGGAGCTTTACGAAGTCAAAGTGAACCAGGTTCATACGCTCGTGACGCCTGAGGGGAAGAAGAAGGCATATGTCCGACTCAACCCGGAATCGAAAGCGTCAGATCTGGCCGTGAAACTGGGAATACTATAGGAGCTGGTGCTAGTTGGGCAAGAATATTCTGGTTCAGAGAAGGGGTCGCGGCTATTTCATTTTCAAAGCTCCAACACACCGGAGAATCCACCCTGTCGGATACAACAGCGTCGATGGGCACTCGTCAGGATACGTCAAGGATCTACTTCACGAGATGGCTCGCGGAGCACCGCTTGCTCTGTTGAAGGTGGAGGGAGCGGGAGAGATCTACGTTCCAGCTCCGGAGGGGATCGCGGTTGGACAGAAACTGCTCTTCGGGTCTGAGGTTCCAGCTGAGATCGGTAACATCAAGACTCTTGGAAAGATGCCTGAAGGGACGATGATCTGTAATATCGAGCTGCGCAACGGTGATGGCGGAACTATGGCTCGGTCATCCGGTTCCTTTGCAACAGTTGTCTCGCATACGCCTATTGGCACGGAATTGCGTATGCCCTCTGGAAAGTCGATTCACGTGAATGATAATTGTAGAGCGATGATTGGTGTCGTTGCTGGTGCGGGACGTACTGAGAAACCATTCATGAAAGCGGGGCCTCGCTGGTTCTTGCAACGGGCTAGGGGACGAAAGTGGCCTGTTGTGAAGGGGCAGGCGATGATCTCGGCGTCTCATCCTCACGGTGGCGGAAGACACAAGCACGCTGGCAAACCGACGACGGTCGGTCGTTGGACTTCGCCTGGACGGAAAGTTGGGAACATTGCTGCGCGCCAGACTGGACGAGCGAAGAGACGGAGCGCGCGATAGATGCTGACAGGGCCAACGTTCATTACCGGAACGCCTCAAACACTACAGAGGACGGACATTGCCTAGACAGTTCACCTATCGCGGACACAATCTGGAGGAGGTAAAACAGATGTCGATGGACGAATTCATCAAACTACTTCCCGCTCGCCAACGAAGATCATTGCTCAAAGGCCTGACCAACGATCAGCGGACGTTGCTGGAGCATATCCGCCAATCCCGAAGAGAAAATGGCAATGGTGGAGGAAAGACGCAGCCCGTCAAGACTCACGCGAGGGATATGATCATCATACCTGAGATGCTGGGACTGACGTTGCACTTGCATTCAGGTAAGGAATTTGTCGCGATCGAGATCAAGCCGGAGATGATTGGACACTTCCTTGGTGAGTTCGCGATTACCAACCAGAAGGTTGTCCATGGAACGCCGGGCATTGGTGCGTCCCGTTCGAGCATGTACGTGCCCCTCAAGTAAACTCACCCATCATACGAGCCAGTACTTACTGGGACTAACGGTTGACCACGGCTGAGTAGGAATTCGCCCATAATCAGCCCTAATTCCAAATCTGGGGCTACATTTTTCCTCCGCCGAGAAGCCGTTCATGAATCGTAGATGAAACGGCAATTTTCGCCCTGCCATCTAAGCGAGGATTGCGCCCTGAATCACCTGACTCGCCAAGAATCACTATCAGACAGCGGGTGTTCTAGAAAAGGGGGGTATTGCGCAGCGGTTTTGCGACGCATGAGCGGTCTTCCCGGAAGCTCTGAGCAGGTAAGATCGGCTATTATCAGCCCTGATTCGCTATTTGAACCGGCACGCCTAGAACATGCGATATTTCGTGCTGTAAGCGCGGATAATTCCCGATCGACCTAAGCCAGTATTGCACCCTGATCAACCTGTTTCGGGCATTATCAATGCCAGCCAGGAAATGTTCCAGGAAAAATAGGGGGTCTTAGCGACTCGACCTCGCACCGCATGAGTGCGGAAGCTGGAACAATTAAAGAGCAAAACACGCCGGCCTACGCTTTGGAGCGGGTTGCCAGACGCCTGCCTCGAGAGAGCCGGGCTGAGGGAAGACAGAGATCTTCACTGTGAGGCTTGGGTGTTAGTGACGCGGGCGACAGACACCCTCTATAGGGCTGAAGGCAAAACCCCGCTCCAAAACCCGCAGACAGTAGAGGCTTTTAGTACCAAACCAGCCAAGTCGCAAACTCGGAGGAAGGATGAACCAAGCAGAACGCCTCGAACTTGCTACAAGAGGAACAGTGGAGATCATCCAGCCCGCAGAACTGCAACGCGTCCTTGCGGAGAAGAAGAAACCTCGCGCATATTGGGGCTTCGAATGCTCCGGAAAGCAGCCACACTAGCTCGGCTGCCTGGAATGATGCATATCGGCACAGGACTCGTCTGCGGCACAAAGATCAAAGACATGATCCAAGCCGGATTCCACTTCATCATATTCCTCGCAGACTGGCACAGCATGATAAACAACAAGTTCGGAGGCGACATGGAAAAGATCGAGACGGCCGGTGAGTACTTCAAACACTGCTTCACAGCCCTCGGACTAGCAGAGGATAAAGTCGAATACGTCTGGGCCTCAGAACTCGCTAGTAAGCCAAACTACTGGGAACGAGTCATCAGAATCGCCAAAACCATCACAGCACAACGAGCCATGCGAGCACTGCCCATCATGGGCCGTGACATGAAGGCGCAGGATGTCGAAGCTGCCAGCCTATTCTATCCCTGCATGCAGGCGGCCGACATATTCGAGATGAACCTGGACGTAGCCTGCGCAGGAATAGACCAGAGAAAAGCACACGTGCTAGCTCGAGAAGCCGGCGAAAAGCTGAGATGGGGAAAACCAGTCGCATTACACACCCCAATGCTGATGGGCCTTGCGGGCGTAGCAGAATCCGATATGGGAAGCTATGATGAGGATCCGAAACTGAGCAGTGTTATCGCGGCGAAGATGTCGAAGAGCAAGCCCGAAAACACGATACTACTACACGACTCCCCTCAACTCATTGAAGAGAAACTCCGCAAAGCGTACTGTCCACCCAAGGTGGTCGAGGGAAACCCACTAATCGAATACTATCGCCTACTCGCGTTTCATGCAAACGAAACAGTTGTTCTGAGACGCGATCAGAAATATGGAGGAGACATGAAATTCTCCAGCTTTAGCCAACTTGAAGAGGCATACAAGGCCGAAAAGATCCACCCTCAAGACCTTAAAGCAAACATGGCAAGAATTCTAGCGGACATGCTTCGAGGAGTAAGAGACTACTTCGACGAGCACCCCGAACCCTTGGAACAGATGCGGAAGATAGAAGCGAGGTAATCATACGAACAAGGTAGTTCCGATCAGGCGAAAATACCCTGCGCATGTTCGAAGCCCGCGGATCGACTTCTACACTCGAAAAATGGAGCGGGCGACCCGGATCTTCGAAGACCTACAGGAACAGTCTGAGGCCGGAGTACCGATCATAGTCGAGGGAAGAAGAGACGAAGCAGCCCTGAGGAAACTGGGAATAAAGGGAACAATCCTTTGTCTCAAAGCCACAGGCGAGCCCAGATTCAGATTCATAGAACGACTCGACGGATCTAAACGCGCGATCGTGCTAACTGATTTCGACAGAGAAGGAGGAGAGCTGGGAAAATGGTTGTACCAAGAACTATCATGCCGCGGAATCCTTGCAGACAACCAGTCGTGGCAGAAGATCCGTGGCCTCGCCCGAACTGAAGTCCGCAGCGTAGAAGAACTCCCAAGTTTCATGAGAGCTCTAGATATACGTTCTCGAGGAATACGACCCTAGTCCTGCCAGCGAAAGCCTTTCTGCTTTCGTTGAAACGTGCGCATTTACAATACTTCTGAGGGACGGTGCAGTCCGTCTCGGACTCTTAGGTGTCCACGCTGTGGCTATGCTCTACCGTTCTTTATCCGGACGGCCTTCGAAGGCTTCCCGTTTCCTTGGAAGTAGTCTCGAAGGATCTGCTCGAAGAATATCGAGAGCCCTCCGACGCGTCCGTGGTAGACTTTTTCGACTTCGTGGCGCACTAGATTCTCAGCCTGATCGCTCAGGGAGATCATCATTTTGCCCATTTTCGATTGCAATACCTCGAGGGCGACTCCGAGATTGACAATTCTTGACGGAAATCGCTAAATCCTATACAGGGGCGACTATGGATATCTACAGCAACTTGCGGCTAACCGTCAGGTTTACCTCGTCCAGCTCAATTTTTCAGGGCGAGAACGTGTAAATTGCATATAAATAGTCAAGAAAGAAACACCACGCTATCAGGGAGCTTAGTCTCAGCTTGTCGTCTAGCCCCGACTTCTCGCAATATGAACACGAGAGAAGTAGCGCTCACAGCAAGGTAGACTAGGCTCGTGACAAAGAAGCCATACTCGGTAGCCAAAACTGGAAAAGGATCCGGTGGAAGATTCCACGACCACGAAGACATAGTGTTCGCGAGCTCCAGAAGAGAACCTACCATTAGAGTCTGACGCAGACGACCTCGCATCAAAAGTGGGACGATAGCCCACACGAGATAGTGTGTGTAGATCTGACGAAGTGGAATGAGCCAGGCTAATAGTCCAATTGCCACAAGGTCAACCGGATTAAGCTCTCGGGCTCGAGACCACACGATACCCAACGCGGCCGCGAAGAGGGCTGCTGTTGCAGCCAACCAGACCTGATTCTCCACAGCAGTAGGCAGCGAAAGATGAAAGACCGAGGGAAATACTGCATAGATCAAGTTCATCATCGTGAAGCTCGATGTTCCAGCGCCAAACCCAGAAGATAGATTGAAGCCTAGAACAGATTCGAGATAACCTGGCAAGATGGCGGGCAACACCAAGCCCAATGAAAGAATTGATACGGTTGTGATGATGGTGGGAAGCGTCTTCGCGATTCCTCGCCGTTTGACTAGCCACACGAGTACCAAGGGGACTGCGAGAATTGGGTGAATCTTGAAGATCGTTGCTGTCGCGAGTAATGCTGAGCCCAAAAAGTAGCGCTTTACGACCAGTGCGAGAACGGACGCCGCGAGGATCGGATACCCAAGAACATCGCTATTAAACCAGTAGTAGGGAGAGAGGCTGATCGATGGTAGAGCAAGAAACAGGGCGGGAGGGACAAGAGTGGAGAGACCGGAGACCCTCCTCGCTCGTAAGGTGACGAATACCAGGAGCGCAACAAGAACATCCGCAACAAGACCCGTCATTCTAACATTTCGGGAAATCATAGCGATTGTATCGGGTGTAAGTGTCATGCTACCTGATGTTACTCTGATGATGCTTCCTAGCATTGCTAAGAGAAGTGGCGGGTATGGAGAGGCCCAGGGATTCGAGGCGTATGGATTCTTTCCCGCTATCAGCATCATGCTCTTCGGAATGTCAGCCCCCAACAGGTCCCCACCGCCGTCTGTCCGAAGTATCAGGGTGAGCTTCTGGAACGTCGTTAGCGCTATTAGCCCGGCAAGAATCAACGGCGAATAATTGTCGACAAGGACGTCAAGCGTAGCGAGACTCGATTGCCAGCGTAAGCTCAGAGACTCCAGCAATTTGCCTAGTCGAGCGCGTTCTAAGATGCTAAATAGCCTTTCAATCGAGAACGTTAAGACGAATCTAAGGCCTACACAATGAATTTTGCAGACGGTTTCGTTCTCGCGCTGACAATAATTTTTCTGGCCTACTTCGCCTATGCGACTCCAATAATTATGGTTGGCATATGGCGTTACAAGAAGCACGGGTTTGCCTCCGAAGAGCCCGGAGAAGATTGGGATCCGCCTAACGTCTCGATACTCGTTCCGGTGAAGAACGAGGAAAAGGTGGTCGGAAGATTACTCGATGCGATTACTAGACTGGACTATCCTAGGGAGAATCTTGAGGTGATTGTAGTGGAAGATCAATCGAAAGACGGAACCCTAGAAATCTGTCAGGAATTTGCCAGACAGTATCCATGGATCAAAGTCTTCCACAGACCGGCTAGCGTCGGCAAAGGAGACGCTCTAAACTTTGGATTCGCCAAGTCAACCGGGGAAATAATCGCCACCTTCGACGCTGATGATATTCCAGAGCCCTTAGCGATCACCAAGGCGCTACGATACTTCAGCGATCCGAAGGTCGGAGCGGTACATGGCTACCATCGGACACTTAACCTGCAGGAGAGTATTGTCGCGAGACTAGCGGCGTACGAGACCTTTCTGTATAGGTTGGCGAATGATGGGAAGTACGCGCTGAAGCTGTTCGTGGCCTTCTCCGGCTCGAACACTTTCTTCCGACGGACAGCCCTGGAGCAGGTGGGACTCTGGGACCCGAACTCTATTGTTGAGGATGCGGAGCTGGCGGTCAGGTTCGCGCGAGCGGGCATTCCAACGAAGCTCGCTCCGGTGGAGAGCTGGCAAGAGATGCCGGCCAAAGTCAAGAGCTTGCTCAAGCAGCGGATTAGGTGGAGTGGAGGGAACATTCAGACAGGCTTGAAGCACTGGGACGCGTGGAGATCCATGTCACCAGTGAAGGCGTTCGATATGGAGGTGCTCATGATGAGTCCGATGATGGCGATCCTCGCCTTCATAGGCTGGGCGCTTCTCGCGTTGGGCGTGGGACATGTGGGGATTCCAGTCGCAGAACTTGTGCCTCTTCTGATAGTGATGGGAGCTTTGAACATCTTCTACTTCGGAACACTCCTGACCGTCGTGGTTGCCCAAGCAAAAACTGGCCTTGTATCATATCTCACCCTGATCCTCGCAACGTATCCATACGCGACCTTGCTCTCTGTCGCAAACTTCGTCGGCTTGATCTCAGTCCTAGTCCTGGGACGAAAGCTCTGGCTGAAGACAGAAAAAACAGGCTATATCGACTCACCTACACTGTTTGCGAGTCTATCGAAAACCCGTGAATAGAAACCTCAGATATTTTCGACCTGTGTTAGGAGCCGAGGTATAGGGTCACTGAACCGTCAGCTGGAACGAGTACGGAGACGATGGAGCCCTGGCTCCAATATCGAACTCGCAATCTATCCCAAACGCTGAGAGAATCGAAACAGTGCTGTTCATGTACACTGGACCATAGATTGTCGCGGAGCTCCCGTTCGGAGTCACGACCAGGGTCGCTTTGTAGCAAGTGTTAGTGCTCGTGGTCAAGGTCTCGTTCACCTGAACATCGTAGACAAGATCCAGTTGCGTGATCCCGGTGTTGGCAACCGTGCCTTCTCCGAAAATGGTCGGGCTACCGCAGGATGTACCAACGGGAGGGGCACTGGAGCTAGCAACTAAGAAACCCTTGTCGACTGCGACGAGACTGTTTGTAACATTCAGCTCGCCGCCAATCTC
>WNGH01002156.1_pt1 | contig 18562 bp, 24 predicted proteins | sample 5400631 | NCBI WGS metagenome assembly WNGH01 (sample SAMN13153373, study PRJNA577476) | soil metagenome | isolation source: 115 cm soil or saprolite under Garry oak tree replicate 1 | place: USA:California | collected 2016-06-15
GTCCAACCACTCCGACCACGCGCTGGCGGTGGAGTACGGCACCCGCAACAACCCCGCACACCACGTGCTGGTGAAGGCCCTGGATGCCCTCGACTACGCCGAAGGCATCGCGGTGGCCAGCAAGAATAGTCCCCGGGCGCGGCGCTCGTGATCGACGTCGAGCTGTGGCTGCGGGACTGGCTGGCTACCGAGTTCAGTGTCCGCACCGTCACCGAGCTGCCGGCCAACCTGCAGGACGTGGTGCCGCTGATTCAGGTCGGCCGGATCGGCGGCGGCAATCACTACACCATCGACCGGCCCACGGTGGATGTCGTCTGTTTCACCGCCACCTTTCCGAACGCCCTGGCTGGCGCTGACGGCCGGGATGCGGCCCGCAAGTTCGCCGAGCGGGTCCGTGACGGCATGTACTTCCGGCTGCCCGGCACCCTGCCGGTGACGTCGGTGGCGACCGTGGCGGCTCCTGCCTGGCGACCGTATGACGACCCGGCGGTGCGCTGTTACGGCGCCACCTACCAGCTCACGGTGGCCTCGGTCCCGTCCGTCTAGTTCCACTCCCGTGCGCCCTTTTCCCCTTGGCCGACCAGGCCATCCACGCAAGGAGTAATCATGGCCAACGTCGCTACCAACATTCACTCTTACGGTGACCCGACCTCGGAGATCTACTGGGCGCCGGTCGACACTGCTTTCCCGACCGCGCCGCTGCCGACGGCGGTGGGCACCGGCTGGAACGCCCGCGGCTGGCTGTCCGACACCGGCATCCAGGAAATCCCGGCGATCACCGAGACCAAGAAGTACGCGATGCAGGGCTCGGCCCTGGTCGCCACGCTGCGCAGCCAGGCCGAGCGCTCGTTCAACTTCGAGTGCCTGGAGGACAACGCCAACGTGCTCGACCTGACCCGGCCCGGATCGTCCGTAGTGACCACCGCCGGAGTCAACAAGACGCTGGTGAAGCCCTTTACCAGCCAGGACATCCGCAGCTGGATCATCGACCTGGTGACCGGCTCCGGGGTGCACCGCCGGTTCCTGATCGCCACCGGTGAGGCGGTGCTGGACTCCTCCGGCTGGACCTACAAGGCCGACGACCTGACCATCTACAAGTTCAAGCTCAACTGCTACCCGAACCCGGACACCGGCGAGTTCTACACCGAGCTGAACGACTCCGACGTGCTGGTCGCCGCACCGTAATCCCCTTTGATCGGCTGGGTGTCGTCGGCGCACGGGCAGGCGGCACCCAGCCCAACGTCTGCCCGTGCAGGGGTGAGCAATGACCGACCCGAACACCCAGACCGCGCCGTACCCGCAGGAGCTGGCCGTGCTCCTGCGGCACCTGAACTACAAGGACGGCTACCGGTTCTCGATGCAGCACCTGGACCGGGGCCAGGGCAGCCTGGGCCTGACCCTGGTTATCAACATCACCGGACCGGACTCCTACCGCCCGGAAAAGACGGTCTCGGTCAACCACTACTTCCCGGTGCCGCCGGCCGCTTACGACACCCGGTCCTGGCAGCGCTGGCTGTTCGACCGGATCGGCGACGTGGACCTGCACGAGCGCTGCGAGTGGTTCACCGTCGGCAGCGAGAAGCCCTACGCCCCCAGTCACGGCCCCGGCAACGACCCCTACCTGGTCCGCGAGGTCGGGACCGATCTCGACCGGCGCACCTCGTTCCGGGGTGACGTCAACCCCTAACCGAAAGGCCCGTGCATGCCTGCGCAAGCGAAAACCCCTGATACCACCGAGGAAAAGTCCACCGCAGTGAAGGCCGCCATCACCGAGGCGACCGAGGAGGACCAGCCCATCACGGTCGAGTTCGAGGGCGAGACCTACACCGTCGAGGTCTCCCGATTGTCCTCGATCGACTTTTTCGAGTCGATGCAGGACAACAACTTTGCCCTGATGATCCGGGCGATGCTCGGCCCGGCCCAGTGGAAACTGTTCAAGTCCCGGCACACCGACATCAACGCGCTGTCCGGGTTCTCCGACGCCTTCGGCAAGCAGGCCGGCACGGGAAACTCCTGACCCTGGCCGGGCTGGTCAGGGACTATCACTCAGCACTCGAATACGACCTGCTCGGCCTCGGGCTGGACCTGCTGGATCTGTGGCGGGGCAAGCTCTCCTGGCGCCGCTTGTGGGTCGTGGTGCAGAACCTGCCGCCGGAGTCCGCGCTGCACCGGGCGATGCCCGAGACCGCCGGCTGGGGACCGCTGGAGTACATCGTCAAGCACCTCTACGACCTGCAGGCCAAGGCGCATTTCAAAGACCCGCAGCCCTTCCCGACACCGGCCGATCTGCTCGCCCGCAAGGCGGCCGGTGAGCGAGCCCGCGCCCGCGCGCTGGCCTGGCTCGCACGACACCCAGACAACGGTTAGGAGGCGTTCATGGCTCAAGCCGTGGTCGGCTCGGTCGCTGTCGATGTCGTTCCGTCCGCTCGGCGGTTCTGGACCGAGTTCCAGGCACAGACCCGGCCGGGCGCTGCGGCGGTCGGCGACGAGCTGGGCAAGACCATCGCCGACCGGATCGGCGCCAAGGTCGGCCCGGCGGTCAATGAGGCGCTGGGCAAGGGCGGCCCGGCGACCAAGAAACAGGGCGAGAAGCAGGGCGAGGACTTCGGCGGCGCGTTCGCCCGCACCGTCAAGGCCCGGATCGAGGGCGCCCTCAAGTCGCTGCCGAAGGCCGACATCGATGCCGATGTCAGCGAGGCGCAGGCGCACATCGAGGACATCCGCGAGCAGCTGAAATCCCTCACCGGCGAGGACGTCGATGTCAACGTCCAGGACGCCGAGGTGCTGGCCAAGCTCGCGGTGATCCGCACCGAGCTGTTCGACCTGACCGCGCCCGAGCACGACCTGCACGTCCGGTTCGACGCTGCCACCGCCATCGCCGAGATCGATGCACGACGCGCGATTGCCGACGTGCCGATCCGGCTGCGGCTGGCCGAGCAGGGCCAGCTGGCCCGCGACGTCCGCGCCCGGGTGCAGGCCGCGCTCACCGCGCTGCCCGACGTGCGCCTGACCGCCGACAGCAGCCTGGTGGATCAGGAAATCTTCTCGATCCGCGAGCACCTGGCCGAACTCACCAATGAGAAGATCACCCCGCACCTGGACGACGAGGCCACGCTGGCCAAGATCGATGCGCTGTCCGCGCGGCTGACGCTGCTGACCGGCAAGTCCTACGACCTGCGCATCCGGTCCAACGCGCTCGCGGCGGCGACCGAGCTGTCCGCCGTCGGGGCTGCGGTCAAGGCGATCGACGCCAAGCAGCTGGAGGAGGACGCCAAGCAGGTAGACCAGATCGCCAAGGCAGCCGAGCGGTCCAGCACCCGGATGAGCCGGCTCAAGGATCTGCTGATCCTGCTCGGCCCGGCTGCGGTGCCGCTGGCCGGCGCGGTCACCGCCGGGCTGCTCGGCATGGGGGCCGCCGCCGGGGTGGCCTACCTCGCGGTGCAGGCGATCAAGACCGAGATGAAGGCCGGCACCGAGATCGGCATCCAGTACAGCGCCGGCATCGGCAGCCTCAAGGACTCGCTGAAAGCCCTGGAGACCGCTACCGCCACCGGGCTGCTGCCCGGCCTGCAGCGGGCCGCCACCGCGCTCAAGCTGCAGCTGCCGGGGCTGACCAGCGAGGTCCGCAACCTGTCCGGCCAGCTCGGCAACATCGGCAGCCACGCCCTGATCGGCGTGGTCGACCTGTTCAAGGCGCTGGAGCCGCTGCTGCTGCACGTGGGCGTCTACGTCGAGGGTCTGGCCCGCCGATTCGAGGCCTGGGCGGCCGGGCCGGGCGGCGAGCGGTTCGGCCGCGCACTGGCCTCGACGTTCGACCAGGCGGTGCCGATCCTGGAGAACCTGGCCGGCGCGCTGGCCAAGCTGGTGGAGGCCTTCGGCCCGGTCGGCTCCCAGATCCTCAACGTGCTCGGTGGCATCTCCACCGTGCTCAACGCGCTGCCGGTCGGCGTGCTGCAGATCATGGCCACCGCGTTCGTCACGCTCTACGGCGTCGGGCGGCTCAAGGGCATTTTCGACTCGCTCACCGGCTCGCTGGTCGGCCTCGCGCAAAAGGCGACCGCCGTCAACTCCGGGCTCGGCACGATGGCCACCCGGGTCGGCGGCCTGGTCCGGGGCGCGGCCGGGTTTGCGATCCTCGCGGTGCTGGCCTACCAGGTCGGCAAGGCGATCAGCGACTTCGTGGAGCGCAACAACGTCGGCGCGCACGCGATCGACAACTTCGGCAAGTCCTCGCGCAGCCTGCACGACGCGCTGATGTCGTCCAAGGGCGCCATCGATGACACCGTGCGCAGCACCATCCAGATGAACCTGGAGAACGACGGCGCGTTCAAGAATTTCACCAAGGCAGGCATCGGCGCCGACCAGCTGACCTCGGCGGTGACCGGCACCGAGCAGGAGTTCGGCCAGTTCTGGGTTGCCCTCAAGGCGGGCCACAAGGTCTCCGACGACACCCTGTTCGCCCTCGGCCTGCAGCGAGCCGCGTTCCTGGCCCAGGAGGACGCCGCGAAAAAGGCCGCCCAGGCTCAGGTCGACTTCGCCACCGCCCAGCCGGCGCAGTGGGCCGCGATGCAGAGCACCACGACCTCGGTGGGCATCCTGGCGACCAGGTACGGCTACACCACCGACCAGGTGGCCGGTTTCGCCGCCGTACTGGGTATCAGCGCCGACGAGATCAAAAATGGCGCGCTGACCAACGCCGATCTGGCCAAGGCCGTCGATGCCGTCGGCCAGGCCGAGATGTCCGCCACCGCCACCGGCTCGGCCTACCTGGACGCGGTGAAGCAGTTCGCCGGCTCGCTCGGCACCGCCGCCGACCGGGCCTCGTTCCTGGCGGCGACCCTCAAGGCGGCCAACGGCGACAACCTGTCCTACGCCAGCACGATGGCCGACGTGGCGGTGGCCAACCAGAACGTGATCGACACGTTCAGCAAGGCGACCGATGCGGGCGAGCTGCTGAAAACCAAGCTGGACGAGATCTCCGGCAAGGCGCTGTCCTCCGCACAGGCGCAGAACTCGTTCGAGTCCTCGCTGCTGGGCCTGATGACCGGCGGCAACCAGGCGCTGGCCAGTGCCGCCAGCCAGCAGAACTCCGCGCAGCGCCAGCTCGCCGCCGCGCACGACGCGGTGAACAAGTCCGCCACCGGCAGCTCCCTGCAGCAGGCCTCGGCACAGCGGCAGCTGGCTGCTGCCCAGGACTCGGTGACCAAGGCCAACAACGCCAGCGCCGAGGCGTCCTCCAAGGCCAGCGCCTCGATCAGCGGCTACTCCGAGGCGGCCATCCGCAACCGGGGCGACCTGCTCAACCTGGTGCAGGCGGCCGAGGTGGCGGCCGAGCAGTACGGCTCGATGGGGCACAGCACCGAGGAGACCCGCACCCATCTGATCAAGCTGCGGGACGCGATCATTGCCCAGGCCGGCTCGATGGGCGCCAACACCGCCGAGGTGGCGGCCTACCTGAACACCGTGCTCAAGATCCCGGGCAGCTTCAACCAGGCGGTGATCGACCTCAAGACCGGCATGATCAACTTCAAGGACGCCGGGGCGCAGCCGCTGGCCGCCGCCTTGCAGGATCTGCAGGACAAGGCGCTCAAGGCGGCCAGCGCGACCTACCAGCACGAGCTGGCGACCCTGGACGGCACCACCGCCGCCCAGGACGCCTACAACCAGTACGTCTCGCAGACCGCCGGGTTCCTGGTCGACAACGCCGACAAGCTGCACCTGACCGCAGCCCAGGCGCACTCGCTGGCCGAGCAGTATTTCGGGATCAAGAATTCCGGCGACGTCAAAAAGCAGATCGAGCTGATTGGCGGCGGCGAGATGGTCACCCTGCTGGCCAGCATCCGCGACACGCTCAAGTTCATCGCCGGCATGCAGATCGCGCCGAAGATCACCCCGGTGCTGGACCAGACCGCAGCCGGCGACGTGTGGCGGCAGCTGATGGGCTTCGCCACCCGGGTGCAGGTGCCGATCGGTCCCCTGGTCCCGGTCGGCACCCCGCCCACCCACTTCCCGGCGCGCGGTGGCTTGATCACCGGCCGGGGCACCGGCGTGTCCGACTCGATCCACGCGATGGTCTCCAACGGCGAGTTCGTGGTGAACGCGCGGGCGAGCAAGGTCTATCGGGGTGTGCTGGAGAACATCAACAAGGGCATCCCGGCGTTCGCCAACGGCGGCTACGTCGACCAGCTGTCCGCGCCGATGCTCACCACGCTGCCGGGCCTGCCGCATCACAACGACAACCGCAGTGTCACGGTCAACCAGGTGATCAACAACCCGGTGCCCGAGCGGGCCTCGGTCTCCGGCCCGGTCGGCCTGCGCCGCGCCGCGCTGGCTTTGGGGCGTGACTGATGCCGTACTACAGCCCGCTGCCCGACACCCTGCTGGTCGGCAGCACCGACATCCAGAGCCTGGCCGGCATCGTGGTGGAGGACTTCTCGGGGCTGTTCGCACCGGGCACCCGGCGCGGGCAGAACGAGGTCATCCCCGGCCGGCAGGGCCAGATCGGCGCGGAAAAGGTCTATGACGCCTACGCATTCTCGATCCCGATCACGGTGCTGCCGCATGCCAGCGACGGCAGCGTGTCGAGCAACCTGCAGGCCCGCCGGGCGCAGGTGATCGCCAACCTGCGGGCCGCCTCGGCCGCACTCGCCGGCACCAACGGCCTGGTCACGCTGACCCGTCGGCTGTCTGACAGCGCAACCACCTACGTCAGCCACACCTGCGCGGGCGAGTTCGTGCAGGGGCTGGGGATGACCCTGCTCAATGTCGAGACCGGGCAGACCGAGCTGCAGTTCGTCAACCTGGACGGGGCCTGGTGGAATGGCTCGGCCTGGTTGGTGCCATGAGTGTGGATAGGGCCACCGTCGACCTGTACGACCCGACCGGCGTCACCCATCTGGCGACGTTGGCCAACGCCCGCAAGGTGACCTGGCAGGACGAGCTGTCCAAGGTGGGCTCGGGCAGTTTCGAGGTGCCGCTGGCCGACGCCGCGCTGATCGCCGACCGGTGCATCGCCAAGTTCAGCCTGTGGGGCGCGGTGCGCTACGCGGTGCGGATCGTCAAAGAGGCGTGCGTGCTGTCCGTGGACGGCATCACCTGGCTGCGGTTCGAGGACCAGCCGGGCCTGCTCAGCCTGCTCGGCGATGCCGTGGTGCTGCCGGAGTTCGGCCTCAAGCGCCGGTCTCGCTCGCAGCGCAACTTCGGCTTCATGAGCCTGGACGGGCCATGGCGGGTCAGCAGCGAATGGGTCACCCCGCTGGGCAACTCGTGGACCGCCGACGTGCCCCGGGCCGGCTACCCGCCCGCGCTCAAGCCGAGCAACCCGTCCTGGATCGCGGCCTCCCCCGGCCCGAGCACGGCGGTGGCGCCGGGCACGGTGAACTATTTCCGGCGCACCTTCACCGTGGCCGTGCCGACCTATATCAACATCATGGCGACCGGTGACAACTTCCTCACGCTGTACCTGGACGGCGACGAGGTGATCAGCCCGAACCCGGATCACCCTTACGGCTGGCGGGACTCCTCCAGCCTGTCGGTTGTCTTATCAGCGGGCACCCACCAGTTGGCGGCCAAGGTGGAGAACGCCGACAACACCGACGGTAGCAACAGCCCGCTGGCGTTCATCTGCACGGTGCAGACCCTGAACACCTCAGGGGTGGCGACCGGCACCCTGCTCAAGTCCGACACCGCCAATTGGACCGCGCACGGCAACACCCCAGAGCCCGGCTGGGCACGGGCGCAGGTGCTCTACCAGGTGATCGCCGAGGCCCGAGCGCGGGGCGTTTGGGGGCCGTCGCATCTGACCATCGGGTTCAGCGCCACCGCCGACTCCGACGGCAACGCCTGGACCGACCGGGGCCAGCAGGTGCTGTCGGTGGCCTCCCTTACGCTGGCCGAGGTCGCCACCCAGCTCGCCGAATCCAACCTCGACGTGTGGGTGAACCCGGCGACGATGACGCTGCGGGCCTACAAGCGCAAGGGCGCTGACCTGTCCGCCACGGTGCAGCTCAAGCTCGGCGCCGATGACGGCACCCTCAAGGCCTACGAGACCACCAAGGCGGTAGCCCGCCGCACCCGGGTGATCAGCCAGCTGTCGGACGGCAGCTGGACCACCACCGATGACGACCTGGGCATGGCCGCCGTGGGCCTGACCGAGACCGGCCTGTCCGTGGGCACCGCCTCCAGCGAGCAGACCGCCTACACCGCCGCGCTGGCCGTGCTCAAGGAGGCCGCCGCGCCGCTGATCTCCACCACGGGCGAGCCGACCACCCTGACCGGCGCCCGGCCCTACGTCGACTACAACCTCGGCGACACCATCACGGTGCCAGGGCATCGCGGTGTCGGCACGCTCAAGGCCCGGGTGCTGGCGATCACCGTGGACGCCAGCGGCGACACCGTGCGGGCCTGGCCGGAGCTGACCGAGGACCGCAGCGGCACTGTCGATGTCGACGTACCCCGCCGGCTGCCGCCCACCGCCGAGGAGCGGCTGCGGATGGCGATCGACCGGATGTCCAGTGGGGCCAGCAACATCCGGGCGAGCCTGCCGGTGCACATCCCGATCCCGACGCTGGCCGACGGCACCAGCTGGCTGGGCAGCATCCCCGACCTGTCCGGCCTGGGCGACGGCAACGTGCTCGGCTGGGACGCGGCCACCGGCACCTGGGGACCGGTCGGCGGCAGCGGCTCGATCGTGGTGGTCGCGCACGGCACCGACGGCACGGTGGCCCGCCCGGCCGGCGCGGCGGTGGTCTACTGGATCGGCACCGCGACTCCGGCCAACGGCCTCAACTACGACTTCTGGTTCAACGGCCCGCCGTGACCTGGGAGGTGTCGAGCAACTACTGGGCGCTGGTCGCCGACGTCGGCCCGTACACCGGGCCGTGGCCGCCGAATGCGCCCTGGCTGTTCCCCGCCGACGCGGGCGAGATCGACTTCTGGGTGGGCCTGCCCAACCCCGATGGCGTGGCCGCCGACTTCCTCGACTGGAGCTATCCCAGCCTGTACCGCTACGCCTACCGCTACCGCTCGGGCGGGTCCACCCGCACCGTGGGCCATTTCGGCTCGGTGGACGGGGCGACCGGCCCGGACGCGATGCCGACGGGCAGCCATCTGCTGGTGGTCTGGTACGACGTTGACTTTTCCGATCCGTCCTCGATGCCGACCCCCAGCGTGGAACCGCTGGCGCTGGTCCCATCCGGCTACGCCTCCGGCGGCACCGGCCCGGATCAGCCCTCCACCGGGGCCTGGTCGGAGTGGCAGGACACCGTAGACGTGGGCCTGCCCTGGTCCTGGGACGACTCGGTGAGCCGCAAGTTCATCTACAGCGAGGAAACGTCCGACACGGCAGCCGCCACCGCCGACGCCCAGGCTCACCTGCTGGCCGGTGACGGCACCCGCTACACCGGCACCGCCGGGATCGTGCACGCCGGGTTCGACATCAGCTACATGAACAGCGCGCCCGGTCCGCGCCGGGCCGAAGTGGTGCTCGGCCAGTGGGTGGGAAACCTCAACGTGGACCTGGCCAGTCCCAGCTTGCTGGACTACAACCCGCCGCTGCTCGCGGGCATGACCAAGGGCGTCGATTACGACACCCGGCCCGGCCATTACGACAATGATCTCGACGCCTACCTGGAGTACGAGCCCGGCGGCTGCACGTTCCTCAACTGGGACGACTGGACCGTGCCGCTGTCGATGCAGGAGTTCGCCCACGATCACACCGGGGCCAACACCGCCTGGGGCGACCACCACGGCACGGTGTTCCGGGTGGCCAAGCTGGCAGGCCTGGCGACCACCAACACCCCGCCGCCGTACATCGGGCAGAGCTACTGGCCCGCCTGGGGCGACGGCACCGAGCTGGCCCGGTTCAGCCGGGCACTGCCCTACGCGGTTGCCGGTGGCACCAGCACGGTGAACGTGACCATCCCGTTGTCGTCGGTACTGGACACCAGCTTTCACCTGGCGATCCAGCCCGACCACCTGGCACCGCTGGGTGGGTCGGAGCAGAACCCATTGGTCAGCTACGGCTGGACCAGCGGGTTCCTGCCGGACGCGCGGATCAGCATGAAGTTCCCGCCGTTGTTCGGCACCGGCTCGACCCCAGGACCAACCCTGCACTACCGCAGGCCGCGCTGGCGGTACTGGGCCTTGCCCACCGGCGCCTACGAACTCGAAACCATCGGCGAGCACTTCCGCTCAGTGCGGGGTGACCAGATCCGGCTCAGGTCCGCCGATCTGTGGGAACCGATTCTGCCTACCACGTAAGGGGGTCCGCGCATGGCCGACGAACCGCTACCCGCCGATGAGCCGTTGGATCTGTACCGAGGCGACACCCGGCTGTGGGAGCTGCACCTGGCCGACGACCCGATCCCGCCGGCCACCGTCGGGCTGCCGATCGACCTGACGGGCTATGAGTTCCTGGCCGAGATCCGCGCCAGCGCCGACCCGGACGCAGCCCTGATGGCCAGCTTCGCCATCGACGTGGTGGACGCGACCGGCGGCATCATCACCCGCACCCTCACCGCGACCGAGGCGGCCAAGCTGATCCCCGGCAGCGCCAAGCACGACCTGCAGCTCACCAACCCGGACGGCGATGTCCGCACCTGGGTTGCCGGGCGGGTCAAGGTCCGGGGAGACGTGAGCCACGCATGAGCACGGTCACCATCTATGACCTGTCCGGTGGCGGCACCTCGGCCGATGTCGTCGGCTCGACCCTGACGGTTATCGATGGCGGCACCGGCCCGCAGGGTCCGGCTGGGCCGACCGGGCCGCAAGGCCCGCAGGGGACCACGGGCGCGACCGGCTCAACGGGCGCTACCGGTCCGCAGGGGCCTGCCGGGCCTACCGGACCGGCCGGGGCGGATTCCACCGTCCCTGGACCAACTGGGCCGCAGGGCGACACCGGTCCGGCTGGTGCGCAAGGCGCGACCGGAGCTACCGGTCCGCAGGGTACGGCGGGCGCCGCCGGTGCAACGGGCGCTCAAGGTCCGCAGGGCGTCAAGGGCGACACCGGCGACACTGGTCCTGCTGGCGCTACCGGTGCGACCGGAGCCGTCGGGCCGCAAGGCCCCGCAGGCCCGACCGGAGCGACGGGTGCTCAGGGTCCGAAAGGCGATACCGGCGACACCGGCCCGGCGGGTGCTGCTGGAGCAACAGGTGCGACCGGCGCGACCGGAGCCCAAGGTCCGCAAGGGGCAACGGGCGCTACTGGCGCGCAAGGGCCGACCGGGCCAGCCGGTGCCGACTCGACGGTGCCAGGCCCGACCGGCCCGCAAGGCCCAGCCGGGGCGACGGGTGCCACCGGAGCGCAGGGGCCTGCCGGTGCGACCGGGGCCACCGGCCCGGCCGGTCCCAAGAATGCGGCCAGCCGCAGCTACGCCTACCGGAGTTGGCAATGAACCGAGGATTGAGCGGTCTGATCGCGCCGCCGACGCCGGACAACCTCGCGGCGCTCATGATCAAAGGCGACCTGTACGTGGTCACCGGGCCGGGCCAGCTCGCCCGGCTGCCAGTCGGGTCCAATGACCAGTACCTGCAGGCCAGCTCGGTGGCAGCCAACGGTGTGCAGTGGGTGACGGTCAAGCGATGGAAAGGCGTCTGGAACAGCCCGCCGCCGACCACGATCTACGACCTGGCCAACGTGCAGACGACGCAGGGCGGCGGGACCGGCTGGATCGTCCCCTCCCCGCAAGCCGCGTTCCCGTTCTACAGTTTCGACTTCGGCGGCGGGCAGCAGGGCATCCCTTCGGATATCCAGAGCCAGAACGTTTCCACGACACCAAGCGCGGGCGCACCCCCCGACGCGCGCTGCGTCGGCATGTACTCCGGCGCCGGCGGCTACGGCTGCCGGTTCGAGGGCATCGTCCCGGCTGGGATCACCAAGCTGACCTACTACGCCGTGGCCATCGACGGCGGTACGCAGGCGTTCTTCCTCAACGGCAGCCAGACCCATACCTGGCCCAACGACAGCACCTGGCACCCCTACTCGGTGGCGGTGTCAGCTGGGCAACTGCTCAGCTGGCGCTCGCAGAGCTGGCACGCCGCGTCGTGGCAGTCCTACGTCGCGCATATCGCCTACTACCAGGCGGCGGTCTACAACGCGGGCGATCTCGTTTACTACAACGGGGTGTTCTACACCTCGACCGTCGATGCCAACGTCGCCACGCCCGGCGCGTCGGCCACCTGGACTCCGCTGCTGGCTAAGACCTCCGGCCTTCGCACCATCACCCGCGCCCTGTTCCGATAAGGAGAAAGCCGCATGGCCACCGATCCGAGCTTCGCCGCCACCGTCAGCAATGGTGCGCAACTGCTGGGCAATGCCGAGACCAGCCTCACAGTGCCCACCACCACCTCGGCCATCGTCACGGCGGGAGCGTCCGGCACTAAGGTCGAGGAGGTCGTGGTCGAGGCGGCGACCTCCAGCCTGACGCCCACCACGGTGGCCGGGCTGGTGTACCTGTTCCTCTACGACGGCACCACCTACCACCTGTACGACAGCATCGTGGTCGGCGCGGTCACCGCATCCAGCACAGTGCAGCCGTTCCGCACCAACAAGACCTACACCAACCTGTTCCTCAAGTCCGGCTGGTCGCTGCGAGCAAGCCAGTCCATCGCGGGTAACGCCTCGCTGCTCAAGGTGCACGCCTTCGGCGGGGACTTCTAATGAACGTCGGCGTGCTCGCTGGCATCGGCCCCGGTCCTGCCCCGGATACCACCGCGTCAGCCGGGGCAGTGCCGGATTCGAGTCAGAACGCCTTGCTAGTGGCGGGCAACCGCAAGGAGCAGGCGTTCAGCCTTACTACCGGCCTCACTACGCCAGCTGTTGATTGTTCGGATTACCGCTTTGTGTCCGTGCAATGCGTTACGAACAGCGGCGGGTCGGTCACCTTCCAGGGCAGCAACGACGGAGTTAACTGGCAATCCGTCTTGCTAAACCGAGCTGATACAAGCGGTGTCACGCCGGTTACCAGCACCAGCGCGACTCTCATCTACAGCGGGCCGGTGCCCTTCCGATACTTCCGCCTCAGCTCGACCGCAACCGCGTCCGGGGTCATCGAGTTCTTCTCGGTGCCGCCACCCAGCGCCAGCCAGCTTGTCTACGTCGGGAACAACGTAAACGTCGCGGCAAGCACGGCCACCGGCGCGGCCATTCCGGCCAATGCCTTCATGATCGGCCTGCGCAACATCGCCAACGGCAACCTCGACGCCGCCAATGGTGTGAGTGGCGCAGCCGACGCAGCCGCTGGCAGCGGCATGCTCGGCGTCGGTCCGAGCGCCTACACCGGCGCTGGTTGGGACCGGGTTCGAACCCCGGCCATCTTCAAGACCGCTACCGCCACCGCCTCGGGGGACACCGCGCTGTGGACGCCCACGTCGGGCAAGAAGTTCCGGCTGATGCGCTACCAGATGCAGATCACCGCCGATGCGGCCACGTCCGGCGGGGCCGACATCGACATCGTGCTACGCGACTCGACCACCGCATTGGCTGCTGCCTACTCGGTGTTCGTGCCGGCTACGGCTGGGACCACCTTCAACAACGGCACACGCACCGAATGGGTGGACCTGGGCAACGGCATCCTCTCGGCGGCGGCCAACAACGTACTCAACATCAACCTGTCCGCAGCCCTGACCTCGGGCAAGGTCCGGGTCGTGGTAGCGGGCACCGAGGAGTAACGCATGGCCGTCTACCCGCACGCCGTCTACCGCCCGCTCAACCAGTTCAGCAACGGCCACATGCACTCCTACCGAGGCGTGGTGCTGCACGTCAACGACTCCGACGGACCCTCGCTCTACAACTGGATCGCAGGCGGGCACGACATGTCCTGCCATTTCCAGGTGGCCAAGAGCGGCCTGGTCGAGCAGTACGTCGACACCGCCAACTCCAGCTGGTGCCAGGCAGGAGGCAACGACGACTGGCTGTCTATCGAGACGCAGGGCTTCCCGAACGAGGCGCTGAACCCGGCCCAGCTCAACGCCATCTCCAAACTGATGGCCTGGATACACCAGACCCACGGCATCCCGCTGCAGCTGGCCGACACCCCAGCCGGCAGCGGGTTCGGCTGGCACGGCATGGGCGGCAACGCCTGGGGCGGACACCCGGGCTGTCCGGGCGACCAGCGCAAGGCGCAGCGGTACACGATCCTGGTTGCGGCAAAGGCGATTCTCCAGCCGGCCCCCGCACCGGCCCCGAAGTCGCAGCCCGCGCAGCCGATCCACCCGAAGGCACCGCCGTGGCCGCTGCCGGCCAACCACTACTTCGGGCTGATCACCGGCCCTGCCGCCTCGCACGGCGGCTACTACGTCAGCGAGCGCCCCTTCATCGTGCAGATCCAGCGGCGGCTGCAGGCGATGGGCTACGCGCCGCGCACGCCCGGCTGGGCCGACGGCATCTACGAGCAGCCCACCCAGAACGCGGTCACCCGGTGGCAGCACGCCAAGTGGGCCAAGTACACCAGCCGCTACGGCGAAGTCTGGTCCGACGACTGGCAACGGTTGTTCACCTAATGAAGGGAAACGACATGAACGAGATCGGCTTGTGGGCACGCGAGATCGTGGCCAAGCGGGTGGCCATCCTGGCCGTGGTGGCGGTGGTTCTGTCGGTGCTGGTATCGACCCACGCGCTCACCCCGGACTGGTCTGATCACGTCACCACGTGGGTCACCCGGATCATCGACCTGGTGACCGCTGTCGCCGCCGTGGTGTGGATCAGGCCCGACGTCACCCCGGCCGACCCGAACCTCAACCCCACCTCGGTCAACGGCGTGCCGTTGGTCGAGCACAGCGCCGAGTAATGCGCCGTGTCGCTGGCTGGCGATACGACGGCGATTGACACCTCATTGCTGCAGTACGGCGCGGTCGGGCTGATCGCCATCCTTGCCCTCGCTACGGTGCGGGTGCTCTACAAGGCGTTGGCCAAGCGCGAGACGGAGGCCTACGAGCGCGAAAAGGCCCGCGCCGACCGGCTGGAGGCCGAGCTGGCCAAGTTGAACTCGGCGATTCAGGACCGCTACCTGACCACCCTGAACGAGGCGACCCGCGCCGTGGCCGACTCGCTGACCAAGATGCGGCGGGGCTGATGGCGGCCGAGCAGCCGACTACCGACGAGCTGCTGGCCGAGATGATCGAGGCCGCTGCCCGCTTGTCCACGCTCACCGAGCTGCTACGCACGGCCCTGGCCGTGGCCGACCAGCGCGACAACGAAAGGGCACAGCATGACCGACCCTGAGCAGATGGATGACGGGGCTGGCCTGCAGGCCTTCACCGAGAGCGTGCAGGCGCTGTCCGCGTCGGTGGGGCAGCTGACCAGCGAGGGCAGGCGGTCGCGCCGATTGATCCGCTGGACCATCGCCGGGGTGATCCTCGACCTCACGCTCACCGTGGTGGTGGGCCTGCTGTTCAACGGCCAGCGCACCACCAACGACAAGCTGCGCCACACTCAGGCCCAGCTCAGCGAGGTGCTGCACAGCGACTGCCCATTCTTCGGCGACCTGGGCACCGCCGCGCTGCCACCCCAAGCCAGCAAGTTCGGCCTCAAGCTGGTGGCTGACTCTCGGATCGCCTACTACACCCACGGCTGCCAAGACGTGTCCGGCAAGCTGGCCAAGCCCGACCCCCGGCTGCTGCCCTACCTGCCGCCCTACGCCCAGTAGTCCCACCCACACAAAACCGCCCCGCGCGCCCCGGTCTCCCCCGTGACCAGGTGCTGCGCGGGGCGGCTTTCGTGCGTCTACTCGAACGCCTTGCGCATCCGGTCCAGGGTGGCCGAGTTGGAGTGGGTGTACTTCTCGGTGGTGACGATGCTGGCGTGCCCGAGCACGTCGCGCAGCTCGGTCGAGGACATCCCCGACTCGCCCATCCAGGTCGCCGCCGAGTGCCGCAGCGAGTGGATGCCCGGCTGCGGGTCGGACAGGCACGCCGTGGCGACCGCCGGTGCCCAGGCCCGCTTGCGGGTGTTGTGATAGTCCAGCGGCTCCCCGCTCGGCTGGGCGAACACGAACTCCGACCCGCCTCGGCCGACCACCAGCGGGGTGAGCACCTTCACCACGTCGGGGGAGAGGCCCACGGTGCGGATCTTGCGATTCTTCGGCGGCTTGACCCCGTGCCGACGGCTGGAGGACTGGGTGACCTTCAACCACGCCTCATCCAGGTTCACGTTGCGGACCAGCAGCCCGGCACCCTCGGCCCAGCGCAGCCCGGTGAAGGCGAGCAGCAGCCAGAGACTCCGGTACGGCTCGGTCGACGCGGCCAGGATGCGCTCGAACTCGGTCCGGCTCAGTGCCCGGATGTCGGTGGCGGTCGGCTTCGGCTTGGCGTTCATCGCCATCACCGGGTTGGCGTCGATCATGTGCTCCTTGACCGCGATGGTCAGCACCCCGGACAGCATGCCGAGCATCCGCGAGATGGTGGAGTCGGCCAGGCCCTTGGCCTTGAGGTCGCCCACCCAGAGATCCAGCCCCGGGCCGGTCAGGTCACGCAGCGTGAGCGGGCCGAGGGCCGGTTTGACGTGGCAGCGCCAGTACGAGGCGTAGGTGTCGTTGGTGCTGCCCTCGTGCGCGGTGCGCTGGGTGACGTCGGCCCACCACGCCGACAGGCTGAGCTTGCCGGGCGCGTTCGGGTGGATGCGCCGCGAGCCCTTGCGCTTGTTCCTGATCTTCTCCAGACCCTGCCAGGCCTGCGCCTCATCCAGGGTGGCGAACGTCTGTCGGCTGCGACCGCCGAGGGCGGTGTGCACGGTGGCCCGGTAGGTGCCCGAGGGCAGCTGCTCGATGCCGGCGGGGAGCTTGCGCGATGAGGAAGTCATGGGGCAGAAGATAGGGCCTGATGCGGCCCGATGCAACGGCTGTTCGCCCACGAACCGCCCACGCTCTGTTCCTACTGAAAACGCTTTCCGCCAGGTAATTCCTGGTGGGCGATGCTGGGATTGAACCAGCGGCCTCTACCGTGTCAAAGTGGTAACGATCTTCTCACACCCCCCAGAACCCAGTAAATACGGGGGGTCCAGCATCCTCGATAGGGCCTGATACTGCTGGTTGTGGCTCGAAAACGCCCACGGACCGCCCACGATGATCAACTAGCTGATCCTGGTCTCTCGTGGTGGTTGTCGCGGCTGGCCAGCCAGTGCCGCACGGCTCGCTGGGTGATCCGCCAGGTGCCCCGGCCGACCCCCACCCGGTCGGCGTGGATCTCGCCTCGGGCGATGATCCGGTAGGCCGTGCTGATCGAGAAATCCATCTTGTGGGCGAACTCCGACACGCTCATTCCGGCCCTGAGTTCGTCGGGTGTGCTCGGTGTCCAGTTGTCATCGTCAGCGTGCACGGGGACTGTTCTCCCGCCTAAAGTTCTGGTGTAATTGATCTCAGCTACTGACAGTAACCCTACCTGGTTTGCCATCTTTTGTCAGGAGCAGGCGGGAAGCCGCTAATACAACCGTCTACCCCAGCGTGACCCTTGTGAGCCGCGTAACACGCGGAGTAGACCTGGGATACCTCCAGCTGCCACAAGTCGTAACGAGCTACAAGGTTTCGGGTTACTCCTGGACCTCTATTTCGCTATGCCCAGGCGCTGGCAAAACCTCACCTTCGAGGAGGCAACCCCCGAATGCCAGCGAAGTCCGCGAAGCTCACCCGGTACGTGTCGATCACCGACACCTGCAAGACCCTCGGGGTCTCCCGCGAGACCGTGACCCGGCTCATCCGTGACGGCCAGCTGACCGCCGTCAACGTCGGCACCAAGGACCGCGCCGCCTGGCGCATTGACGAGGACGAGATCGCCCGGTTCCTTGCCCGCCGCCGCGCCCGCTAGACCTCTCCCCCGCACGCCCCGCTCGAAAGGCTTTGCCATGTCCGAACCGCAGCCCGTCGGTGACGCCATCGCCCTGGATGACTACGCCGAGCTGGTCGAGAGATTCCGTCAGGCCCGCGCGGCCCGCAAGCGCTGGGAGGAGGACGAAAAGATCCTGTCCGGCCAGCTGCTCAAGCTGATCGGCGAGGCCAAGGTCGGCACCATCGGCGGCCTGCCGGTGCTCGCCCACGTGCACACCGACCCGAGATTCAAGCTGGACGAGCAGCGCCTCAAGCAGTGGTATCCCGACCTGTACCAGCAGTTCGAGACCCGCGAGGTCGCTGGCTCCGACTACCTCAAGCCGGCCGGATGAGCGCGCATCTGGGCTTTCAGCCCCCGCACCTGACCACCGGCTACGTGCTCGGCCAGGTGCGCAAGGATCTGATCGCGGCCGATGTGCCCGCCGACGTCGCCGACATCATCGTGGTGAAGTTCGCCGAGCGGCTGATGGAGCACACCGGCGGGCTGGCCATCAGCGAACCAGAGCCGGCCAGATGACCCGTCCGAGCTGGAGCGGCCCACCCCCGGCCCCGGTCGCTCCCGCGCCGATCCTGGACCTGGACTCGATGCTCCTCGGAGCCTGGGTTCGGGATCGGCTGCGCACCATCTCCTACTCCTCACCACGTGCCCTGCAGGCCCACCTCGGGCCGAGTGAGATCGGCCAGGCCTGCCCGCGCCGGCTGGCCTACCGGATCGTGGGCACGCCCGTGGTGAACCATCCCGACCC
>WNGH01002161.1_pt1 | contig 18553 bp, 10 predicted proteins | sample 5400631 | NCBI WGS metagenome assembly WNGH01 (sample SAMN13153373, study PRJNA577476) | soil metagenome | isolation source: 115 cm soil or saprolite under Garry oak tree replicate 1 | place: USA:California | collected 2016-06-15
GCCGCGCTACTTGTTCTATCGAGAAGGATAGATACACGCGCTCATTGAAGCAAAGAGCACGCTTGTCGAAAAAGCAATCAATCAAAAAGACAATCAACGAACTCCGCGACGAGATCCGCCGCCACGACGAGCTTTACTACGTTCAAGACAATCCGGAGATTTCCGATCGTGAGTATGACGAGTTGATGGAAAGGCTCCGCGGATTGGAACAGAAATATCCCGAGTTCGTCGCGCCTGATAGTCCTACTCAACGCGTCGCGGGCCGGCCGGCCGAAGGTTTTCCCGAATTCATTCATCGACGACCGATGTTGTCGCTGGACAACAGCTACAACATCGAAGAGCTGCGCGCTTTTGATGAGCGTTGCCGCAGACTCGCGGGCGGCAAAGCTCCTCAATACGTCGCTGAACTTAAGATCGATGGTCTATCGCTTTCAATTCACTACGAAGACGGAGTGTTTGTGCGCGGAGTCACGCGCGGAGATGGCTTTCGCGGCGAAGACGTGACTCCCAACGCCAAGACAATTCGCAGTATACCGTTGAAGTTGCGAAACGGAGCGAGCGGAATCAAACGCGAGATCGAGGTGCGTGGCGAAGCGTATCTGCCGCGAAGGATATTTGAAAAAATTAACGCCGAGCGCGAAGAAGCCGGCGAGCCGCGCTTTGCCAATCCGCGGAATGCGGCGTCGGGCGCGATTCGACAACTCGATCCGAAAATCGTTGCCCGAAGAAGGCTGGACATGTTTGCCTATGACCTGCTTGCCGGCGAACGCAAAGCGTTCAAGACGCATTGGGAAGCGTTGGACTGGCTTGAAAGCGCCGGACTGCACGTCAATGAGAATCGCCGGCTTTGCGAGTCAATTGAAGAAGTGATCGAGTTCTGTAATGAAATGGAGTCGCAACGCGATGAACTCGGTTATGAAATTGACGGCGTGGTCGTCAAAGTAAATTCGACGGCTTTGCAGGATGAGTTCGGCGCGACCGGGAAGGCGCCACGTTGGGCGATCGCCTACAAGTTTCCGGCGCGCCAGGCGACGACCCAGGTGAAGGACATCGTCGTGCAGGTAGGACGAACCGGCGCGCTCACTCCCGTGGCCATGCTCGAGCCGGTGGCCCTCGGCGGCGTTACCGTTTCGCGTTCGACGCTCCACAACGAAGACGAGATCGAGCGCTTGGGGCTGCGCATCGGCGATTGGGTGCTGATTGAAAGAGGCGGCGACGTAATTCCGAAAGTCCTGAAGGTCGTCGATTCTAAACGCACCGGCAAGGAAAAACCGTTTCGCATGCCAACGGAATGCCCCGTTTGCGGTGGGCGGGTTTCGCGGCCGGAAGGCGAAGCGGTTTCGCGCTGCATTGCCGCTGACTGTGCCGCGCAATTGATCGGTAGATTGTTGCACTTCGCTTCGCGGCGGGCGATGCGAATCGAAGGACTGGGATTTGCGCTGGCGGAACAGTTGATTGAGAAAAAGTTGGTTCGCGATGTCGCAGATCTTTACAGTCTCACGCTCGATGAACTTGCTTCATTGGAACGCATGGCCAAAAAGTCTGCTTCGAACGTGCTAACTCAAACCGAAGGCAGTAAGTCGCGCGATCTTTGGCATTTGATTTATGGTCTCGGCATACGTCACGTTGGCGAGCGTACCGCCGGCATTTTGGCTCGACACTTCGGTTCGCTTGAACGTCTGGGCCAGGCAACTGTCGAAGAACTCGACGACATTCACGAGATCGGGTTAACAATGGCGCAAAGCATTCGCGACTGGTTCGATGATCCGGGGAATAAACGTTTATGCGAGCGTTTGCGCGAGTTGGGGGTGCGCACAGAAGCCGAGAAACCGGCGCGCAGAGCGACGGACGAGAAGTTTGCCGGAAAAGTATTCGTGTTGACGGGAACGCTACCGAACATGACACGCGATGAAGCTCGCTCACTGATTGAAGCCAGCGGCGGACGGGTTACTTCATCGGTAAGTAAGAAGACCGATTTCGTCCTTGCCGGCGCCGAACCAGGATCGAAACTGGACAGGGCCATTGAGCTGGGCGTGAAAATAATCGATGAAGCGGAATTCAAAAAGTTGTCGGCGCAAAGATCGATTCGCTAACGAGTAGGTAAGGGAAGTCTAGTCTCTCATTCACACCCGGTTTCAACCGGGTGACCAAGCGAACCAGTCATGGCACGCGCAGAACCGTTTTAACGATGTTTGTTTTCCGCGCAAGAAAAAACCGTTGAAACGGTTGAAAGGAATCAATGCGAAGGGCTAGTCACCCGGTTGAGACCGGGTGAGAATGAGAGCAGGTGCCTACTTTTTCTGGGGCGACTTGTCCGCTGATTGCGTGTCAGGAGTTCCCCGTCTAAACTGAGCTTATGGAATCAACTCAACCGAAAGAACAGGAAGAAAGACTCGAACTGGCCTACACGCTCTTTTGCGACGACGTTCGTTTGGAAGTGGGCAACAAGCTTTCATACATGGGAGTGTTTCAGAACATCGTGGTGCCGCAATTGCCCGTGTGGCTGCCGAAGCTCGCCGTGGTCAATCACTGGCGCGGGAACGGCGCGCATCTTTCCGAGGTGCGTATTCTAATGCCGGATCGTCAACAGGCGCTGGTGGTCTCGCAACCCGCTCGCTTTGAGATTAGTCATGGTTCCGCCGACAATATTAGCTTTTTCGTCAACGTGACGTTTCCGGTGGCCGGTGAGTACCTGGTGCAGACGTTGATAGATTCCAATCTCTATGATGAGCGCATCCTGACTGTCTCCGATCAGCAATTGATTGCGCCTCAGGATGAAGAATCAGAGACGATCAATTGAAAACTGACCCGGGTTAAAGCATTTCGTAGGCCTTGATCTTGTAGTTGAGCGTGGTCGTGCCCAAACCCAGCATACGGGCGGCGCGAGCCTGGTTACCGCCGGTTAGTTCAAGCGCCCGGCTAATCAGACGCATTTCAAAGCGGCGCACCTCCATAAAGAAGTCGATCCCCGAATTTAAATCCAGTTTATTAGGCACCGCTGAAGCTTCGGCCAGAGCGGTCTCATGCTCAAGAGATGCGGCTTCATCAAGCAAAAGCGTCGCCATCTCGCGGATTCTTTCCAGCCGCTGCGGCGGCGCTTCGTTTCTTGATCGCAACCCGACCAGGCGACGCCCCGAAATCGATTCAATTACCGCTTTTGCAGTGCTCATTATGATGGCTCCCTGTGAATTGTCTTAGACTTAAGACGATAAACTCCTAGAACCGTTAACAAATGTCTGGGGGGCGTTGTTTAGAAAACGCTCAAAGTCGCTCTCTGGTTCCAAGTTTTTTGTTCCTGACAGAATTTTGCGCCCCGGAACACGCGAAGAACTACGTTTTGATGCGCTCGAATGGTTTGGGTTTTTATTGCGAAGTTTAGGCTGTGGGGATCTTGACGAAACTAACGAGGGCTCTACTCGTCGTCAACCAATTCAGAAAGGATTCGAGCAATGGCTTCGTAATGGGACGGCTTTGTCTGTTGGTTTTTCGCCAGCGCGAGACTGCGTCGACCAAGCAGCGCGTACGCGGCGAGAGCGTCGTGCAGATTTGCCGATTTCATTGCGGCTATGTGCTTTCGTATCGTGGCTGCGTCACCACGTTTGAACGGTCCGGTCAGCGCCCGCCTGGGATCCTGCAGCTTCAGATTTGCCAGAGTGCTCTCGACCAGGGGCAAAAGCACCTGCTGCGCGCGCCCGCGCGAGAGTCCGCACGAACTCAGCATCTCAAGAGCTATATCGAATAAAGCGATGATGTTTGGCGAAGCCGTTAGCGCGGCGGCGTGGTAGAGAGCCTTTGCGTCCGCCGGAATGCTGAAAGTTTGTCCGCCCAGGTTGTGAACTGTCGATCGCGCCAGGCGTACCGCGCGTGCGTCACCTTCAACCGAAAAAAAAGCGCGACTGAACAGGACCGCACCCGATTTGGGATCGCTAATGGAAAGCAATGGATGAAGCGAGCCAATGGCAAAGCCTAATTTCCGGAGTGGCTTCAGAACCTCCGATGAAAGCGCGCCACTGGTATGCAGCGCGACAGTTGGCGTCGACTTTTCGCGACGGGCCAATCCGATTGATTTGAATCTGAAGACGGTCGCGAGTCGTTTGGTGAGGGGCGCAATGGAATCGTCAGGTGTGGCAATGATGATCAGCGAGGCGCGATTGAAGGAAGCTACCTGACTTCGACTCAACCGATCCAACTGAGCCTCGGCGAGTCCCACAGTTTGCGGGCCTATGAGCGTCGCCGCGCGTTGGGCGCTAACTCGATGCCTGGTGACGACGATCTCGACCCGATAGTTGGCTGCCTTTAGCGCCAACCCGAGAGCAGTGCCCACGCGACCCGCGCCTATGATCGAGACTGATGGGCGCATCTTTTGCCCGGACTGTAGCATGCGGTCAGAGGCCGACGCAATTTCGTGGGCTTTTCGCTTCTGATGGTCTATAATGCCGTGTCGAATTGCTTTGCTAGGAAAATCCCCAGAAGATCCGAAAATCAAAGCGCAACCTCGATGATGAGGACGGCATCAAAGCGGTGCGTTGATTCAAAGTAGTGCCGATGCCTCGGGCGCTGCCTCGAAAAAAGCAAAAGGCCGCAATCAGGTCGCGGTCGACCGAGAGACTAAGACGAATCTTTCTCTCCCGGCCTCGGAACTTGGAGGTTCAAATGAAAAGTTGCTTCTCTCGTGCCGCTACGGCAATTGGTATTGGCGCCAGTCTCTGGTTCGGCAGCATCGCTGTCCTGGCGACGCCGCAACAGCCGCAATCACAAACCAAAGATCAAACGACGGCGCAGACCCAGCCCACCTCGTCGCAGACTGATCAGAAGTCTGCTACCCAAGCGCCTCAGCAAACTGCCGCCAACAAGAGGCCGTTGTCAACCAACGATGACCCGACGATGATCGGAAAGCGGAATATCAACAAAGGGATTTGGGGCAAGATGGCCGCCGGCACTGAAAAGGAAGTCCGTGAAGGCCGGATGTTGGCCGCCCAAGTCGACAAAGAGGCCAAGTTTATCGACGATCCGATCATCACCGAATACGTCAACCGCGTCGGGCAGAACATCGTGCTCCACTCAGACGCGAAGGTTCCATTCACAATCAAAGTTATCGACTCGGACGAGGTAAATGCTTTTGCGCTGCCAGGTGGTTTCTTCTATGTGAACAAGGGATTGATTCTCGCTGCCGATAACGAAGCCGAACTGGCCGGCGTCATGGCGCACGAGACTGGGCACGTCGCAGCGCGCCATGCGATGGAAAATGAACGGAAGATGCAGGTTATCGACTATGGCATGCTGGCGGGAATTCTGCTTGGCGGCGGTATTATTGGTAATGTCCTCTATAACGGTGGTGGATTTTTCGAAGGCATGGCCTTTTTGAAATTCAGCCGCGCAGCAGAGGAAGAAGCGGATAGACTTGGGGTGCAATACATGTGGGCGGCGGGCTATGATCCGAATGCGATGGCCACGATGTTCGAGAAGCTGGAAGCCAAGAACAAGAAGAAACCAGGCACGCTCGCCAAGATGTTTACCGATCATCCGGCTCCGGCAGACCGCCGCGCCGCAGCTATCGCTTTGGCCGCGCGTTTTCCCGAGCGCGACGAGTATGTCATCAGTTCTTCCGAGTTCCAGCGCGTCAAGAATAGATTGTTAAGGTTGTCGAACGCGCGTGCGTCTTCAAGCGGAGCCATTGCGAGCAGCGACGACGGAACACCGGGCCGGCCGACTTTGAAGCGGCGCCAACCCACGCCCGATGATTCAACGACCGCGCCGGATGGTACCCAAAAACCGGACACCAGTAAGCCCGCGCCGCCAACATTGCGACGCGATCCGCAAGCGCAACCCTCGCCGTCGCCACAGCCGTGAAATTCGGCACTGTCCCCACCGTGATGGCAGGCTGAAGATCGAAAGAGGCTCTCAAGCAACTTTGCTTGAGAGCCTCTCTTGCTGAATGCGCATAAGTGTCAGAAGCCCAAACGTAAGGGAGAGCTCTCTTCCGCCCTTTGTCCCCGCTTGCTCGCGCGGGCTTCAGACGCAGCTATCGTTCGTGATACTGCACTGCCGCGGCAGTCGCTGGTTTCGCGCTGGCTTCTTCCCGGCGAACCACACTTCCGAAGAAGGCGCGAAAATAGCCGTACATGGAAAACATCGCCGAAATCACCACGACCCAAAGCATCGCTCTGCCCGCGGTGTAGAGCAGAATCTGCCAGTCATTCCAAGTTGTGCCGCCTGGTCCAATCAGATGTGACCAGGCAGCCCGCAACTCGGGAACGGTCCAAAACTGAATGGCTGGAAACGGCTGCCCAAAATTCGAAACGTGTGGCGCGCCGCCCGCTGGCGACAGAGACAGAATCAAAAGTCCCACGGTGAAGACTTGAGCGACCATCTTGAACTTGCCCATTCGCGAGGCTGAGATTACGACGCCCTCAGTCGCGGCAATCGAGCGCAATCCCGTCACGGCGAACTCACGGCCAACGATAATCACTACTGCCCATGCCGGCGCCAGATGATTCTCGACGAGCGAAATCAATGCCGCCGAAATCAAGAGCTTGTCGGCAATTGGATCGAGCAGCTTACCCAGCTTTGAAACCTGCTGCCGCCGCCGCGCAATTTTTCCATCGAAATAATCCGTCAACGCCGCCGCCACAAAGATCGCCACGCCCAGAATATATCGCGGCACCCCGAGCCAGTTTTCCGACACCGGAGTCAAAAGTACCACGACCAATAGCGGCACGATGAATATTCGCGATAGCGTCAGTGCATTAGGCAGATTCACAACAATCGGAGTCTAGGTTGCGTGATCGTTGAGTGTCAAGAGTCCGCAACCGCCTGCCCTCGCGGGGCGGTTGAACGTGGGATTAGGCGATGCTCGCAAGTGAGATCAACCACCCGCTACCGCAGTGGTACTGACCGCCGACAAAAAAATGTTTACAGATCGTAACAAGGAAGATACAAATATTGAACAAAAATATGTTTCTCCCTGCGCAGTTCCCCCGACGGAAGAACTGTTGCCCTGCTCCCTTCTCTTGTTGACGTTCATCCCGCGCGAGCGGGCACTGCGACAGCGAGCTAGATCAATTTCTTAACTCGAGAATTGAAAAGCACTTCGAAAGGAAAACCCCATGCCAACTCAAGTCCCGACAACTGGTTCCCTAAACACTAAATTGCTTCTGAAGACTTTGGTAGCGTTCAAGCAGGGAGACTTCTCAGCTCGGCTGCCGGGCGACTGGACGGGCGAGGCCGGTAAGATAGCCGACACGCTGAACGACATCATCGCGCTGAGTGACAAGACAACTAAGGAGCTTGAGCGTGTAAGCCGTGCAGTGGGCAAAGAAGGGAAGATAACACATCGCGCCGCTGTGCCCGCCGCCGCAGGTTCCTGGCTGCGGCTGGTAGATTCGACCAATTTGCTCATCGACGACATGGCGCGCCCAACCAGTGAGATGGCCCGCGTGATTGGCGCGGTAGCCAACGGTGACCTGTCGGAAAGAATGGCGCTGGAAGTAGAAGGAAGACCTTTGAAAGGCGAGTTTCTGCGGACGGTAAAGATCGTAAATTCGATGGTCGATCAGCTTGGCTCATTCGCGTCAGAAGTCACGCGCGTGGCCCGCGAAGTCGGGACTGAAGGAAAGCTCGGGGGCGAAGCCAAGGTCAAGGGCGTTGCGGGTACCTGGAAAGATCTGACGGACAGCGTCAACTCAATGGCGAGTAATTTAACCAGCCAGGTGCGAAACATCGCTGAAGTGACAACCGCCGTCGCGAACGGCGATCTGTCCAAGAAGATCACGGTGGACGTAAAGGGCGAGATTCTCGAATTGAAAAACACGATCAATACGATGGTGGACCAATTGAACTCGTTCGCTTCGGAAGTGACCCGTGTGGCGCGCGAAGTCGGCACCGAAGGAAAGCTCGGCGGTCAGGCGGACGTGCGCGGCGTCGCGGGAACGTGGAAGGACCTTACGGACAATGTGAATTCAATGGCCAGTAATTTAACGGGCCAGGTGCGCAACATCGCTGAAGTAACAACCGCGGTCGCGAATGGCGACCTATCAAAGAAGATCACGGTCGACGTGAAGGGCGAAATTCTCGAATTGAAGAACACCATCAACACGATGGTGGACCAGTTGAACTCCTTCGCCTCGGAAGTGACGCGCGTGGCGCGCGAGGTTGGCACCGAAGGAAAACTCGGTGGCCAGGCGCAAGTGATGGGCGTTGCGGGCACTTGGAAAGATCTGACCGACAACGTGAATTTCATGGCCGGTAACCTGACCGGCCAGGTACGAAACATCGCCGAGGTCACGACCGCGGTTGCGAATGGCGATCTGTCAAAGAAGATTACGGTAGACGTGAAGGGCGAGATCCTCGAACTCAAGGACACCATCAACACGATGGTGGACCAGCTCAATGCCTTCGCGTCAGAAGTGACCCGCGTGGCGCGCGAGGTTGGTTCGGAAGGAAAACTCGGCGGTCAGGCAGATGTGAAGGGCGTGGCCGGAACCTGGAAGGATCTTACGGACAGCGTGAACCTGATGGCCGGCAACTTGACCGGCCAGGTGCGAAATATCGCGGAAGTAACGACGGCCGTTGCCAATGGTGATCTATCCAAGAAGATCACGGTGGATGTGAAGGGCGAGATTCTCGAATTGAAGAACACCATCAACACGATGGTGGACCAGCTCAACGGATTCGCGTCGGAAGTGACACGCGTCGCCCGCGAAGTGGGAACCGAAGGAGAACTGGGCGGACAGGCTGATGTGCGGGGCGTGGCCGGAACTTGGAAGGACCTTACGGACAGCGTCAATTCGATGGCCGGCAACCTGACTGCGCAGGTTAGAAACATCGCGGAAGTCACGACGGCGGTTGCCAGCGGAGATCTTTCGAAGAAGATCACCGTAACGGTAAAGGGCGAGATTCTGGAGCTAAAAAACACCATTAACACGATGGTGGACCAGCTCAGCTCGTTTGCTTCGGAAGTAACGCGCGTGGCTCGCGAAGTCGGCACGGAAGGAAGACTAGGCGGTCAGGCACAGGTGATGGGGGTGGCTGGAACCTGGAAGGACCTTACCGACAATGTGAATTTCATGGCCGGTAACCTGACGGGCCAGGTGCGCAACATTGCGGAAGTAACCACCGCGGTGGCGAATGGTGACCTCTCAAAGAAGATCACGGTGGACGTGAAGGGCGAGATTCTGGAATTGAAGAACACCATCAACACGATGGTGGACCAATTGAACTCGTTCGCCTCTGAAGTTACCCGTGTCGCGCGCGAAGTGGGTACGGAAGGAAAGCTTGGTGGCCAGGCAGACGTGCCCGGTGTTGCCGGAACGTGGAAAGACCTGACCGACAATGTTAACTCGATGGCCGGCAACCTGACCGGCCAGGTGCGCAACATCGCGGAAGTAACCACCGCGGTCGCGAACGGCGATCTGTCGAAGAAGATCACGGTGGATGTGAAGGGCGAGATTCTGGAGTTGAAGAACACCATCAACACGATGGTAGATCAGTTGAACTCGTTTGCTTCGGAAGTGACGCGTGTGGCTCGCGAAGTCGGCACCGAAGGAGAGCTCGGCGGCCAGGCGGATGTGCGCGGCGTGGCAGGAACCTGGAAAGACCTAACCGACAATGTGAATTCGATGGCCAGCAACCTGACCAATCAGGTACGTGGTATTGCGCGCGTGGTTACCGCGGTGGCCAATGGCGATCTCAAACGCAAGCTGACAGTCGAAGCCAAAGGCGAAATTGCCGAACTGGCCGACACCATTAACAACATGACCGACACGCTGGCAATCTTCGCCGATCAAGTGACTTCGGTCGCGCGCGAGGTCGGCGTCGAAGGCAAACTCGGCGGACAGGCGAACGTTCCGGGCGCGGCCGGCACCTGGCGCGATCTGACGGACAACGTCAATGGTCTGGCTGCGAACCTCACGAATCAGGTACGCGCGATCGCCGAGGTTTCGACGGCGGTGACCAAAGGAGATCTAACGCGATCGATCACCGTGGAAGCGCAAGGTGAGGTCGCGGCGCTCAAAGACAATATCAACGAGATGATTCTCAATCTCAAAGACACGACCCAGAAAAACACGGAGCAGGATTGGCTGAAGACTAATCTTGCCCGTTTCACGCGAATGTTGCAGGGCCAGCGCGATATGAAAACAGTCGCGCAGATGGTGCTGTCCGAATTGGCACCACTGGTCGCAGCGCAACAGGGTGTTTTCTATGTAAACGCCAGCGACAACGGACAACCAGTGATGCGGCTGCTGGGCGGATACGCTTACAACAAGCGCAAGAACCTGGCTAACGAATTTCATCCCGGCGAAGGATTGGTGGGCCAGTGCACGCTGGAGAAGGAGCGCATCCTCGTTACCAATATTCCTACCAATTACGTGCATATCAGCTCAGGTTTGGGCGAAGCGCCGCCAAATAATATCGTGGTGCTGCCCGTGCTATTCGAGGGCGAGGTCAAGGCGGTGATCGAACTCTCGACTTTCCATATCTTCAGCGACACGCACCTGACGTTTCTCGATCAGTTGACCGAGAGCATCGGCATTGTTTTGAACACGATCGAGGCTAATACCCGCACGGAAGATCTGTTGCTGCAATCGCAGTCCCTCGCCGGAGAGTTGCAGAGCCAGCAGGATGAACTCAAGAAGACGAACGAACAGCTTGAGAAGCAGGCCGAATCGCTGCGCGAGTCGGAAGAGTTGTTAAAGAGCCAGCAGGAAGAGCTGCGGCAAACGAATGAAGAGTTGCAGGACAAAGCAGCGCTGCTGGCGCGACAGAAAGCAGAAGTCGAAGCCAAGAATCGCGAAGTTGAAGAAGCTCGCTGGGAGATGGAAGAGAAGGCCGAGCAACTGTCGCTCACTTCCAAATACAAATCGGAATTTCTCGCCAACATGTCACATGAGCTGCGCACGCCGCTCAACAGCATGCTAATCCTCTCGCGGCAGCTTGCAGAAAATGGCGAGGAAAATCTAACCACGAAGCAGGTACAGTTTGCCGAAACCATTCACTCCTCGGGCTCCGATCTACTTTCACTGATTAATGACATCCTCGATCTGTCGAAGATCGAATCGGGAATGATGGGCATCGAAGTGTTGGAGGTTGCAATCGATGACGTCACCTCGCAAATCCAACGCAGCTTTCACCAGCTCGCGCAAGACAAGAACCTCGGTTTCTTCATAGAGCGAAGCGACAACCTTGCGCCGACCGTGGTTACCGACGATAAGCGTTTGCAGCAAATACTCATGAATCTGCTTTCCAACGCTTTCAAGTTCACCGCACAAGGCAACGTAGTCTTGAAGATCGCCCCGGCGCCAAAGGATGAAAAGTATTATCTCGATTCACTCAACCGCGTCGGCGAAGTCATCGCTTTCTCGGTGACCGATACCGGCATCGGCATCCCCCCAGAAAAGCAGCGAATTATCTTCGAGCCGTTTCAGCAAGCCGATGGGACCACGACTCGCAAATACGGCGGCACTGGGTTGGGCCTGTCCATCAGCCGCGAGATCGCCAGGCTGCTCGGCGGCGAGATTCGCGTCAGCTCCGCTCCGGGAGAGGGCAGCGTCTTCACGCTATATTTGCCGCGCACCTACGTACCGTCTCGAGCTGTGACTGCTCAGGCGAGCCAGAAATCGCCCCAACGGTTGAAGGAGATCGAAGCAGCCTGGACGCCGGCTGAAACTTTTGACGATCAGGCGTTGGCGCTGCTTTCCAGGGAGTCGGGCGCTATCGTCGATGATCGCAACGAGATTCAAGACGGCGATCGCGCCGTTCTTATCGTCGAGGACGACATCAACTTCGCGAAAATTCTTCTGGAACTGGCGCGCGAAAAAGGATTCAAGGGGCTGGTTGCCACGTCGGCGAATATGGCGCTGGCTTTGGCCTATAAGTATAGTCCCGTCGCCATCACGTTAGACATCCAGTTGCCTGATCGCGACGGCTGGACGGTCTTGGATCGCCTGAAACACGATCCGACGACCAGGCATATACCGGTTCACATTATTACGGTTGAAGAATTTCGACGCCGGGCGTTACAGCAGGGGGCCCTCAGGCACCTGCAAAAACCGGTGAGCAACGAAGACCTGACCAGGACGTTCGACGAGATTACTGCCTTCGTGGAGCGCGGGCCCAGAAAATTATTGGTGGTCGAGGACGATGACGTGCAACGCATGAGCGTCGTGGAATTGATTGGCAATGGCGACGTAAACACCACCGCCGTGGCCACCGGTCAGGAAGCCCTGAGCATGCTGAAAGGCGAACGCTTCGATTGCATGGTGCTCGATCTGAAACTTCCCGACATGACGGGCTTTGATTTAATCGAAAAACTTCAGACGGACGTCGGCCGGTCTGATCTGCCAATCATCGTTTACACGGGGAAGGAATTGACCCGCAAAGAGGAGCTGCATCTGAGACGAGTCGCCGCTTCGATCATTATTAAAGAAGCGGATTCACCCGAGCGCTTGCTGGCCGAAACGGCCTTGTTTCTCCATCGCGTAGAAGCCAATCTACCAGAGCCCACGCGCCGCTTGCTGGAGCAAGTTCAGCGCCGCGATCCGGTGCTCGCCGGGCGCAAGGTTCTAATCGTCGATGACGACGTGCGAAATATCTTTGCGTTAACGAGCGCTTTGGAGGGTTATAAGATGAAGGTGCTCCACGCCGAGAATGGCCAGGAGGGAATCAAACTTTTGAAAGCCACTCGCGGCATCGAAGCCGTACTGATGGATATCATGATGCCCGAGATGGACGGCTATGAAGCCATCAGCGCGATCCGCCAGATGGAAAGATTCAAGCAGCTTCCGATCATCGCTTTGACAGCCAAGGCAATGAAGGCCGATCGCGATCGCTGTTTTGAAGTGGGCGCATCGGATTATATCTCCAAGCCTCTGGACATCGATCAGTTGCTTTCGCTTTTGCGGGTGTGGCTGTATCAGCAGGATGATGTGAGCGATTGATGGGAGCAATAGCAGGTTCGCGGCTTCGCCGTTCGATGCGCGGCAAGTCTCCGACTTGCCGAAGGACGAGTTTAGGTTTGATGGGTCTTTGACCCGAAGCCACGTCCATAATGGAAAGTGGGTCCAAGACCCGAGAAGGTCGCTAAAGGATCTCTTCGGCAAGTCTGAGACTTGCCGCGCATCTAGCGGCACAGCCGCGCCGGAAGGTAAGCAATGATCTCTGAAGAGAAGATAAATATTCTGCTCGTTGACGATAGCCCGACGAACTTGTTGGCGCTCGAGTCAATTCTGCGTGCTCCGGATCGAAACCTGATCAGGGCGTCTTGCGGAGAGGAAGCGCTGCGCTACCTGCTCGATAACGAAGCCGCGCTGGTGCTGTTGGATGTCTACATGCCGGGCATCGACGGACTGGAAACGGCCGAACTGATTCGCGGCCGGGAGAAGTCGCGCGACATACCTATAATTTTTCTCACCGCCAATAGCACCGGCGTCCGGCACTTGAGTCGAGGCTATTCCCTCGGTGCGGTTGACTACATCGTTAAGCCGGTCGAGCCGGAGATCCTGCGATCGAAGGTGGCGGTCTTTGTCGAGTTGTTCAAAAAGACCCGCGAGATTAAGCGCCAGGCGCAACTCCTTCACGAAAAGAACCTGGAACTCGAGAATGCAAACCTGGCGCGTCTCAACATGCTGATCGATCTGGGACACGAGCTGGCCGCCGAACACGATCCGGAGCAGGTGCTGGCAAAGTTCTGCCGCTCGAGCCGCCGGATAGTCGGCGCTGAAGAGGCGGCCGTCTGCGTGCTCGATGCGGGCGCCACGTCAGTGCGTCATTTCTTCCATTGCAGTAAGCATAAAGAGACAGTCTCGGTGAGTGTGATTCCGGCCATTGTGCAACGCGCCTTGGATCGGGTGATTGTTGAGCAGCGGGCGCTTCGCTTAAGCGAAGCAGATGAATCGATGCTCGCGGATGAAATCGATTACGATTCCATGCAATCATTTCTGGGCGCGCCCATTTTGTCAGCATCGGGTCTCTCAGGCTGGTTTTATTTACTTAACAAGACTGACGCCGACGATTTCAGTGAAGCCGATGAGCGATTGGCGGCGACGCTGACCACTCAAGTATCTGTGGCCTACGAAAACGCGCGACTTTACGCGGAGACAGAGAGTCATGCCGCTGAATTGCGCTCGGAGATGGCTGTCCGCAAGCAAGCCGAAGAAGAGCGGGCCCAATTACTCGTTCGGGAGCAGGCCGCGCGCGCCGAAGCCGAATTAGCAAATCGCACCAAAGACGAATTTCTGGCTACACTCTCACATGAGTTGAGGACGCCGTTGTCCGCGATTCTCGGCTGGAGCCACATTCTGAAGAATAACAAGCTGGGCAAGGCCGATTTGGCCCGCGGCCTCGAAACGATCGAGCGCAACGCGCGCGTGCAGTCCCAGTTGATAGACGACCTGCTTGATGTCTCGCGCATCATCAGCGGCAAGATCCGAATAGAACCTCGCGCGGTTGATCTCGCAGTGGTCATTGAAGCAGCCATCGACTCAGTCCGTCCCACGTTTGACGCCAAAGAGATTCAATTTGAAACTGACGTTGAAGCTCGCGATTGCAAAGTGCTTGGCGACGCCAACCGTCTCCAGCAAATCTTCTGGAATCTTTTTAGTAATGCCGTCAAGTTCACCCCTGAGAGGGGGAAAGTCAGGGTTCAGGTCAGGGAGCAAGACTTTGGGGTTAAGGTTTCCGTGATCGACACCGGCGTCGGTATTACTCCGGAATTCTTACCTTATATTTTTGACCGCTTTAGTCAGGCGGACGGCTCGACCACGCGCGTACATGGAGGACTGGGGCTGGGCCTCGCGATTGTGCGCCACCTGGTCGAGCTTCATCACGGAAGTGTCGAAGTGGAAAGCGAAGGCGAGGATCGGGGCGCGACTTTCACTGTCAGGCTCCCAATTGCTGCGACTACCCGCGCGGCTGATAATGAATTCCTGCTGGCCGAAAACGTTCTGCCAGCGTCCGCGAAGATTTTCGACGGAGTGCGGATTCTCGTAGTCGATGATGAAGCTGACTCGCGCGACCTGATATCAACCCTCCTTACCCGTTGTGGCGGCGAGGTGAGGTGTAGTGAATCGGCCGCCGAGGCTATTCGGGCCTTTGCGGAATGGAGCCCCGATCTGCTGTTGAGTGACATCGGGATGCCCAACGAAGACGGATATAGTTTGATCAGGAAGGTGAGAAAACTTAGATCGAAGCGAGCCAAACAGATTCCCGCCATCGCGCTCACCGCCTACGCGACCGATGAGGATCGATCGCTGGCTTTAGCAGCAGGATTTCAAGTACATCTGGCGAAACCGGTCGAACCGAAGAGTTTGCTCACCTCTATCGCGGCAGCGCTCGGGTCTGAGGCTCCGTTCGAATGAAATCTCAGTTGCTTTTTCTTGAGAGCCGCATATCGATCGAGGCGATCAGATTGCCGCACCTGAGAGAACGTTGCAAAAAGCACCCTCTGTTTCGACAGGATTAACAAGATTTACAAAATGGAAGGTGAAGTGCAAATCCTTGTTTGAGTTTCTTCCTTAATCTTGTGAATCTTGTAAATCCTGTCGAAGATATCGTGCGAACTTTCCGAGATAAGAGACAGGCTGCTAGAGACCAAAGCGTTGCCGATATTCGCTTGAGACAATGAATGCCTTGACCATTTCGGCCGCTTGATAATTCCCGCCAAATTGATTCAGCTTTCCAAGCCAGAAGTTATAGCCGTTTACGTTATTGTCCGGTGGGTCATCAGGGTTTCTTCGCAGGTAGCCGAAGTACTGCATCAAGACAAACGCTCGATTGAACTCGCGCGTGAAAAGCGTCTGGTTCTCTGCCACTCGGCGCATCACGCGGGCACGCGCGCCTGTGGGCGTGTTGAATTCATCAAGCGCTGCTTGCCGCTCGGCGGCGGTTGGCGTGATGCCGGCGTGCTGATAAAGTGCATCTACATACTGGCCGGGAGTCATCGTTTCAGGATAGAGATCGGTAAACTCTTTGCGTGTGACGAAACCCTGTGCAAAGGCTTGCTTGTTCTGCTCAAGTAGCTGCTGCCAACCATCTGCATTAACGATCACGCCATTGCTGACGCTTTGGGTGTCGCGCATGAACTCAATGAAGCGCGGCAGGCCATTCGTGCGATTCAGCGCCGCATTATAAAAGCGATAGACGAGATAACCTGTCTCTTGAAATTCGGTCGATAGAAAGTAAGCCGCCGATACATTCACCCGCTTCGTGTCGATGCACTTCGCATCCGAGCCGCAACTCGTGATCTCGTTGGTCCAGAAAGCGTAGCCGCTGGCGTCTGGGTCACGGCTTAGAAAGTCATCATAATGCTGACTCACAAAGAATTTAGGATCGTCTATGGGGTTCGTATCTGAAGTAAAGAGCGGCTGCCAACTATTTAACTGGTCGTAGTAGGGGTTGTTCGAGAGATTTCGCTGGCCTGTGCCGTCAATATTAATCGCAAAGACTTGCAGGGAGTAAGTTAGTTGGTTGACCTGATGGTTAAATAGAATCTTCGTGCTGTCTGGCGACCACGCGACTCCGTACCAACTCACTTGGCCACCGGTCGTAACCGCCCTAAGGTTGCTGCCGTCGGCATTCATCACGTAGACGTCGGTGCCTCTATCGAAGGCGATTTTGGTTCCGTCAGGCGACCAGGCGGGAATGTAATCATAACCTGAAGTGGTAAGCCGCACTCGATTGCTGCCGTCAGGGTTCATTACGTAGATACTGGGAGCATCGCCACTCCGAATAGCAGTGAAGGCGATCCTGGAGCCATCCGGTGACCATGCCGGCGAGATGTCGTCTGCACCTGCGGTATTAGCAGTTAATCTCGTAACATCGGTTCCATCGATATTCACCGTATAAATGTCGATTGGGCACACAGGATCTTCCGGAAAATAGACGCAACCGTGGTCGAACGCCAGCTTCTTGCCATCGGGCGACCAAGTAATGGTGTTCGGGCTGGGCTCCCCTCCATACACTTTTGTGATCCGCGTTCCATCCGCGTTCATCACATACAGTTTCGGATGACCGCATTCAAACTCCCCGACAAACGCGATCTTCTTTCCATCTGGCGACCATACTGGACCAAAGGAATATGCCGCCTGAAAGGATCCACAGAGATTCTGGGTAAACGTCAACCGCCGTTGATTGCTACCATCGGGATTCATCACGTAAATGTCGTCAAGGCTGTCAGAAAGACCGGAGACGCCACTGATGTATCGAATAAACGCGATCTTACCGTTTGTCCGCATTGCCGACGCATCTAACTGTGCTTTAAATAGTTGGTAACGAGGAAGGGGGAACGATCCGCTCGCCGCTTCAGCCTTGAGCCCTAGCTGCACGAGCATCAACAATAAGCTCGACGCGGCCAGCACCGCGTTGATAAGCTTGGTTGTTTTTCGGTAATACATGATCATTCCCGCTCCCGCTCTTATTCCCGTGACGCTTGCAGCAAGCTAGTGCCTCACCTACGAGTATCGGCACTTTAGATCGGGAAAAGAGCTCGACATCCTTTATAAGAAAACTAAGATGCCCCAAAAAGCACCCGATAGCCCGGCGGGCCGGGCGGGATACCTGGCCCGGTTGAGTTCAAGAACGAATCAATCAAGACCCGAACACCAGTCGGGCTTGCTGGATCACCGTAACTATCCAAGACACCTTTCCAGTATCCAAAACCGTTTGGATCCCTCTGGTCCGCATCGTTAAATTTGAGATATATCGAGTAGCACAGCTTCACGAACTGTGAATTGTTGCCACTTGTGAGGCCATAGCTCGTAGTGAACAACTCCGGATGTACGTTGACCCAGAAAGCTAACGACGTGTTGATCCGCCAATCGTGCGTGCATGGAGGGTTGTTGACATTGACATCGAACCTATTTAAACCACAACCGCCGACAAGACCTCCGTTTATCGTATTGCCGCCGGCAATGTTGCGCGTCCAGAAATCGAGCCCCGTTTCGTTTGGATAGCCCCTGAGAAAATCCACATAATGCTGCCAGACGAAGAAGCGTTGATTGTCGATCGGATTTGCCGGTACAGGCATTAAGCTCGAGAAGAGCAACCGATCGGCTGTCCCGACTTCAGGATGTCGATTATTGACCTTGGTGCAAGTGTGATCGTCGATACTTTCGTGAGTGCATATGTTGGCGTTGCCCATAATCACTTGCTTGACAATTTTAGGCAACGAGGCTGTTCCGCTGGGATGATCGTGCAGGTACACTGCCGCCACACCCGAAACATAAGCAGCCGACGCGGAAGTTCCGGCAACAGCCGGTGCTGGCGTTATCGCGGAATCCGAAGGCTGACCATTCGCGTCAACGATCGCTGCGCCGGGTACTCTGGAGCCCGGTGCAAACACATCTATGCGTGCTCCGTAATTTGAAGAGGCATACATGGCCTCGCCGGAATTGCTGCCTCCTGCGGTAATTACCGTTTGCGCAACGGCTGGGGCAGCCGGTCTCTGGCCAGCATTCGTATCAGTGCCTAGCTCCGAACTATCGTTTCCCGCGGCTGCCACCATGGTTACTCCGTTTGCAGAGGCTGAGTCGGCAGCTTGGTTGTACATTGGATTGGGGTT